>Ga0116193_1003319_pt1 | contig 11674 bp, 10 predicted proteins | sample AD_UKC115_MetaG_FD_89892 | JGI IMG/M metagenome (GOLD analysis project Ga0116193, IMG submission 89892) | Active sludge microbial communities of municipal wastewater-treating anaerobic digesters from Hong Kong - AD_UKC115_MetaG | ecosystem: Engineered > Bioreactor > Anaerobic > Digestate...
AAACCGTAATCCATCAGGCGTTTTGCCACATCTTCCGCTTCAATTCCCACAGTTTGTTTAAAGGGCCTCAGGTCTACAATGAATTCGTGTGCACAAAAACCTCCTGTTCCTGTATAGAGGATTTCGTAATGCTTTTGCAATCTGGCACGCATATAATTAGCATTCAATATGGCGTGTTCAGTGGCCATCCTCAGTCCCTTGCTTCCCAATAATTTTATGTAGGCATAACTGATTAACAGAATAGAGGCACTCCCAAACGGTGCAGCCGAAACAGCAGAGTCCGCGGATTTTGGCGCTTGCAGGGTGTTGTTATTAATGTGCCCCGGAAGAAATGGTTTTAATTTATTATTCACGCAAATGGGGCCTACACCCGGGCCGCCGCCGCCATGCGGTATAGCAAAGGTTTTATGCAAATTTAAATGACAAACATCGGCACCAATTAAACCCGGACTGGTAAGCCCCACCTGGGCATTCATGTTGGCTCCATCCATGTAAACCAGCCCGCCATTGGAATGAATGATCTCACAAATGGTAATAATGCTTTCTTCAAAAACTCCATGGGTGCTTGGGTAAGTAACCATTAACCCCGCCAGGTCATCTTTGTGTTCTTCTGCTTTAAGTTTAAGGTCTTCCACATCGATATACCCTTCTGCGGTACTCTTTACCACAACTACCTTCATGCCCGCCATAATTGCGCTGGCAGGATTTGTGCCGTGCGCCGAAATGGGGATGAGGATTACGTTTCGGTTATGCTGGTTATGGTATTGATGATAGGCCCGGATGGTAAGTAGCCCCGCATATTCACCCTGTGCACCACTGTTGGGTTGTAAAGAACAGGCTTCAAACCCGGTTATTTCTGAAAGATAATTTTCGAGTGTGGAAATGATTTCCTGGTACCCTTGCGTCTGGAAAGCAGGTGCAAATGGATGAATATGTGCAAACTCCGGCCAGCTTACCGGAATCAATTCGGTGGCCGCATTTAATTTCATGGTGCAGCTACCCAGCGATATCATAGAAGTATTCAGGCTGAGGTCTTTATTCTCCAACGATTTCAGATAGCGCATCATCTGGCTCTCTGTTCGGTGGGTATTGAAGACCGGGTGGGTAAGATATGGGCTCCGGCGTTGAAGATCACTTCCTTCGCTAAACAGATTTTCAGTTTCTTCTTTAATTTGAAATTCCAGATTTACTCCTTCACTTTCAGAAAATATATTTTTTAGTGCCGATAGGGTTTCGGTAATGCTGGAAGATGATACTTCGTCAATAGAAATTCCTACTGCACCATGGGAAGGATAATAGAAATTACATTCTTGTTTTTCGGCAATCGATTTGAATTTGGTAACATCGTTTACCTGGAATTGAAAACTGTCGAAAAACTTTTCTGTGTTTATCCTGATGCCGGCCTTTCTAAATGCATTGGCAATGATGGAAGCGGTATAATGTGTTCTTAATGCAATCTTCTTTAAACCCTCGGCTCCATGGTAAACTGCATACATAGCTGCCATGTTAGCCAGCAGGGCCTGAGCAGTACAGATGTTGGAAGTGGCTTTTTCGCGTTTGATGTGTTGCTCCCGTGTTTGTAAGGCCATACGCAAAGCCCGGTTATTATGGGCATCAATACTTACACCAATTATCCTTCCGGGAATTATGCGCTTAAATTCTTCACGGGTGGAAAAAAAAGCAGCATGAGGGCCTCCAAATCCCATGGGTACCCCAAACCGTTGTGCCGAACCCACTGCTACATCTGCATTAAGTTCTCCCGGAGAAGTTAGAAGGGTAAGGGCGAGCAAATCTGTAGCCATAACCACATAGGCTCCATGGGTATGCACTTTTTCTATAAACGATCGGTAGTCAATCACAGCCCCATCAGCCGCCGGATATTGCAATAAGGCGCCGAAGAAACTGGAATCAACGGCCTGGGTTTTATAATCGCCAACTACCAATTCAATACCAATTGGAGTTGCTCGTGTTTTAAGAACTTCCCGTGTTTGAGGAAAAATATTTGCATCCACAAAAAACCTGGGTGCCGAAATTTCTGTGCCCTTGTTTTTGTGATGAAATAGCATTGCCATAGCTTCTGCAGCCGCAGTGGCCTCATCCAACAAACTGGCATTTGCCACCGGTAAACCGGTGAGGTCGGATACCATGGTTTGGAAATTTAACAGGCTTTCTAACCTGCCCTGGGAGATTTCTGCCTGGTATGGAGTGTACTGGGTGTACCAACCGGGATTTTCAAAAACATTCCGGAGGATTACACTGGGAGTAATAGTTTGGTAATATCCCTGGCCAATAAAATTTTTAAAGAGACGGTTTTTTGCTGCCACCTTTTTTAACCCGGAAAGGAATTCAAATTCATTTTCTGCCTCTCCAATATTTAATTCCTTACTGCCTCTTATATTTTTAGGGACGGTTTTGTCAATCAAATCATCCATCGAAGAAACGCCTATCACTTTAAGCATTTCCTTTATGTCGTTTGGATTGGTAGTGCCTATATGCCGATCCCAAAATTCCCGGTGCTGTTCGTCAAAGAGATTCATAATAATGAATATTATTTCAATAATTTTTGTAAGCCTTAAAAAGAATGGCGCAAATTTACAGTAGGAAAGGGTGAAATCGCATGACAAGTTTCAGTTCCCTGCCTCTGTGGAAAAATACGGAATAACCTGAATTTTTAATATGAATGGGGAATTTTTGAAAGATTGGAGGAAAAAGGCAATGGCAGGTCAGAAAAAGTATGCCCGGTTTTTGAGCCGGGCGAAAAAGAATGACGTATTAAAGGAACTCCCAGCCCTCCATCAGGAAGCTTTTGAAAAAATAAATTGCCTGGATTGTGCGGCTTGCTGTAAAAACTATTCTCCCCGGTTTAAAACACCCGATATTAAAAGGATTTCGAAGCACCTGCTAATGAAAGAAGGCAGTTTTATAGATACCTATTTGCGAATTGATGAGGAGGGGGATTATGTTTTAAAAACAAAACCATGCCCTTTTTTAGGACCAGGTAATGCCTGTAACATTTATGAAGTTCGGCCTTCTGATTGTCACCGGTTTCCTTATACCGACGAAGATGTTTTATTAAAAAGGTCCAAACTAACCCTTATGAACAGCCAGTTTTGCCCTGCTGTATATTTTGTGTTGGAAAAACTTACCAATCCTTAGGCTCCGGATAATTCTTCAAAAGCCGCTGTGATGGGGCGCTCAATGCCTTCCCCCTGCCAAAGTGGAGAGCCGGGAATTTGTGTGCAATGCAATAATTCTTCCTTCGATTTTCCTGCCTGAATTCCCTGGCTCACATAATGCAGCACATTTCCCAGGTAATCTTCAAATAAAGTTAGGTCGGGATGAAAAATCAGCACATCACTTCCTTCTCCGCAATGACCACATACAAATTGGGTGTTTTTGGGAAAAGCCGTTTTGATTTTGTCGATAACGGTTATCCATCCTTTGATGGAAGCCCCTGCACTCCGGTCGATGTAAGGGTGCTTTCGGTTAAAACACAAATCGCCCACATGCGCCAGGTTTTCTTTTTCAAAATAGATAACCGAATCGCCGTTCGTATGGGCAGGCCCAAAGTAGAATGCCTGTATCCTGCTATTGCCCGCCTGCGTACTCCATCCTTCCTTATCGAATGACATATTGGGAAGCAGGATGCCATCCACATTTCCTTGTTTTTCTGCAACAGCAAGCTGATTTGCAATGGAATTTTTGTGGGCTACCCCATCTTTTATAAGTCCCTTAAAGGCAATATTTCCGGATGTATGATCGAAGTGGTGGTGGGTATTGAATAGGTACCGAAACGGGAGAGAAGATTTTTCTTTCACCTGTTCAATAAAATGAGGGGCCGTATCGGGAAACTGCGCATCAACCACCATAATTCCTTCATCAGTTATCAGGAAGGCCATAGTGCCTCCTTTCTCTGTGTATATTCCGGTATGTTGCGATAGCATCCGGAGTTTCCCCGAAGCAAGTAAACCCGCTATATTTTCATTTGACAAAAAAACGGATGCACCCAATAATGCAGCAGATTTCAGGAAGGCTCTGCGATACATGATTTTGATTTTTTTTGTAGTCCAAAAGTCGTAAAAAACCGGTTTAATATTCCATTTTTCTTAGCGATGGAGCTTTAAACCAGGTAACGATGGCAACCCCAATCGTCATACAACCTCCAAAAATTACAGAAGGCACTGTGCCCATCAGCCTCGCCATAACGCCGCTTTCAAATTGGCCGAGTTCATTCGAGGAATTAATAAACATGCTATTTACCGACATCACTCTGCCGCGGAGTTCATCGGGAGTTTTTAGTTGAAGAATGGTGCTTCTTACTATAACACTAACGCCATCGAGGCATCCGCTTAGCAATAATGCCAGGAAGGAGAGCCAAAAAACTTTCGACAAGGCAAAAAGTAAGATGCAGGCGCCAAATCCCGCCACCGCATAAAACAAGATCCTTCCCTGGTTCCTTTTTAAGGGACGGATCGTTAGTGCCGTTACCATGATAATAGAACCAATATCGGTAGCGGCATTCAGCCAGCCAAACCCAATGGCGCTAATAAACAGGATGTCTTTTGCAAATACCGGAACAAGGGCTGCGGCTCCTCCAAATAATACGGCAAATAAGTCGAGCGTAATGGCTCCAAATATTTCCTTTGATGAGTACACATATTTCAATCCCTCTTTTACGCTTTTCCAGGGGTTGGCACCGGCGTTCAGGAAAACGGGTTTCGGCTTAAGTTTAAGAATAAAAAAATAGGCGGTTGCCGTAAGTGCCATCACAAACAGGAAAGTGTAATGAATGCCTACAAATGCGATCATGAATCCCCCTATGGCATGTCCGCAAATAGAACCAATTAACCAGGTGGCAGAGCTAATGGCTGCTGCGGCAGGAAGAATTTCCTTGGGAACCACCTGCGAAATCATCGCCGAAAAATTAGGACCTAAAAAAGCCCGGATAGCTCCGGTTAAACCCACCACAGCGAAAATCAGAAAGGCAATTGTCCAACTGTCGAGCCTGGCTTTTACAACGTTGCCGGAAATAATAAAAAACAGGAAGGAGCAAATCAGGGAATAGATCAGGCAACGAAGCATCAACCCCCGCTTTTCGGTTTTGTCAATATGGTGTCCTGCATATAGCGCCAGAGACAAAGCAGGAACCACCTCCGAAAGGCCTACCAGGCCCAATGCGAGCGGGCTATTTGTAACCAGGTAGATCCACCATCCAATAACGGTAGAGGTCATACGCAATCCGAGGATAAATATAAAGCGACCGGTTAGGAAAGATCGGAATTCCGGGATCTGTAAAGGAGCGTAAGGATTTTTCTTTGGATGGCTAAAACTCATCTTTTGCAAATTTAGCTATCGGCAAACAATCAGGGGAGGGAAAGGTAATGTTGCCCTTCGGGGTATTCTTTGTCTAAAGCCTGAATTATCGTTTCAAGATGCGTTTCATTACCGAGGAAATCGGCGTTACTGGTATCCACTATCAATGCTTTAATATGATGTTGTTTAATATAGGCGATATAGGTTTCCTGGAGCGAAAGCAGGTAATCATCCGGTATTTCCTGCTCATAACTGCGATTTCTTTTTTTAATTTGCTGCTGCAATCTCGTTACCGGTGCATTCAGGTAAATCAGGATATCCGGTTGAACAATCTGCGGATTAATGATTTCAAATAGTTTTTGATATAACCTGAATTCTTCATCCGGCAGGTTAACCTTGGCAAATAACAGGCATTTGGTAAAAAGGTAATCTGATATAGTAACCTGGCGAAACATATCCTTTGTTTGGAGCAGTTCCTTTAGTTGTTTGTACCGTTCAGCCATAAAAAATAATTCCAGCGGGAAGGCGTATTGCTGGGGGTTCTCGTAAAATTTTGGCAGAAATGGATTGTCGGCAAATTGTTCTAAAACCAGCCTCGCCTGGTAGTGTTTGCTCAAAAGGTGAGCGAGTGTGGTTTTTCCTGCTCCTATATTACCTTCTATTGTAACAAAATTATATTTCATGAATGGGCTGCAAAATAAGTGTAATCATACAGCCCCGCTTCACAATTTTTTCACATTCAGTGTGTCGGAGCATTGTTGCAGCAAAGCGGTGTTGCTTTTTTGGTGTACAGGGTGGAGGTAATCGGGCGATATTTCCTGGAGAGGGGTCAATACAAATCTCCGTTCCGAAATAAAGGGATGTGGAATAGTGAGATCTGGTGTATTTAATATGAGACCATCGAAGTATAAAATATCCAGATCTATGGTTCTGGGCGCATTTTTCTCTGATCTGACCCTACCCATTTCTGATTCAATTTTCAGCAACAGATGAAGACATGCAGAAGCTGTCGATTCCGTAGTAACTTCTAAAACCTGATTCAGGAAATCCGGCTGATTGGTATTTCCCCAGGCTGCAGTTTGGTATATAGATGAACTGCAGGTAATGATTCCAACCCTTTTTCGGATATGCTTCGACGCTTTTTGTAAGTAAGATTTTCGCCTGCCCATATTGCTTCCCAGAAGGATGTACACAGTGTGAATTTGGGGCATAGGCTGGGTTCTTATCGCCAAAATTAATAAAAGGCAATTTTATTTGAGAAGTTAATGGGTAGGGAAGAGGGAACTGGTTTTATAAGAAGGCCCCTGTTTAATTGATCCTGATTTTTTTCTTTTTTGAATTTTTTCCGGCTGATTATTTATTTCCAAACCCGCTTCATTCCGTTAGATTTGCGGATAAATTCCAGGTATGAAACCTTACAGTCAGGGCCGTGCGCTTTGGGCCATTACCAGAGCCAGCCTGATTTCCATCTTTCGAAGCCCCCAGTCTGTATTTTTCGGAATTTTCTTTCCCATTATCCTGATATGGATCTTTGGTGCTTTAAGTGGGGGTGGAAAAATGAAATTCGATATTGGAATGGATCCCGCCAGCGATACCCTGAATCCGGTATTTAAAGCAATGTCTGCCACTCCGGTTTTTGATATAATAAAAGGGCGCCACGACTCCCTGGAGGATATGATGAAAAAAGGCCAGCTTACCGCATTGCTGCTTATTGAAAAAAATACCGATACGGCCCGGAAGTCACTGTACAATATTCATATACAATCCAGTTCTGCCAGCCAGCGCGAGTTGCCGGCATTGAATTCGATGCTGGGCAATATAATCAGTGGCATTGATAACCGAATCAACCCCCGGATGGAAACTGTGGCCAGCGTTAGCCACGAAGAAGTGGAAGGGAGAGAGTATAAACTGATTGATTTCTATTTGCCGGGAATGATTGGGTTTGCATTGATCGGTGGAGCCGTATTTGGCGTTTCATTCCTGTTCTTTAACCTGCGCGAAACGCTTGTATTGAAACGGTTGTACGCCTCGCCGGTAAACCGGCTGAACATCATCCTGGGCGAAACGTTATCCCGCATTATTTTCCAGATTGTTACTGTTATAATCCTGATTGTGTTTGGAAAATACCTTTATGGGTTTACGTTAGCCAATGGGTTTATTACATTTTTGGAAATGTTGCTGGTCACCATTTTTGGACTGATTGTCTTTATGGGGGCGGGGTTCGTGATAAGCAGTGTGGCCAAAAACCAGAATGTGATTCCAATCTATTCTAATATTTTTATGTTCCCCCAGTATTTTTTGGCCGGTACATTTTTCCCTACATCCGCCTTACCTTCGGGTATCCAGTGGCTGGTGCGGGCATTGCCTTTAACTGCATTGAATGATGCGCTGCGGAAGATATCATTCGAAGGAGCACATATTTATAATTGCGGAAAGGAACTGGGGATTCTAACCATTTGGGGTATTATTGTGTACGCTATTGCCGTTAAAGTCTTTCGCTGGGAATAATATGCGTTATTTAAAATTAATCTTAATTGCGGTCATTATTTTGGGAGGATTATTCACCCTCATTAGCCTGTTGATGCCTTCCCGGGTAATGGTTGCCCGTACCGTATTAATTGATGCAACCCCTGCCCGGGTGTTTTCCAGCATCAACAACCTGAATACCTGGCCCTCCTGGTTTACCCCCTTAAAGGGGTCTGCCGAAAAAACATTTTCCCCTGGTTCGCGATCCATGAAATGGAAGTCGCAGGGGAAAGAAAACCAGCTAATTTTAAAGGATACTACCGCTTTCTTCTCTCATTTGGTTTTACTGCGGGAAGGCCACAACCCATTGGATATTTATTTTTCGACCGATACCATTGAGGTAGTGAGGAGCCTCCAGTTAGAAATGCGGGTGATTAGAAAATTGAAATGGTACCCCTGGGAAAAATTTGCCGCCATTGTGGAAGATAATATGGCAGGCCATGCCTATGAAGAGACCCTTAAAGATTTGAAATCGTATATAGAGAAACGCTAGGTTAGTTTGGAAAACTGATTTTTCCCATTCTTACGGGCAATAACCCGGTTCCTTCAAATACTTCCGGCTCTCCGGCCACGCATTCATTTGCCAATAAGGCAAATAAGGCTGCTTCTTTCGCATCCGGATTTATTCCCAATTCTTGTGTGCTACGGATTTGAATTCCTCCCAGTTCCCGGCTTAAGAGTTGGGTCAGGAACCGGTTATGTATCCCGCCACCGCTAATGAATATCTCAGGTTCCCCGGAAAAATTTTTCAGCCCGGCGATTGCCTTTGCGATGCTCTTTGCGGTAAATACCGTAAGGGTATGGATTAAATCCTTTGGTGAAGGCGTGATGGCCTTTTTCGTCAGTATATTTTCAAGCCACCTGAGGTTGAATAATTCCGGCCCGGTTGATTTGGGAATCGGTAATTGAAAAAAAGGCTCTTCCTGTAATGCATTCAACAAAGGTTCAGAAAGCATTCCCGATCGCGCCATATCGCCCTGGGCATCAAAGGGTACTCCCAATTCTTTCCTGACAACGGCATCAATCAGGGTATTTCCCGGCCCGGTATCTGTAAATAGGATATGGTTTTGCCCGGATGGGATAAAACTCAGATTTGCGATTCCTCCAATATTAATTAATACCCTCGATTTTTGTTGGCTTCGGAATAGCAGCAAATCACCATAGGGTACAAGAGGGGCGCCCTCGCCCCCGCCAGCAATATGTTTTTGCCTGAAATCGGATAGCGTAATGAGGCCGGTATGGGCAGCAATCTCATCCGCATCTCCTAGTTGAAGGGTTGCGGCTTTTTCATTTTTTGAGCCCGGGATATGAAATACCGTTTGTCCGTGGCTGGCAATTAAGTCCACTTCCGCATTCCGGATATTAAACTTTTTAAGAAAGTCATTCACCATGGCACCATGACATTTCCCAATGTCGCGGTGCATTAAAGTGAGTTCCTTTTGAGAAATATATTCTTTCGCAAAAATACCGGATAACCGAAACGCAAAACTTTCATCATACGCCCTGGTTTCAAACTCCTGAATGGTAAGCGAAGTGTCGAATCCTGTGCCGGAGATATTACATAGGGCCAGGTCTAACCCATCTAACGAAGTACCGCTCATTAATCCCAGAATGACACGTGAAGTTTTTTCTGATATTTCAAATAGTTTCTTTGCCGGGTTTTGCATGGAGGAGGAATTGCAGGTTACGTTTTATCCCTTTGAATTTTGATCTTTTTATTGGCGAGTCCTTGAATATTTTTTTAAATTGATCTTCATTCATTTCTTCCCATTGGTTGAAGTTGAAATGCAGGATTTCGCTTCGGGGGGCGAACCCGGGTACAGATTGCGGTTCAGCAAACCGGTTCCAGGGGCATACATCCTGGCAAATATCGCAACCAAACATCCAGTCCTCAAATTTACCCGAATATTCTTCGGGTATCAGCATGTCCTTTAATTCGATGGTGAGATAGGAGATGCAGCGCCGGGCATCTATGTCTTTATTGGGTTGGATGGCTTCTGTGGGACAGTGGTCAATACATTTCGTACAGGTACCACAATAATCCCTCGCAAACGGGTCATCGGGAGGAAGGGCTAAATCGGTAATGAGGGTGGAAAGAAAGAAAAAGGACCCATGTTCTTTGTTGATGAGGTTTCCGTTTTTACCAACCCAGCCCAGCCCGGTTTTTGTGGCCCAGGTTCTTTCCAATACCGGGGCACTATCCACAAACCCGCGACCGTTAATTTCACCGAAATTTTCGCGAAGGCGGAATAAAAACTGATTTAATTTTTCCCTGATTATATCATGGTAATCGTTCCCATATGCATATTTTGAAATTTTGGGGATCCCCTTTTCCTGCAATTCAGACGGATAGTAATTCATCATCAATGTAATTACGGATTTGGCGCCTGGTACCAGTTTGGTGGGATCCACACGAAGCTCGAAATGATTTTCCATATATCCCATCCCTGCGTGATGCCCTTTGAGCAACCAGGATTCCAACCTGCGTGCATCCTCATCCAGCCTTTCTGCCTTAGCAATACCACAATGGGAAAATTCAAGTTCTTTAGCTATTTTCTTAACCAGGGTACCGCGGGTTTCCAATATCGACATACCCAAAAGCTAAAGAATATCGGTGGAATTAAAAAATGAAATCATACCCAATAGTGCCAATGAGCTCAACGTATCCATATCCGTGATGCACCCGGTTACCCTTCATAGCCGTAGTGTTAGCCAGTGCATTTACCACTCTAACATAACCTGTTTTACCCGTAGTTTCTATAAAAAATTTTTTGATCGGATAAAAACGAACTCCGGCTTCGGCGCCAAAATTATATCCCGCAATGTGGAAGTCGTTATTGAACCGGTCGCCATGGTAGGTGAAATCGGTACGGGGAATATTGATACCTGCCCCGATTTTGTATAGGAAGGTTAAAAAATCACGGTGATGCGCACCCGTAGTTAATAGCGTTTTTTGGGTAACATAATTAATATGAAGAAGGTTGCCGCCATCAGTATGTTCTAAATGAAGAAAACGCTGACCCCCAATGATGCTATCGCCATAAACCGGCTGGTTTTTAATGAAACCGATAACCTTTACGCTTTGTCCGTCGCGAAGGACATATTTTATATGATCGAAATTAACTTCCAGTGCATGACGGTGCTTTTTATCCAGGTAAATTCCCAGCCGGTAATTATATTGGGGAACAGATACCTCCAAGGGTTCTTTATATATCGCATCGTAATCGGGTTTGTCGTGGGCCTTCCCATGCACTACCTTAAAATCAGACCCATCGCTCAATTTAAAATGAATGGTGCTGGGGGTGTAAAATTCGCGGTTGTAACCCCATTGAAAATAGATTCCCTTAACAGAAAACTTTTTCTGCTGGGCATTAACAGGCAGCAGGAAAGCAAGGGAAAGCAGGGATAAAATAAAACTCTTTTTCGTAATCATATTGCCTGCAAAATTAAAGGGATGGGGTTAATTGGTATGAAAATTAATTTCTTGACAGGCTTTCAGGCGGAGGCGCGAAAACAAGATAAAGCGGCAGCATAAACCCGGTTTTATGACAAATTTTCATGTATATGTGTTTGGTTTCTGATTTGTTGTTTACCCTGCAATATTTGAATAATATGAACCTGAATAATTTCACCATTAAGGCAACGGAGGTTGTACAACAAGCCCAACAGTTGGCATTTAACCAGAAAAACCCAACTATTGAGAACGAGCACTTGCTTAAAGCATTGCTCGATATGGAAGATACACCGGTAGAGCATTTGTTGAAGAAAAATAATGTTACCGTTAACCTGGTTGAAACCAAATTGAATGAACTGATCGCAAAACTGCCTACCGTTA
>Ga0116193_1003320_pt1 | contig 11671 bp, 10 predicted proteins | sample AD_UKC115_MetaG_FD_89892 | JGI IMG/M metagenome (GOLD analysis project Ga0116193, IMG submission 89892) | Active sludge microbial communities of municipal wastewater-treating anaerobic digesters from Hong Kong - AD_UKC115_MetaG | ecosystem: Engineered > Bioreactor > Anaerobic > Digestate...
GTAGCTGAGGTCGCACAACCTGCGTATGAGGTGACAGTAACTGTATAATCTGAAGGGCTAAGGCCATTGATATCTTCTGTGGTATTTTTGTAAAAGCCTGTATTTTTCCAGCTGTAAGTATATGGACCAGTGCCATCAGAAGGGTTAAGGTCAATCGACGCATCTTTGGCATTGTAACAACTTACATTATGGATCGTAGGATTAAGCTGGGGGCTGCTGTTGACAATAACTGCAACGATATTGATACCGAGTGTATCGCCACCGCCCATAACAGGGATGATGCCGCTGTAATCCGCTACAGAGTCAGTGCGAACCTGTGTATACAAGCCGATATTAAAATTGGCACCATAACCAGTAAGGAGAATAGAATCTGCATAAATACCGTTTGCTGTGGTAGCAAACTTGCAACCTGGGTAAGGTCCGATCTTAACATCGGAACCATCGAGGAAGGAACCAGTTACGGTAACCGATTTTGTTTGGGCAACGCTATTTAAACATGAAGTATCAAAAGCGGCCATCGGCGAAGCAATAACGCCAACATTTGAAAAATCAGATGTGGCCCTTTTCAATTCAACCAATGTGAAAATAACATTTTCTGTCCCCGCATTTTTTACATAGAAATCAGAACCATTCACAGAGCGGTTACCGAAATATGCATCGTTTAATGCTACTGATATTTTTTTCCAGGTTTTTGTGTTGTTGCATGAAACCTGTATAGAAGGCTTGTTCGCATCGTCTTTTGAGTCGTAATAAATTTGAAACTTCCCATAGCCACTATCCAGATAAGTTATTTCCACTTCTACTGGATACTTTGCATTTAATGGAGCATAACTTAAAAAGGCGCTGTCAAGGTCGAAATACAAACCATCTTTGCCTTTAGCAAGGTCAAAGCCTCTCGCAAAACGACCAAACATGGAGGTTGTATCGGCAGTATAAATATTCCAGTAACCTGCACTGGTAGCATTTGCATTCAACTGGTGCAAAAAGCGATCGTAGTTACCTGGGAAAATTCCCCAGCCTACATCATTTGTACCTGTAGCATCCAGATTAAAAATCTCGCTCAGCAACGCGTTTGCCGGATCTTCGAGTTTTGCGCCATAAGGAATGAATGGCTGCAAAACATTGTTGAAACGGTTCTGTGTTTTGGCTACCGTGCCATATTGTGAAGCAGGGAATCTAACAGCGTCTGATGCATCAAGCGCATCCTTCAACATACACATTGCATAAACGCTTTGATCCGGAATTTTTTGTCCGGCGTAACGATTATAAATACCAAAGGCAGAATCAAAAGCATGGTCAAGAATAAAATTGTTATCCTGGTTGCTCCAATCAAGGCCCCAGTAAATACCATAGCACATTAAAGTAAACATGTTTTTGTATGGGCTTTTTAACCACCATCCCTGGTTAACTCCATCACCCGTTATTTCGCAACGGGCACGAACCCAATTGCCATTTTGAGGGGTATTCAAAATAGGATATAGCCATGAAGACTTTGTAACCTCATCATTTAACTGGAAACCTTTACCAAGGCTACCTGTTTTTATCCAACCACCTGGTGTATTTGCGGTAAGCCAGTTCATTTGGTTGGGACCATTGTTTTGAGGATTGCTAAGAATATAGATTTTAGGATTCGTATTCTTATAGTCATCGTAATACTTTTGTGTAAACTCTTTAAACAATATGAAGAAGTCGTTGGCGGTAAGGTTATACTGGGCATCCACAGTGCCTTTATAGCTAATGTAATCACCAGTACTGCCAAAGCATGCCTGTACAGCAATTATTTTCGAACGGATCGAATCGGGTAAACCCGTTACGTGAATAAATACAGAATCGATCATTCGTTTAAAATAACTCTTGTATTGCGCATTCGCATAATACGGTGACCAGCCGGTAATATTACCAGATGCGTCTTTTTCATTCACCTTTGGAACCCCATTTGAATACAACCAATCAGGAGCATCCTGTTTGGTGTATACAAGGAAAATAATTGGCAGACTGTCTTTTGACCGGCTCGCAAACGCGGTATCCATAGCGACCCAATTCCATACGTTGGGGCTTGGTTCAATATCGGCCCACCTGAAATTCACAAGACGCCCCTTGATCTCAGGAGCGGTAGATTTTGCAATTGGATTTCCGAAGGATTGCCAGATACCATAATTGTAATGGTTTGTGTCGGTAACCTGCGCCGACAAAGATGAATAGATCAGGCAAAGCATGCCCACGAAGATCCTGGGTAGAGAGTTCTTCATATTTAGGATTTTTGGATAATTGGATATTAAATTCTGTATTGGTTCTGTATTACATAGACGTTTTTTGTTAATGATCCGAACGAAACCTTTTCCGTTCTCATCAAATGCCCTAAGCATTGTGAATAAGATACAGCGAAAAGATCCTGATGTAAATAATTTACATCAAAACATAAACGGTAAAACTATTTGTGAAGGCTTTGGCCTAGGGTTTATATGTACTTGGGAAAAACAATAAAAGGCTTTTCATTACTAAGGATTTAAGGTTTAGGAAATTGGATTGGCAACTTATAGCTAATTTCTGGTTTAAAAAAAATATATGACTTAAAATTCACTTAAGCAACTAAATCTGTCGAAATATTATACCCGAATTTTCTTTTCCACTTTTCTTCTTACAACGGGGCTTGTTTTAATTTTATACATCAAAGTAACGACAGAATCGGCATTCCAAAAATAGACAGGTCGGTTATATTACTGTCAACGTGGCTATACCGTTTGTAGTATTAGTATTACAATTAAAACGTGTGACTGCTGCCTTTATGTAACAGTTCTTATATAGTATTAATTTGGAAAATGATCGGTTAAAACTACTTGTTGCTGCTTATTGTTTGCAGTACAAGTGTGCGACGCAAGGAACGTTGCCATGGTTTGCAAAAGCCGGGGGGCAAAAAATAATAAGCCTTAACGCGAACTGATCATTCTAACATTTCCACATGATGCATCGCAGGTACGATAACATTCTTAAAGCCCTTTTTCTCCAGTCGTTTTTGGAATTCAAGCTGCACGTTGTATTCTCCATGCACCACAAATAGTTTTTTTACAGAGGCAGGCGATTGGCAGGAAAGAAACTGGCTAAGATCGTTGTAATCGCCATGAGCACTCATGCTGCGCATAACGCCTGTTTCAGCACGCACCTTGTAATATTCACCAAAAATTTTTACTTCAGGTGCTTTGTTGCCAAGTTTTGCTCCAAGGGAATTCGGCTCACAGTAGCCAACCATTAATATGGTATTCCGGCTATCACCAATATTATTAACGATGTGGTGTTTTATTCTTCCCGCATCGGCCATGCCGCTTGCAGATATGATAATGCAAGGTTCGGCTATTTCGTTTAGTTGCTTGCTTTCTTCAACTGTTTTGGTGAATTGCAGGCCGTCGAAAGCAAAGGGATCATAGTCGATCTCCATTAGTTTTCTCAGCCGCTTATTAAAATTTTCGGGATGGCTTTTTACCACTTCAGTCGCCTCTTTGCTTAGTGGGCTGTCTACATAAACTTTTGTTCCCAGCAATCGCCGCTCGTTAAATAACAGGTTTAGAAAATAGAGCAGTTCCTGTGTGCGACCAACACTAAATGCAGGAATGATCAGCTTGCCCTTCTTTTCGAAACAAGTCTTTTTTATCCAACCATACAACAGATCGGGTGAATCGAAAACGTCTTCATGAAGACTGTCGCCGTATGTGCTTTCGATGACTATATAATCAGCCTGTGGGAATACATCCGGAGATCTTAAAATAATATCCCGGTAGCGGCCTACATCGCCACTGAAACTAACCTGTGTGGTTTTCCCGTTTTCCGTTATCCGCACATGAACTGCCGCGCTTCCAATAATATGCCCGGCATCGCTGTACATTACATCAAGACCGGGTTCTATCGTAAACCAGTTATTGTATTCAATCGTTTCGAAAAGCGGGGAAACGCTTTCAGCATCTTCTGGTGTATAGAGTGGTTCGTATGGGGGCAGGCCGGTCCTCGCCCTTTTTTTATTAATGAATTTTGTATCATCTCGTTGTATCTCGGCCGAATCGAGCAACAAAATAGTTGCAAGATCTTTGGTTGCAGGCGTACAGAATATTTTTCCCTTAAACCCATCTTTTACCAGCTTAGGCAAGAGCCCGGAATGATCAATATGGGCATGAGAAAGAAGCACGTAGTCTACGGCAGCAGCTTCAAAACCAAAACTGGCATTTAACTCATCGGTTTGTTTGCCGAGACCCTGGAAAAGGCCACAATCGAACAATATGTTCCTCCCATTATTCAACGTCAATAAATGTTTCGATCCTGTTACGGTACGTGCAGCTCCATGAAAAGCAATCTTCATATAAAATAGGTGTTTAAATAATGTCTGAAATGTACATTTAAAACAGCTTAATTAATTCAAAATAATTTTGCCTACACTATAGCGCGGTAATTAATAAAACCGCGTAAAAAATAGCTACAATCAAAACAATATGGTAACTTAATATTTCATTAAAACCACCGGCCATGGATCAGCATCTCATCTCCCGCATTTCCATTTCATTATTGTCAATAATAATGATCGTATTCGGAATTTACCATTTCATGTATCCGCGAAACCTTATCTCGTTTGTGCCGTCGTTTTTACCTCCCGGTAATATCTGGATCTATATTCCCGGAGCTGCTTTTATTCTAGCGGCCATCGCCTTTATCACCAACAAAAAAGTAAAACTGGCAGGTTACCTTTTGGCTGCCATGTTGCTTATTTTCGTGCTTATTATTCATGTACCAAACTTTCTTAATGGTAGCAGCGACGAGTACAGGCAGCTGGCGTTGATCAATATTCTTAAAGATACAGCGATTGCGGCATTTGCACTGCATATAGCAGCAAACGCAAAAGATTAGACGTATAATAAGCGCTTATACCCAGCTAAAAGGGTTGCAGAAAAAGTATCTGGTACCCGGCTGTTGGCAACCAATTAAACTTCGTTGCGTCGCACTCTTGTGCATCATAACCATCTTCGGCTGGTAAGCCCAGCCTTTTGACTATGTATGCTTACTGTTTAAAGTATACTGATGTATAAAAAAGTTTCAGGCCCGAAAATTACCAGTGTGAGCAATTCCCGGGCCTGAAGTTTTTATCTGCGAACAAAGTTGCTGCAATAAAGTCTTTAATAAAAGTGCTGCCCCATGTACAGCGGTACAAGAGTGCGACGCAACCAGGCTTAATAGTATATGTTATGCCTGGCCAACAAGTAACCAGCCTCGCAGCCTATTAACCAATTAGAATGTCGCCAGTCATTTGTGCAGGAACTGGCAAACCCATCATGGTTAAAATGCTCGGTGCTATATCTGCCAGTTTACCACTTTTCAAAGTTCCATGCCAGGTGCTGTCTATCACGAACAAAGGCACGAGATTAAGGGTGTGCGCCGTGTTTGGCGAGCCATCTTCATTGATTAGATAATCAGCATTGCCGTGATCGGCCGTAAGGAAAACGGTATAGCCATGCTGCAGCGCGGCTGTAACAACACGCCCTACACATATATCAACCGTTTCTACTGCTTTAATCGCGGCCTGCCAAACACCGGTATGCCCAACCATATCTGCATTGGCATAGTTAAGGCAAATAAAGTCGGCAGTTTCGTTTTCTATTTCGGGAACAAGTTTATCCGTTATCTCTACCGCGCTCATTTCGGGTTGAAGGTCGTAGGTGGCCACCTTGGGCGATGGTACCATAATCCGGCTTTCTCCTTCAAAAGGGGTTTCTCTTCCACCGCTGAAAAAGAAAGTAACGTGCGGATACTTTTCAGTTTCGGCAATGCGTATTTGTTTCTTGTTATTTGCTGCGAGTACCTCACCAATTGTATTGTTAAGGTTATCATTTTCAAATATGACATGAACATTTTTAAAAGTTCTATCATATTCAGTCATGGTAGTATAATGCAGGCCTACCGTATGCATACCTAGCTCGGAAAAGTTTGTTTGGGTGAGCACCTGCGTAATTTCGCGACAGCGGTCTGTGCGAAAGTTAAAGCAAATGGCTGCATCACCCTCCTGAATGGTTGCAAGTGGCAATTGGTCTTCAGCAACGATTACAGTCGGAAGAATAAACTCGTCTGTTACATCAGCTGTATATGATTGCTCAATTGCTTGAATGGCATCGGTGGCCTTTTTCCCGTTGCCGTTAACCAGCGCATCCCACGCAAGTTTGACCCTTTCCCATCTTTTATCGCGGTCCATCGCATAATAGCGGCCGCTGACAGTAGCGATTTTTCCAACGGAATTATTCAAATGAGCCTGAAGGCTTTTTATAAAACCAAGGCCACTCTTTGGATCGGTATCCCGGCCATCGGTGAAGGCATGGATATAAACTTCGCTTAATCCTTCTGATTTACAAACGTCACAAATCGCCTTCAAATGACTTGTATGGCTATGCACGCCGCCATCGCTCACAAGCCCCAATAAATGCAGCGCTCTATTGTTCGATTTTGCGTACCTGATTGCCTTGAGCAATGTTTCATTTTTTGCAAACGAACCATCTCTTACGGCAACATTGATTCGCTGCAACTCCTGGTAAACAATCCGGCCAGCCCCAAGATTAAGATGGCCCACCTCACTATTGCCCATTTGGCCGTCGGGTAAGCCGACTGCTTCTCCACAGGTTACAAGTGTTGAGTTTGGGTACTTACCATATAATGCACTTACGAAAGGGACATTTGCGTGTTGAATTGCATCGGAGGATTTTACTTTACCTAATCCCCATCCATCCATAATTACCAGAATTGCTTTGTTATTTTTCATGCTGTAAAACTACAGTAAAATGACTAACAGCTTATCTGGGGATATTTTCTTAATTATTTCAATTTTAAATTGGCATACTTTTAGCCTATCCCTTATAGGACAAAATACAAACATGAAAAACTTAGTGTTATTGTTGGGATTGGTTTTTACAACAACGGTGTTCGCGAAACCGGGAGACTCAGATAATATTGTAACGGCATTAAAACAAGGTAACGCAAATCAGTTCGCAAGCTATTTTGATAGCTTTCTCGATATAAAATTTCCAGAGAAAGATGAATTGAAAAATATTGGTAAAACCCAGGCTACCATTACGGTAAAGAGCTTTTTTGAAGAAGCCAAGATCTCAGGTTTCGAGCTTAGTTCGCAAAGAGAAAATGAGGGCACCATGTACCTGACCGGCAAGCTTTTGGGAGGGTCAAAAACTTACAGCTTAACTTTGCTGATGAAGAGTCGGGGAGACAAACTATCCATTATCAAAATAAGAATAAACTAAAAAATGAAGCCACCGGAAGGTGGTTTTTTATTGGGGTCATACTTTCGGTATACCATCCTTTTTGCGCGTTTGTACGCCGGTTAAATCGGAGTTGTACAGGAAAAAGTCATCATTTATCTTTGCCGCCCTATGAGTATTCAACAGGAGAACAGGTTTCAGGCGATCATCGCCCATGCAAAAGAGTATGGTTTTGTATTTCCAAGCAGTGAGATATATGATGGCTTAAGTGCTGTATACGATTACGGTCCTTATGGCAGCGAACTTAAAAAGAATATACGTGATCATTGGTGGAAAAGCATGACACAGTTGAACGACAATATCGTCGGTATCGACGCTGCCATTTTCATGCACCCTACAACCTGGAAAGCAAGCGGACATGTTGATAATTTCAGTGACCCGATGATTGATAACAGGGATAGTAAGAAACGCTACCGAGTGGATCACCTATTAGAAGCGCATGCAGATAAACTGGCGCACGAAGGCAGGAAAGAAGAAGAATTTGCTTTACTTAAATCAATGGATGACCTACTCGCAAAAGACGACTTCACCGGATTAAAGCAATTAATAGAAGACAACAAGATTACCTGTGCGATAAGCGGTACCAGCAATTGGACAGATATCCGCCAGTTTAACCTAATGTTCAAAACCGAATTTGGCGCGATAGCTTCTGACAACCCGAATGATAATGTTGTGTATTTACGTCCTGAAACAGCGCAGGGCATCTTTGTAAACTTTCTTAATGTTCAAAAGACAGCCAGGATGAAAGTGCCATTTGGCATTGCGCAAACAGGCAAAGCCTTCAGAAATGAAATTGTTGCACGCCAGTTCATTTTTCGTATGCGCGAATTTGAACAAATGGAAATGCAGTTTTTTGTGCGACCGGGCACGGAACGAGAATGGTATAAGCATTGGAAGCAGCAAAGGCTCAACTGGCATTTAGATTTGGGGACGCCGACCGAAAAGTATCGTTTTCATGACCATGTAAAGCTTGCCCACTATGCCAAAGAGGCTTGTGATATTGAATATGAATTCCCGATCGGGTTCAAAGAAGTGGAAGGCATTCATAGTCGCAGCGATTTTGATTTAAGCCAGCACCAGCTTTACAGCAAAAAGAAACAACAATATTTCGATAACGATATAGACGAAAAAACGGGGAAACCTTATGGTAACTATATTCCTTACGTTATAGAAACCTCTATAGGCCTGGACCGAATGTTTTTATTGGTACTTAGCCAGGCATATGACGAGGAAACAATTACTAAAGATGATGGGGCCACCGACACGAGAGTGGTTATGCGCATTCCTGTGAAACTTGCGCCGAACAAACTAGCTATTCTACCCTTGGTTAAAAAAGATGGTTTGCCCGAACTTGCCAGGAAATTGATGGATGAATGCAAACCCCATTTCCGTTGCTTTTATGAGGAAAAGGATGCCATTGGCAAAAGATACCGAAGACAGGATGCAATTGGTACCCCTTTCTGCGTAACTGTTGATCACCAAACTAAAGAAGACGGCACCGTTACTTTGCGGGAACGGGATAGCATGACGCAAAAAAGAGTGCCGTTGAGTGAGATTAAAAATCAAATATTAAATTTGCTTTAGAAACTACCAACCTGGAAACCGAAAAACCTGACCTGGCACACTAGCACCTGACCAAATAAAGTAGTCTTTTTGAAATCCTGTACTTATGATGAACATTGAGCTCACGATTAATTTGGAAACTTATGCCATTACTTGAAGACATTTTTACTCCGTCCTCCTCATACTCGATTGTTTCGGTCGGATTGGCTTTTATAGTTGGTATTATTGCCGGGTTACTACTTAAAACCGGCGTAATTGCTAAAAGTAAAAAAAGGATACTACACCTAGAAGATGAAATGCTATCAAATCATTCAAAAATTCTCTCCCTGGAAAAACAAATTGCCGATATAAAGAAAGAAAAGGAAGAAATTATTCAAAAAAATGAAGGCGGCAATGCCACACTTGGCCTTAGAGCCTCGTAACCCTATCCATACAATTCAAGATGAATGGCCTTTCGGTCGTACCCTAACGCCATAATTCTTTGTTTTGCCTCGTCGATCATATTTTTCCAGCCACACAGGAAGAAATAGGCCTCCGGTTTGCTTTCACGTACTATATGATCGTAGACGGCATGCACGTATCCTGTAGCAATACCTTCTCTAGGTTGCTCGCGGGAGTAAACGGGCAAATAGTGAAAGTTGCCTAGTTTTTTTGTCAGCGCCTTAAGTTCTTCTTCGTAAAGCGTATCGCTAAACTTCCTACAGCCGTAAATGAGGTAGATGTTTTTGTGAAGCAGATTGCGGTCATGTATATAGTTAACCATTGAACGAAAGGGCGCTATACCAGTTCCTGTACAGATCAGAAATAAATCGTTGTCCAGCCGTTCGGGCAATGTAAAAATACCTTGTGGGCCCCGGAGCAACAGTTCTGTTCCTACCTGGACCTCGTTAAAAAGATATGCGGTACCGGCACCATCTTCCAACAATACTATAATCAATTCAAAAACATTTGACCCGTCGGGCGTTGACGCAATGGAGTAACTCCTCCATCTTTTATTTTTCTTTTCATTTATCGGAAGATCAAGTGTAACAAACTGCCCAGGCTTAAAATCGAATCTTTCCAGTTCAGAAACCTCGATCCAAAACCGCCTGATGGAAGTATTTACATTTTCAATCTTCACCACTCTTCCTGTGCGCCATGGTTCAAGCATATAAATAAATTTTGGCAATATACTAATACAATCAGACATCAAATCCAAACTTTCTGAACGTAAATCCGGCACTATAATCATTTTTTGCAACCAATGGCCTTTAGTTTTGTTTACTGAACCAAAGAACTTCAATGAGCAAAGTATACTCCCTAAAAACCGTTCAGAACATTCCCGCAACCATTGATATTGCGTGGGATTTTTTTAGCAGGCCCGGCAATCTTAAAAACATAACTCCGCCAAACCTTGGCTTTCTTATCAGGAGCAAACATCATGGTGAGGTGATGTATCCAGGTCAGATTATAGAATACACAGTAAGCCCGCTACTTGGTATCCCGCTTTACTGGATGACCGAAATAACTCATGTTGTCGACAAAAAATACTTTATTGATGAACAGCGTTTTGGCCCCTATAGTCTGTGGCATCACCAACATCATTTTAAAGAGATCGACCACGGCGTTGAAATGACAGACATTGTGCACTACAAAATACCATTCTGGTTTCTGGGTGATATCGCCAACAGCATTCTGGTGAGATCTCAGTTAAAAAAAATTTTTGAAGTAAGGTTTCAGGCTGTTCAGCAAAAATTTGGCTCCTGGCCAGGGGAAAAAAATATACTTCAATTCGGTTGATGCCTTCTGTGCCTGTTTGGATGGGGTCTGATGCCACAAGGCCCGATGTAAAAGAGTGCGACGCAACAGGCGATGCCATTTGGGCCATTGCCGGGCCAAAAAATATGTTCAAAAATCATATGCTAATGATTGTTATTTTTGCAACATGGCAAGAATCCAAACTGACAAAGACATTTCCCGCAAAGAAGTAATAATTAAAGCCTCGGCAAAGTTATTCCGGGAGAAAGGTTACAAGGCTGCAAGCATGCGCGACCTGGCCGTAAAAGTTGGCGTTGAAGCCGCCAGCCTTTATAACCATATAAGGTCGAAGGCTGAACTGCTACACGACATTTGTTTTGATGTGGCCAATGTTTACTTCGAGCACATGAGTATGGTTGAAACAATGGACGCTGCACCACTCGTTAAGCTGGAAGTTTTACTGCGCTTTCACATTAAGCAAATGATCGAAAATTTTGAAGAAGTTTATGTGAGTGACAGGGAATGGCGTTACCTGGCCGAGCCCTATTTATCAAACTATCAAAACCAGCGCCGCAGTTATCGCAAACGCTTTGCAAACGTTATTCAGCAAGGCATTGAGCAAGGCCAGATAAGCCCGATTGATGCATCGACAGCTGTACTTATTTTGCTGCACGCCATCGGTGGTATAGAATCGTGGCAGCGAAGCACGCATAAAATCAGCGGCGAAGAACTGGAAGAAAACATGCTTACGATTTTAATTCACGGTGTAAAGAAGTAGTCTTTTTTGGCGGGCGGCTGTGGTTAACTTATTAAACATTGTTGCGTCGCACTCTTGTGCACCCATAACCCTGTTCAGCAAAAAACAGCAAATCGCCTGCCTGCCAATATTTCGAAGGCAACCTACAAATCAGTTAAATATGTCAGTACACTTTGAGAAGGTTCGCGTAAAATCGGTAGATAAAGAGACTGCGGATGCTGTGTCTGTTTTATTTGAAATACCTGAAAGCCTCAAAGAAAAATTCAGCTACATACAAGGCCAGCACCTGACCATACGCACTTTTATTGATGAGGAAGAA
>Ga0116193_1003325_pt1 | contig 11664 bp, 3 predicted proteins | sample AD_UKC115_MetaG_FD_89892 | JGI IMG/M metagenome (GOLD analysis project Ga0116193, IMG submission 89892) | Active sludge microbial communities of municipal wastewater-treating anaerobic digesters from Hong Kong - AD_UKC115_MetaG | ecosystem: Engineered > Bioreactor > Anaerobic > Digestate | place...
CATTGTGAGGCAGGAACAGAAGACGGTTATGCTGGTGGTTACGACGGAGATAAGACATGCGCTCCACATGCCTCTGACTATGACGAGCAAGATTGGATAATTGATTTAGGTGAATTATTAAGGTTGATACAATTCTTCAACATGGGTGGTTACTATCCATGTCCCGGTATCGGCGAAGACGGCTACTGCCCCGGAACAGAATGATGGAATTTACTGTTTGATAAAAGAATAAGAAAAAGATTTCTCGTTTCGAACGAAATGGCACAGAGGCGAGGTAAAACAATAAAATAATTTTTCTATTTAAGAGTTTTTTACAAAATAAAAAGGGAATAACAATTTACTAACAGATATATATAGAAAATGATGAAAACCAAAGTATGGATTTAATTTATCAAACACTCAAATAATCACTATCTAATATGATATAACCAGAATTTTTGTGGGGTTGTCTAAAAAGTCCTTTTTTGCTAAATTTGTGCGAAAACGAGTGCTTATTTATTGGTAATTTATGATTACTTATTGCTGTATATATTTGTTTTCGTAATGGCTAAATTGCCTCAAATTGACTTTTTAGACACCCCCATATTACTTAATTCATAAAAAGTAAAGGTTTTAACCCGAAGAACTGACAAAATCAGATTTTTTATTTTTTTTCATGTCAATTAATTTAAGTTTTTAGAGGAACCTTAATTATTATTTATTGTGTCTTTTCATACCACTTATCAGAGAAATAAGGAAACCTACAAAGATGAAGTCTAATAGATATTTCATCAATTTGTCGGAAGATGCTTTTCCATTGAAACAGCCACAACCTCCTTCTCCATGACTTTCTCCTTCACCGTCCACTGTGCCTTCGGGAGTTCCGTCTATTGCTCCCTCATGAACGCCATCGACAGTGCCTTCATAATGCCCTTCCGCCGTTCCTTCCTGAACACCTTCAGAAGAACCTTCCTGATGTCCTTCTATTGCCCCTTCCTGGAAACCTTCATTAGTCCCTTCACCTTCTATTACTCCTTCAATTGTTCCTTCACCATCTACTTCACCTTCCATAGGTATTAGGGTAAGGGTAGCATTATTTATCCTGATGTTTCCATACCAACTTATGTCATCGCCAAATTCTCCTTTTATCTTTATTTCACGAATCACAATATTAACCGTCTTTGGAACTCTAACATTTTCTGGTTGGAAAAATACATTTAATATTCTACCTTTATCTGTTGTATTAATTGCGTTCTCATTGCTTATTGATACTTTCAAATACCCTTCACCTACTGCTGTTCCTTTCTTAAAATTGCTTGTCACATCTCCGAACTCTAATCCAGAGAAGGCGATTCCTTCATCGTAGGACAATAGTAGGTCTATGCCTGTAATGCCTGATAGGGAATTTAATTCTATCCCTATGCTATATTCGTTATTCTCATTTGGAGTTTGGTTATCTACCACTACCTCTACTGAACGCATTACATTTGTCGCTAACAAAGACTTGCTCAAAATACTGTTCGATATTGGATTAACAGGTAGTCCGGAGTATTTATGTATTAGTAAAATGGCATCTGCACTGTCTAATAATCTATCTCCATTAAAATCTCCTCGCATTAAATCGCAATCCAAATCCATATTTGACACTGAAACTATCTTATTTAAAAGTGTTACTACATCTGCCATTGTTACATTTCCATCTCCATCTAAATCACCATAAAGGCAATGGGTATTAATGCAGGTATTATCTGGCTCTTCTTCCATTACATTTAATTTTCCATTTATAATAGTAACTGGTAACACTTCTTGAGATGTGTTTTTAATAACAACTTTCTCTAATTTTAATTTGGCATTTTGAACACACTCATCTGCTACTCTCGATTGATTTACTTTGAATACTAAATCAAAGAGATGTCCCATTCCATATAATATATTTTCTTGGGTATTATTTGCTGGACTAGCATGGAATTTTATTACTCCGGGAGTATTTGTATCTATAATTACATAGAAATTCTGGCTTACTGTTGTCTTTTGAATCTCCATTAACTCTAAAATTGAAGCATTATAACTTGCCTCTATATTTATTGTATAAGGGCTCAGACCTTGAACACTGCTAATATTTATAGGCATATATAGGGTATCGTTATTGTCCTGAGGGAACCAATCTATATTCGAAGTCCATACTTGTAATGTTCCAGCCTCTGCTGAAACTACCTCTGATGGCTTACTTTCTTCTCCTCCCTGACCTACAGCAATTACACGATAATACCACATTTTTTGTAAAGCCATGTCTGTGTCTTTATAACTTGTGCCTGATATAATATCATTGGAAACAGGTTTCCAATCTTCTGAACCTGTTTCACTTCGTTCTAAACGATAACCTGTCAAATTATGTTCTGTGTTTGCTCGCCATACAAGATATATATGGTCTATCCCTGAATATGCTTTTAATCCTTCTGGATGAAAAATCTTAGCGCCTGCAGATGGTGAACCTTTACTCACAACTATCTCTACGGTTGTTCCTCTTATTGCAGAACTTCCTGGTACAGGAGATTGCCCTATAACAATTCCTGCGGATACAGTTTCGCTATATTGTTCGGTCTTAGAAACCAACAAACCTACATCTTCTAACATATCTATTGCACTGTCTTCATCAAAGCCTATAGCATCTGGAACTATGACTTCTTCATTACATGTGCCTGTAGACACCCATATTGTCACCTCAGTTTCACTGTTTGTTTCACTATGTGCAATTGGTGTCTGTCGTATTACATAATCTTCTCTGACATAATCATTGCATTCTCTCTCTATTTTAATTTTAAGACCTGTTTCTTCAATTATAGATATTGCATCCTGCTCACTCACTCCTACTACTGCGGGAACCGTTTCATCTATAATTCTAACTAACATATCCGCACTTGACTCATTCCCTTCATTATCTTCAGCAATGTAACGAACTATATATTTATTACCTGCTGTATTTGTATCTATTCTTTCTACTTCTTCCATTGTTTTTGCATTATATATAGCAGCAGCGACTAAATCCTGTTCTTCTCCACCATCACAAGCATCTACTGCTACTGCTCCTGGGTCCTCAAATGTTCCACCTTTCTCAATCCCAATATCTGTATATCTGAGAATAATCACAGGAGGAGTTGTATCCACTACCTGAACTGTCCGTGTTACCTCTGCACTATTTCCAGAAGCATCTTTAGCCGCATATTTAAGTGTATACCCTCCTACAATGTTAGCATTCACACTTCCAATTGTTTTAACTTCAACAGAACTATCACAACTATCTACTGCTGTTACACCTGGGTCTAAAAAGGTAGATTTGCACTCTACTATCATTGGATTATCGCCCAGTAGTGTTATTGTTGGCTTTTTTGTATCTACTACTTGAACTGTCCGCTTTACAGGGACTGCAATGTTTCCAGAAGTGTCAGTTGCTGTATAAGTAATCGTATAGTTTCCAACATTACCTGTTGAAGTAACACTAATAGAACTATCACAATTATCTACCACTGTTGCTCCTGGGTCTCTAAATTCAGTGTTACATTCCAATACCATTGAGTTCGCACCTAATAAAGTAATTACTGGTTTTTTAGTATCTACTACCTGAACTGTTCGTGTTACCTCTGCACTATTTCCAGAGGCATCTTTAGCCTCATATTTGATTGTATATTCACCCACAATATCAGTGTTTACACTTCCACTTGTTATAACATCAATAGAATCATCACAAATATCTCTTGCTTCTACCCCAGGGTCATTAAAAATAGATTTACAGTCTAATACTATTATATTAGAACCCAAAAGAGTAATTTCAGGTTCCACTGTGTCTACCACATGCACTATTCGTGTTTCAGTACTTGTATTACCATCACTGTCAGTAACAGAATATACTACATTATAATCACCTATGTAATCGCCTATTATCTCTTCATATATATCACTAGATACCTGGATTTGATTGGTTAAATCTCCATCATTAATATCATAAGCATTTGCACCCGGGTCTTCAAATACTGATTTACACTCTATTGTAATCTCGTTTTCTCCTAATAGAATTATTTCTGGTATAATATCCCGATAATTAAATTCACGGAAGAAAGGATAGTATATATTTTCTATAATATCCCAGAATGATACAAAGTCCCATTCTATATAAGTTGTTTTCTGTTTCATCTCTGATGTTGTCTTACCTTCACCTCCTGCAGAATTTTGCATACCAGAAGTTTCCATATCCCAATAACTATCTTTTACTGTCCCTCTAATATTTATTCCTATTAAACCGCCAGCATTTTCTCTACCAATCACACTACCTACACTATAAGTTTCAGATACAGTACCCCCAAAATCATTACTTCCGACCAAACCACCTACATTTTTTCTTCCAATAACTTGACACTTGCTATAACTTCTCGATATCACACCGCCATAACTATTTACACCTATTAGACCTCCTATATCTTCAGAATATTTTCCAGAGGAATCAGAGCCATTCACTGAGCCCTCGCTATAAGTAACAGCAATCAATCCAGAATTTCTACCTACAAGACCACCAACAATATTCTTATTTCCCGCGACTAAACCTACGCTATAACTATCAGATATTGTTCCAAAATCATTCCTCCCTACTAAACCGCCTACAAATGACCCTTTCCCCAATATATTACTAGTACTGTGACTACCTGTTATATAACCAAAATTACTTCCTGCTAAGCCTCCTACATTATTTCCTTCATCTCCCTCTCCATTCCCTACCACTGAACCTGTGCTATAACTATCAGATATCACACCTCCTCCATAACACTTTCCATCACTATCATTACAATAACCATTACTTCCTACTAAACCACCAACAAAACCTTTACCTCCATATACATTTCCTCTACTATTACTATTCAATATTGTGCCCTTATAACATTTTCCTTCACTACAATCTCCATCACCATTACTTCCGACTAAACCACCTACAAAATCTTCATCTCCTGTTACTCCTCCTGTGCTATAACAGTAAGATATTGTGCCTCCAATACAATTTCCTTTGTCATTACAATATCCATTGCTCCCTGCAAAACCACCAATAAAACTTTTAGCTCCATATACATCACCTGTGCTGTAACTTCCAGATATTGTGCCTCCTCTGCAATTTCCACCATCATCACAATATCCATTGCTTCCCACAAAACCACCTACAAAACCTTCATCTCCATTTCCAATAACAGAGCCTGTGCTATAACTGTCAATTATCGCACCAGAATTACTACCCACAAAACCACCTATATAATTTTCAACTCCACCTACATCGCCTACGCTATAACTCTCTGATATCATTCCATTATTATTGAATCCCACCAATCCACCTACATAAGAAGCCCCGTATGCAGAACCTGTACTAAAACTTTCTAATATTGTCCCCCCATCGTTTGTCCCTACCAAACCACCAATATAAGAAGAAATATCAACTGGAGGAAACCCTACCATAGAACTTGTGCTATAACAATTAGACACAGTGCCTTTATTTATTCCGACTAAGCCTCCAACATGTTCTTTTCCCTTAATCCAACATCCATCTAACCCTAAATTCTTTACTTCCCCTCCTGTTCCTATACGACCAAAAATACCTACACCATTCATCGAAGGACGATTAATATACAAATTTAATATCTTATACCCATTTCCGTCAAACTTACCCATAAATGGATTAGCAATCGTTCCTATAGGTCTAAATCCTGTTCCAACATTCCAATTTCTTGTTTCACTTGCATCTATATCATTTGTTAACATGTATTGACCGTTTATAGGATATGCAGCGTTGTTCCCTATCAATTGCAATTTTTCTATGCTGTCTATTTGTATTACCTGGCTAAGTGCGTTAGAATTTAAAAATATAAAAAACATAAATAAAAAAATAACTACCCCTTTAACTCCCTTTTTTGATAAATTATTTTGAGAGGGATAGAAAGAACTCTTTACATACAACATCCTAATTGTCTCCTAATTATTTGTTACTTTAGATACGACAATATTTTAAATATTCTCATTGTATAAATAACTGTATATCTTCAATCTTAATTTAATGACATATTTCCTTAATTTAGTCTATCATTAACAAAATCAAATATAGCATAGTGGATTGTTGCTTGTCAATATTTTTTATTTCTATTTACTTATATGAACCTTAAACTCTTTTATAATTCTATGCTAAAAAAATAGCAAGAAAATGGAATTTTATATTATATTTTCAAGATGGGAAGATACTATCGAAAAATTCTAATAGGTATATGAATATCAATCTATATTTTAATCTAATTATCTTAGTAAACAATTTGTAATTTATTAAGGAGAATAAAGGAACTATATGATTAATGTTGATTGCTGTAAGAAAATATTTCTTGCTTCAATCTAAATAATACTGAACAAAAAAATTAAAATAATGATTGGCGATAATTTTTTAAGAAAGTTATTAAAAGAATAAGTCTCTCATTATTTTATTTATTGAGATAATATTGTTTCTAATTTAAAAAATTCTTAGAATAACAAAAGGTAATATTATGTAAACATAAAAACATATAAACATTGTCTTAAAAATTTATTGTTTTAATTACATGATATATCATTAATTCTAAATCTATTTTCATATTGTGCTAAATATATCACACTCGCCATTTTGAGTACTCCTTTTGTCATTTTAACCTGAACAAGTAATCTTTTTTCTTAATTTTTTTAACAGGATAGTGTGTAATAAATTTTGTAACTAACATGATTGCAATTATTTAGATTATATATCCTAAAAAATTATAAAAATATAAAAAAACTACTTGACAAACTAAACAAATTGTATTAGTATAGTAATACAGTAATACATGAGGATTTAAATATGATACGGATTAATTCACAAGAAGGAACGCCGATATACATACAAATCGTGCGACAATTCAAGTATCTCATCGCCACAGGCTCGCTGAAGTCTGGCGATGAATTACCACCCGTTCGTGTCCTTGCCCAACAACTATTGATAAACCCAAACACTGTGGCAAAGGCATACAGAGAACTGGAATCTGACGGACTTATCTATACTCGACCCGGTGCAGGGACCTATGTTGCCGAACCCAGAACTTTGTTCTCCGATGAAGAGCGTATACGAATCCTTTCGGAAAAAGTAGATGTGTTGCTGACGGAAGCAAAGCATCTTAATTTTTCTTTATCTGAACTTTTGCATCTTATACAGGTGCGAGCAAAATTTTTAAACATATATACAGAGGAGGTTTAAAACCATGACGAGCCCAATCAGTAAAGTTTTTGGAATGTTCTTTACACAAACAGCAGAACAGAGCAGTCCCTCTGCGTCTGCTTCAGTGGAAGAAGACTCATCAATTGTAGTGCAAGTTGAGAATGTGAGTAAGAGTTTTGGCACGGTGCAAGCATTATCTCATGTTTCGCTAACGGTGAAACGCGGACAGGTCTTTGGTCTGGTAGGTGAGAATGGTGCAGGCAAGACTACGCTTATCCAGCATTTATTAGGTGCATATCGCCCTGAGGAAGGAACGGTTCGAGTTTTTGGACTTGACCCTGTGCTTTATCCCAAGGAGGTGCTGGAACGGATTGGTTATCTTTCTGAAACGCGTGATTTGCCTCGCTGGATGCGGATAGACCAATTGGTTCGGTATATGTCTGCATTCTATTCAAAAATGGACATGGAATATGTGGCTCAATTGATGAAACAGTTCAATCTTAATCCGCGACAGCGAATTCGTTCCTTATCGCGTGGTGAATTGGCACGGATGGGTCTACTTGTGGCTCTGGCACATCGCCCTGAATTGCTGTTGTTGGACGAGCCGTCTTCTGGTTTAGACCCTGTGGCAAGGATAGACATCCTTTCTGCTGTGGTTCGTTCGGTAGCAGAGGAAGGTAGAACGGTATTTTTCTCATCACATCTGTTAGATGAAGTGGAGCGTGTGGCAGACCATATCTGTATGATACATCATGGTCAAGTTGTCTTAAATGATAGTTTGGAACAGATTCAATCACGATTTCACATATATGAAGTTCGTGCAGCAGGTAGTGATTTAAAGTTAGAAGATATTTCCGGTGTAGTTCGTGTATTAAAGTTAGGACATGGTTATCAGGTGCTCTACGAAGGATCAGAAACCGAAGGTAAAGAACAACTACAAAAACAGGGTGGAGAGATTACAAAGATTGCTACACCATCACTTGAAGATATTTTTGTTGGCTATGTGAAAAAGCAAATTCAGGAGTAAGAATTATGAAACTTAATTCGCCATGGAAAGCCCTTCTATGGGAAGAAATGTGCGTAGCAGGCTCAATTGTCACTTTAATAACATTCAACATATTTTTGCTTATACCTTTTGGTATCTTACCTTTCTTCTTTGTTTATGGATACCGCTCACTTCCACTATTTTCTTTTGCAGGTTATGACGCAGTAAGTTTTGTCATTTCTGCTATCACATCCTTTTTGATAATTCTTCACATAGGGAATTCAGGTCAATTACAGAGTGGCTTTCCTCGGCGGATATTAAATTTACCAGTGCCAACTTATTTGCCAGTGGCTATCTCGTTCTTTACAAGATTGTTCCTTATATTAGTTCAGGCAGTTTTGATTCGCATTGCGTTGTTAGCCTTTTTAGAGAATGACCCATATAAGTTGCCCTTATTTATGGAGTCACCTGCTATCTTTTTCAGGGAGTTTTTCAAACTGTTTGAGGCAAATGGAGAAACCTTTGGAATGGCATTTTGTTTCCATGCAATTGTTTATATAGCAATTCAAACCTTAATGTGGCTGATAAATTTTTCCATACCCTTCACGATAAGTATATTTATTGTTATCTGGGGTATTATTTCTTGGGTAAACCTTTTAGATTTTTTCGGCTATGAATTTATTTTCAATTCTGTGTTTAATATTCTGAAGAACTTTTTCATATATCATCCGATACTTTTTTTGTGTGTTGTAGCTATTATTTTTTATGGTATAAATTTACAGATTATCAAAGGGATTCGACGCAATTCACAGTATAACTATGATTTTACAAGGTTAATTCCTAAATTTCTGCGTGTATTCTTTTTCCGAGGGAATTTACCCCTTCTGGTCAAAAGATTTCCAAATAGGTATACAGCAAGAATATGGTTTGAGATAAGCCTCGGCTATGGATTTATTTTACCCGCATGGACTTTTATCCTCTGGCTGTTTATGACGGTTCTGCTTTATGCTGCGCGTTTCATTAGTGGACTGGATGAGATTTTCAAATATTCGAGATACATACCCTACATATCTGATGAAGCCTTTTTTATTTTGCGACTGTTGACCCCTCATTTTTGCTTAATCTTTGCAGGGGTATTGTGGTATTTACTTGTTACGCGAAGGATTCAGAAAGAGATTAAGCAAAAGTCAGGGCAACTCTGGTGGATGCCCATTACGAAGATAGAGTTGATAAACACATCCACCTTTAATTTTTCTATAAATCTCATATCTGCCATGCTTGTAGTATGGATTATCGAATTCTACATTGTATACACGGGTAGATATTTATTTTTACCTCCCATACCTGAAACTATTCAGTCTGTATTAACCACGAATGCAGATGCCTTCCGTTCATTCTACCCATCTTACTTTTGGGGACTGGTCGCCTGTATAACTGGGCATATTATTATCACAGGCAGTATAGTCTGGATTTTTGTTTCTTATCCAATAATTATAACTTTGCTAATTGCTTTGATTTTCCTTTTGGTAATGTTGTCATTTTCAATAGCGTATATCTGGAAAGCATTCATCTGGGAATTGTTTGCAGTGCCATGGAAAAGCATACCTATCCTCCGAACAATTATTGTAAAGATTGATTATCTTATCGCAGATATTGCCAGAGATTTTTACTGCTATTTAATAGGAGATATTAATGGTTCGCCAGAAATTTTGTTCTTTTACTTTTTTATATGTTATTTCTTAATCGCTATGTTTTTGGTGTATTTATCCCTTGCGTTTTATAATCGTATCTTAAAGTTCAGACATTTTGTCATACTTTTAGCGATTTATATCTTTGTTTTTATTTGTATCTTTCCCTATCAATATGTCAGCGATTTCCCCTTACCATTTATGGCTATAACTTATTTTGCGATAACTTCAATTGTCATGATGCCATGGATAAGGTCAACAATGAAATCGCATGGGATACGGCTATTAAAACCTATTCGAATTACAACTCCTGTGTATTCATCTGAGGTAAAAATTTATTCTATTATTTTATCCCATATCTTTATAATTCTTATCCCATGCCTTGTGATTGGAATTCGATTCCATAGTAGTCAAAATTATGAGAGAATGATTGCTTTCTTTAAGGAAAGGCACTTACCGAGTAATTATGAAGAAATCAATGATTGGTATAAACCTGTTCCACCGGATAAGAACCTTGCAAGAAAATACTGGCTAATACAAGATATACCTAACACATTAAATTACATATTTTATATATATTCAGATATACTTTCTGGTAAGTCACAGGCAATAGAACAGGTGAAAGATGAGTCGTTAAGAGAAGATTTAAGAAAACATATTCAATTTGTTGAGTCTTTAAACCTAACAGAAGAATGTAAAGACGCTATTACAAAATATATTAATTCAGGGAGTATGTTTGAAGATGATAAACCATTTGCAGAACTCGTCTTTATTATACTAAAAGACTTTTACAACACGGCTGGAACTTATGTAACGGTTCCATTGAAAGAGATTGCTGACCTTAATCTAACTGAAACCCGTTATCCACTAAATCTACAACTCGGACTCGAAACACCATTACCACATCTTGCTCCATTAAGGGCACTTGTAAGAATATTATCAGGAGAAGCCATTATATACGCTGTTGATGATAAATATGATGAAATGCTGCGTTCATTCAAGGCTTGTATACCTATTTACAAATCACTCAAAAATGAACCATTTGGAATTTCACAGTTAGTCCGTATTGCCATTTTCGGAATAGTCAGGGAGAATATTAAATGGGTAATAAACCATAAAGAACTACCTGAACCTGTTCTATTAGAACTTAATGATATCGTCCAGAATTTTTCGCCAAAAAATGATGAAGAACCTTTGTTACGCAAGGATATATATATTGATTCATTCTATCTCCTGGATATTTTTTCTAATTCCTCAAAATTTAGGATAATGGCTGAGGATTACTATCTTTACAACAACTCTTTTACATACTTGGTTATCAATCTGTTATCAAAGGAAAAATATTTCAACCCTATCTGGCTGCCTACCACTGATTTGATATTGCCTTATAGTGTTTGGCAAACAACAATTTTCCTACACTATTTAGTTATATCCGAGTATTATGAGCAAGTTATTCAAGCAAAAAATATAAATATTCCACAAAAGGACAAGTTCAATCAATACCTTAAATCAGACCTCTACTGGGATATTAAGAACAGGTGGAATAGCAATATATTCTCATTTCTTGATTCATCTATAAAGTGGGTTCATGCTGAATTGCGACATCATGCCTACATAGGACTAATGAATACAGTTCTGGCAATTGAGCAGTTTCGTCTGGCATATAATCGTCTACCGGAGAATTTGCAGGAATTAGTGCCAGATTACCTTCCTTCTGTGCCTAAGGACCCATGGACACCCGGCAATGATATAAGGTTTGTAAAAGGAGAAGA
>Ga0116193_1003326_pt1 | contig 11656 bp, 8 predicted proteins | sample AD_UKC115_MetaG_FD_89892 | JGI IMG/M metagenome (GOLD analysis project Ga0116193, IMG submission 89892) | Active sludge microbial communities of municipal wastewater-treating anaerobic digesters from Hong Kong - AD_UKC115_MetaG | ecosystem: Engineered > Bioreactor > Anaerobic > Digestate | place...
AGCGATAAAAGAGATAATGGCGGCAAAGATCAAAACTAATACCATGTAATCTTTGAACTTGCCTATGAATATCCTCAATGGCGAGGGTTTGTTAGGACTCTCGATCTGATTGGGGCCGTGCTGAGAGAGCCTTTCTATCGCCTGGTTTGAGCTTAAGCCTTCTCGGTCTGAATCCAGCTCGGATAAGACCTCATCTGTTGTCATTGAGTGCCAGTTCACAGTCTTTCAGACCTCTTTTGCATTGGGATAAAAGGAAATCCGTCAATTGTAGAAATACTTAACGCTGATTCTTATCAAATCCTGAGACTGTCCTCCTGTTGCCTTACTTCATCAACCTGCCGTTCGACAGGTTTATGTATCATCAATCTAACCGGAAAAAGCGTGCCTCAGAATGCATTGGTTATCCAAATTATCCACCACAGAACCATGCTCTCAGAGCAGCAGAGGCAGGCCTTGGGAGCCCATAGGCACACAGTCTTTTCTTTCTTTTGAGGGCAACTGGCAGTTGCCCTGAAAATCAACGAGAACCGGGATGATACTATGCCATCAGATTTATCGGAAAACGAGCTTTTAGTGCTGAAAGCGATATCCGAAGGCCTTTCAGATCCAGGTAGCATTGCCCAAAAGGCGCAGATGAAGATCGAGGCGGCACGAGCAGCAGCCGATCTACTGGCAGAGCAGGGGCTGATCCAGGTACATAAGTCGGTGGATGAGACACTCTCCCTCACCGATGAGGGGGCGGCTTATGCCCGTGAGGGCCTGCCTGAGAGAAGGCTTCTTCTCTCTTTAGGCGAGGGAAAGCCCATGTCTGAGCTGAAGGACCCTGCCCTCAAGATAGGCCTGGGCTGGCTTCGCAAGAAGGGCTGGGCGGTGATCGAGGGGGGAATGATCAGACCCATCGGCAGCCCTGTGGAGGGTGAAGATGAAAAGATACTGAGGGCACTCTTGAATGGTCCAAAGAGCAGCAAGGAATTGGATGAGAAGGCTCGTGTTGCTCTGAAAAGCAGAGGGCTCATTAAATCAGATGCAATGAAGACCTGGAAATATGAGATCACAGATGCGGGTCAATCAAGGGTAAAGGCAGGCAGGGCATCAATTATAGGCAGTGCTAATATTCAACTGGATCCAATAACCCACTCCTCAGAGGCGATTGCATATCGTGAGATCTCCAATATTACACCAGATATGATAAAAACAGGTCAATGGCTGGAGAAGAATGGCCGCCTCTACTGGCAAAAAGATGAAAATTCCCCTCTTTTGCATCCTCGCCCCTATGATGTCACTCTCCCTGCGGACAGGATCTTTCCTGGAAAAAGACATCCTTATCAGCGTCTGATCGATAACATGCGGGAGATAATGCTGGAGATGGGCTTTGTGGAGATCAAGGGGCCGATCGTCCAGACCAGCTTCTGGAACTTCGATGCCCTCTTTCAGCCCCAGGACCATCCAGCCAGGGAGATGCAGGACACCTTCTATTTGAACAGCCTGGGCGAGATTCCCGATTATTTCCGGGTCAAAGAGATGCATGAACATGGCGGAGGCATTGGCTCCACCGGATGGGGAGGCTGCTGGAGCCCGGAGGTGGCCCGGCAGGAGGTGTTGCGCACCCATACCACCGGGGTTACGATCAAGTACCTGGCAGAGCATCCCCAGCCGCCGGTCAAGGCCTTCGGAATTGACCGGGTCTACCGGAGGGAGGCCATAGACTCCACCCATACCCCGGAGTTCGAGCAGCTGGAGGGAATTGTGATGGACGAGAGCGTTACATTCTGCCATCTCCTGGGTATTTTGAAGGAGTTTTATGGAAAGATGGGATTTGAGGAGGTGCGTTTCCGCCCGGGCTACTTCCCCTACACCGAGCCCTCAGTTGAGCCCGAGGTCTATATCGATGGGCTGGGATGGGTGGAGCTGGGTGGAGCTGGGGTGTTCAGAAAGGAGGTTACCAGCCCCTTCGGCATCGATCATCCCGTTTTGGCCTGGGGGCTGGGTGTGTCCAGGGTGGCTATGCTCAGGCTGGGCCTGAAGGATCTCCGGCTGCTCTATCAATCGGATATCGAATGGCTGCGCCAGACGCCAGCCTCTATCAAACTTTGAGGAATGCAAAATGCCTGTTGTCAGACTTTATTATAAGGATATGGAGAGGCTGATAGGGGCCTCTCAAGAGACGATCATGAGCAGGCTGGCCATGATGGGTGCCGACATTGGAAAGAGGGCGGAGGATGAGTACGTGGATGTGGAGTTCTTCCCTGACCGGCCTGACCTCTACAGCCCGGAGGGAGTAGCCAGAGCGATGCAGGGCTTTTTGGGAATCAAGACCGGCCTGGTCAGCTACAGCGTCTCCCCCGGTCCAGTCGTCGTTCAGGTGGACGAGTCGGTAAAATCGGTGCGCCCGCTCATCGGCTGCGCCGTTGTCCGCGGCCTGAAGTTTTCCAACGAGGCCATCGAGTCCCTGATGGGTCTGCAGGAGGACCTGCACTGGGGACTGGGCAGGAACCGGCGGAAGGTGGCCATTGGGGTGCACGACATATCCAGGGTCAGGCCTCCCTTCCGCTATTTTGGCGAGAGCCCTCAACGCCGGTTCGTCCCCCTGGATTATAGCGAGGAGATGACTATGGAGGAGATCCTGCATAATCACCCCAAAGGGAAGGATTACGGCCATATCCTAAAAGGCTGCCCGGTTTATCCCCTGATCGTGGATGCCGATGATCAGGTCCTCTCTTTCCCGCCAATCATCAATGGCGAGCTTACCAGCGTCACCGAGGAGACAGAGGATCTATTCATCGATGTCACCGGAACTGATCCCATGGTCTACAAGGCCCTGAACATCGTGGTCACCTCTCTGGCCGAGAGGGGGGGTAGGATCGAGAGCGTTCTGGTGAAAAGGAGAGAGGGCGACCTGATCAGCCCGGACCTCTCGCCTATCAGCTGGAAGGTGAGAGCACAGGAGGCCAATCGGCTGATAGGATTTGATCTGACGGCAACTGAGCTGGCCGAATGCCTGCAAAGGATGCGCTTTGGAGCAGTTCCCGTCGATGGGAATGATATAGTGGAGGTGCAGGTTCCAGCCTACCGGGCGGATATAATGCACTCCTGGGATATCTTCGAGGATGCGGCCAAAGCATACGGATATGAAAATCTAGAAGCCTGCCTTCCCCAGACGGTAACCATAGGCCAGCCCCATCCCTCTGAACAGCGCAAAGGAGAGATTCGAGAGATCATGGCAGGCCTCGGATACCTTGAGACCATGCCCTTCACCCTGACCAATGAGAAGGTGCACTTCCAATGGATGCGGCGGGCCAATGCCCCGGAGGTAGCAGGTGCGACAAGAGTGCTCCATCCCATAAGCGAGCTGCATACCATTCTTCGCACCTCGCTTCTCAGCTCTCTTCTGGAGATATTCGCTCTCAATCAGCATCATCCTCTACCTCAGAGGATATTTGCCACTGGGGATGTGGTGGTGGAGAAGAGGACCAGAATGCATTTGGCTGCTGCGTCCATTCACAGTGGGGCAAGCTATTCTGAGATCAGGTCGGTGGCAGATGCCGTCTTGATGGAGATGGATCTGGAGGCGAGTATAACTCCCACAAAAGATGGAGCCTTCTTTCCGGGAAGGGGCGCCGACCTTTTCGCTAAAGGCGAGAGAATCGGCTGCTTTGGAGAGCTGCACCCCATGCTCTTGCGCAGCTTCGGCCTGGAGCAGCCGGCGGTGGGCCTGGAGCTGAAGTGGGGAGAGCTGGAGCCATAGGAGGCTCCCCCTTTCCTCCTGGAGCCGCTCGGATGGGATATAATATGAAAAGATAACATCCTCTTATCATATCCTGAGCGTCTGATTTATCTTGGTAGAGCGGCAAAAATTGATTGGAGATGTATGACGGCGGCAGTTATTCTCTCTTCCCGCCCAAAGGAATGGGTCACGCCATGAAGGTCAGAGATTTGATGAGCTACCCCATAGCCACTGTGCCTCCGGAGGCCATGGTGCTGGATGCCATAAAGGTGATGGCCGAGCAGAAAAAAGGCAGCGTTCTGGTGGCGAGGGAATGCCTCCTCAAGGAGTGTCTGGGAATCGTCACCACCAGCCAGATCTTTCGGGAGGTTTTTGCCAGGGGGCTGGACCCTGCCAGGGTCAGGATCGCTGATATCATGACCCCTGCACCGCTGATCACCATCGATCTCGATGATTCCACCCAGAAGGCAGCGGAGCTGATGAGAGAGCACAATATCAGAAGGCTGCCGGTGATGAAGAATGGGGCCCTGGTGGGCATCGTCACCAGCAAGGATCTATTGGCCTGCGTGAGGTAAAACAAGGGCCATAGTTCTTGATTTCTCTTTGTTTCTGCCGGTGTCGCAACGCAGATTTTAAATAGTCATAGGTCAAGTCCCCTGGGTCAGAGTCGAGGTCGCCTAGCCTGGTATGGCGCAGGTTTGCTAAACCTGTTCCGCTCCGCGGATCGTGGGTTCGAATCCCACCCTCGGCGCTAGTATTTGTTTTTTAGCCAATTTAACAAAATCGAGGTTGCGTATTTGCAATCCATGTCGCTTTAAGGGGGCATTATCGATAATTGAATCATTTTCATAGCAAGGCACAAAGGAAAATTCTCTGCCGTACATCGACCACACAATACAGCGAAGAGCCATTATTTTGATAGCCTTCTTACCTATGCATTATCTTATTTTCATCAAGTGACAAAGCAGACAGTCAGCTTAATTTAAACTCTTGGAAGAAGAGCTCTCTTCAAAAAACCTTATATTTCTCCTTACCATTCCTTTCATTGGTCATGGAGGGAGAGATGGATGGTATCGCTAACGGTCTATGATGGAGCCCACGGCATCGGGGGAAACAAGATCTACCTAGAGGAAGGCGGCAAAGGGGTCTTCCTGGATTTCGGCAAGAACTTCGGCAAATATGGGGCTTTCTACGAGGAGTTTTTGAAAAATCGGGACACTCGCGGTATTCACGACCTCATGCACCTGGACCTTCTGCCCAAGCTCAATATCTACCGGCCGGACCTCATCCCCTCCGACCTATCCATGAGCCAGTACCCCACCCTCAATGTAGCAGCAGTCCTCCTCACTCACGCCCACCTCGATCACTGTGGCAATATCGGTATGCTGAAAAAAGAGATTCCACTGGTGGCCTCAGCGGAGAGCATCGCCATAATGAAAGGAATGCAGGATACTGTCGTCTCCTCCCTGGAGACGGACACCGCCTATTTCTCGCCCCGCCAGGCATCCGAAAAGCTGGGCGGCCTTTATCTCTCATCTGTGGCCGGCATGAGCTACCAGGGCAGGGACTTCTGCTGCACCGAGGAGCCATCCGAAGCGCTGACCTCTTTTCTCTCCCGCAAGCCTGGACAGGACGGCAGGAGAGCCAAGAAGCTGGACCCAGGAAAATGCTGCTGCTTTGATAATGCCGCCCTCCCTTTCCAGATCTCCGCCCATCCCGTCGACCACTCCATCTTCGGAGCTGTAGCCTACATCCTCAGAGGCGAGACCACGGTGGCCTATACAGGCGACTTTCGTTTGCACGGCAAAAAAGAGCAATCCACCCGGGAGTTCATCAGCCGGGCAAAGGATGCATCCGTTCTGATCACGGAAGGAACGCGAGCAGGTCCGTCTGAGGGGGAGAAGAGCTCTGAGCGATCGGTCTATGAGGCCTGCAGGGAGAGCGTTGAATCCTCCTCCGGCCTGGTCATAGCCGACTTCTCCCCCCGGAACTTCGAGAGGCTGGAGTCCTTCCGGGAGATTGCCCGGAAGAGCGGCAGAGAGCTGGTGGCCATGGCCAAGGATATCTACATGCTGCACCATCTGCAGTGCATCGGCGGATCATGTACCACCGATGAGATTCGGATCTACAGCGAGATCATGGATAAATCGAAGAGGAAGTGGGAGCATGAGGTTGTCCAGACTCATTATGCGGATCGATATGTGGATCACATCTCGATCCGGGAACGCCCAGAGGATTACATCCTGTGCTTCTCCTTCTTTGATATGAAGCACCTGCTGGACATCAAGGCTGAAAGCGGAACTTACATCTACTCTGCCTGCGAGGCCTTCAATGAGGAGATGGAGATCGATTTCAGGAGGTTATGGCACTGGCTGCGGCGCTTTAACATCGATTCCCGCGGCTTCACTGTGGATGATAACGGCGATCTGGAATTTGAGAACCGCTATCATGCTTCAGGCCATGCATCAGCCGAGGACATCTCCTGGGCGATCGAGCAGATAGATCCGGATTGCATAGTGCCGGTTCATACCGAGGCCCAGGAGTGGTTTGCCAGTAGCTTCGGGGATGTGCTGCTGGTGGAAGAAGGAAAAAGGTATGAGTTTTGAGGCGATTTTGCAGGATTGAGGGGAGAAGTAATAGCATGTAGCATGTTGACCAATCCGATGGCCTGAAAGTGCTATGGAAGCAGGAAGTCCTCCCCGGCAGGCCTCGCAGGTCATGCTTCTTCTCGGGCTCGGACGAGAAAATTAGCGATCAAGACCATAGCTATAAAGCATTGGCTGCGCATCAGGCTATATGAACAACGGCCAGAATAGCCAGACGGCCCGCCTCTGGGAGGTGGATCTTCTTCGTGGAATGGCCATTGTATTGATGATCTTCTTCCATCTGGCATTCGACCTGGACTATTTCAGGATCTATGAGATTGATCTGTCCCATGGCTTCTGGTTTTATCTGGCCCGCCTCACCGCCTCCCTCTTTCTCCTGCTGGTTGGAATTTCCCTCACCCTGAGCCATTCCCGGGCGAGGTTAGCTGGCGAGCTGAGCCAGTACCCTTTCAGACTCTTGAAAAGGAGCCTGTGGATAATGAGCCTGGCCCTGGCAATCACTCTGGTAACCTATATCCTGATTGGAAGGGGCTTTATAGTATTTGGAATCCTTCACCTCATATCCATCTCCATTCTCTTAGCCTATCCCCTCCTCCCCCTGGGTAGAATGAACATCGTTTTAGGGCTGGCAGTGATCCTGCTCGGTCTGTATATCCAGCAGCTTGATGTCGACTCTCTCTGGCTGATCTGGGTGGGCCTGGCTCCGCGGGATTTCGTCTCCCTGGACTACACTCCTCTGTTTCCCTGGTTCGGGATGGTGCTGATAGGCGTGGCCGTGGGAGGATTGCTCTACCAGGACCTCGAGCGCCGCTTCCCCCTTCCCGATATCAGCGCCCGGCCTCTGGTCAGAGGGCTCACGTTCCTGGGCAGAAACTCTCTGGCCATCTACATCATCCATCAGCCTCTGCTGCTCGGCCTGATCTATCTGGCTTATAGCCAGTCGAAATTCTCTTTCCTTCTGACGATGAATCCTGGATGAGCCAGAAAGGGGGGAGCCTGGACTGATGCTTGATCCCTTAATGTTATCTATCATCAGAGTCATCCAGAGCGCTATGCGGTTTGAAGAACGTACCATTAACCATAAGGGCGTGCTGGTAGTGGGCGGGATAATCGTGGACCTGATTGCCAGGTCTGCCAAATTCAAGGTTGTCAATGACAATCTCTGCTTCCCCTTCGACTCCAAGATCACCCTCGATGAGCTCAACCAGGATACCGGTGGCTCGGCCCACAACGTAGCCACCAACCTGGCGGAGCTGGGCACAACCACTTACATTCTCGGTTCAGTGGGCAAAGACGATCACGGCGAGGAATACCTGAGAAACCTGAGAATTCACGGCGCAATCACCAAGTATGTCACCTTAAAGGAGGGGCTGACCGGGATGTCCCTGGTCTTTCTCTATGACGGAGAGAAGACCGTCCTGACCAGCAGAGGAGCCAATGACCTCCTGGGTGAAGAGGACCTCAATCCCGAGGTCTTTGATAAGGTCGATACCATGATCCTTACCAGCCTTATAAGCGAGCAGAATATGGCATTGATGAAAAGGGCCATAGAAGAGGCGAAGAAGAGAGATATCTACATCGTCATGAATCCCAGCATGAGCATGGTCACCCATCGGCCGGAGGAGCTGAAGGATGCTATGCATAACAGCCAGTTGATAATAATGAACGGCAAGGAATCGATGCTGATCACCGGGGAGAAGGATGTCGATTCCGCTATCCAGAAGCTGAAGGAGTACGGTGCAGAGACGGTGATCGTCACCCTGGATGTCAGGGGTGCACAGGTCTTGGATGATGAACGGAGCTTCCATGTGCCCTCCTACAAGGTCGAGGTGGTGGACACCACCGGCGGAGGGGATAGCTTCACCGCCGGATTCATCCATGCCAAGTACCGCGGATACTCAAATGAAGAGGCGGTCAGATTCGCCTCTGCCGTGGCTGCCCTGAACATCGTCACTCCGGGAGCGAGCACCGATCTACCAAGCGAGGAGGATGTGGTCAGGTTCATGAAGACGGCCCAGTTTCTGGAGGCGTAAGTGGACTACTTGAACTACTTACTTTCATTTTTTGGTGTCTTAATCTCTTCTTTGGCCATTCCCTTCATGCCAGGAGTATTAGAAGTTCCTTCCTTTTGATCATCTATATGAGACTTTTTATCATCTCTTAGATCTTTTTGTAGAGAACTAATTTTGTCAGAATATCGCGCATGCAAGTCAGTATCAAAAGCATTTTGGCACGCTTCTAATGCCAATTCTTTCAAGATAGCCTTCTTATCGTTATCTTTTTCATCCAGCATCTTAAATTCATAAACTTTAGCGAGATAAATATAAATTTGTGGATCGGAATATAATTCAGTCGAACGCTTTAAATCTTTTATTGCGATATCCATCAGCCCCGGGTCAATATCAGATTCGGAGAGTTCTGCCAATTTGATATCAATCTTCTCTGCAACGAGGCGAGAGACAATTGCGTCGGAGATTGATGCGCGTTTGATATATTTTGTCGATGGGTCAACATCGCCCAGTTTGCATTGTTTCAATCCCCAATTGTAGACGCTATTCATGATACCGTTATCTATTTCGTCATATTTTATTGTACATCTATCATTTAAATTTGCACTTTTGATAGCAATGCTGTCGATTACTATGTTTTTTAATTTAATCGAACTGAGGGTCAGTTCAGGAATTTTAACATTAGACAATAATGCCGCACCTAGCAGATATTCGTTATCGATCGTTCGCCTCAATTCAATCTTATCATTACCTTTAGCAGGGAATATGAATGCATCTTTTAAAAGAAAAGGATAAGAAAGTTCTATAGTAGAATCGATCTTGAGATTAGAAATTTTGCTAGTATTGCTCATGAAAGACTCAGAGAGCTTAAGTATTTTGTATTTTTTAAATTCCAGCCAACCCTTGCAGCCAAAAAAGAGCGCTTTAAACATTCTAAATTTTTCTGCATCATTTTTCATCCTTTTAATTATATAACATGCTTCATCAAGTAATAAAGATGCTTCATCTAAAGAGACATCCCGATCGATATAAGAAGATGCCAAACTCAATCTTGCCATTGCAGCTATATCTCTAAGGCTAATTTCTAAGCCCAATCGGGTTCCTATTGTTTTATCATTTATATTTTTGTCCAGCTTATTTATCAAATAACTGAACTCTAATTTTGCTTCGTTATATCTTTTAGACTCTAGATATGCATTTGCAATTTCATGTGTAATTATGAGGTCTTCATCCATATCAAGGCTATTAGCCCTTGCCATTGATTGTGCTGTTTTAAAGAAAGTAATTATTTGTTCTTTGTCGTTCCTTAAAATACTTGCATAACCGCGCCAAAATAATATTCTAATTTTATAGATATCATCTTGGGATAGATTAAATGCGTGGGAAAAATAAATATCCGATTGTTCGAGCATCAGATCCCTATCGCTTGTAGATTGCTCTGCTTCTTTTATATAAGTTACAGCTATCTTGAATCTTATCTTTGAATCATCTGGATCCAGTTGTAGTGCCCTCTTAAATTCATTCCTAGCTAATGTATAATTTGATTCTTTATAGAAATAATAGTCTCCTAAATTTTTTCTATGAATTGCGCTAAGAGGATAGCATCTTGTCAATTTTTCTATTTGTGCCTTTTTTAAATCTTGATGCATGGATAAGTTCCATTCATCAATGAGCCTTTCTTTTAGGATTTCATATTCATTAGGCAATTTATCTCTGGATTTCACCAGGACGTTTTCCATAATTGTCTTAAAAATTTCTTTTACTCTATCTGCTGAAAAGTTATCACAAATATTATTCTTATAACAGAAATGACATATTGATCCGAATGTATAAAGGATATATGCATATTTTAGCTCTTCAGAAACCATTAATTTATTATTTTTTTTATTAAATTTATCGTAGATCTCTTTTAGGTTGCGGATATGTGGTAATAATTTATTTTTAATATCATCCTTGCTCGATGTGCCTAAAATTTCCTGGATCTCCATGAAGGTTTCATGGGCTTCCTTCCAAGTACTTATATCATCTCTTTTAGTTATCTCGATAGGATCTTTTAAAATTTTATCTAACATGAAATCTCTATAGGAAATTATGTTATTCATCTTGCCTCGCCTCCACGAAATGAGACGTTCAAACCTCATCATTCTCGATGACAGACTTGATTAGAATCAGTTCTTCAATTTCCTGATATTTTAGATTGCCTTCGTTCCTTAACCTCTCCTTTAATTGCTGCAATTCATCGACAGTAATTCTAGAAAAATTGTTTAAAGCATCATCAACGCTAGTTATATCAACATTATGTGGACTTGGATTATTAGGCAATGATTTTGTTGCCAAATCTAATAAGCATTCTGCATCGCTTCTTTTTTCTTTTTCCAGTAGAAGCTGTTCAAGGTCCTTGATACAACGGTATGCAAGAGCTAATCGCTCATTTCGACGGGTATTGCTGGCACTCCGAAGACCAATTAGAGAAAATTTGACTGCTTTGAGGAGACTATTCTCGGCATGGTTATACTCACCATCGAGGTCGCTAATTTTCCAGGATCTCCTCCATGATAAGCCCATTAGATCGTAGATTTTAGCTTTCTCTGAGTGTTCTAGCCTGCAAGATAGAGCCGTGTCGCAAAGGCTAATGGCCTCATCGAAATCTTTCATCACATAATGATTAAAGGCCAATGCATAATAGGGTTGCCAGTTATCAGGATGAAAATGAATGGCTTTTTTGAAAGAAGCCTCTGCAGATGTCATTATTCTCATCTCAGTGTATGCCAAGCCAAGGTTGTAATGAGCCCAAGGATGGTCTTCATCTTCTGCCAGAGCTTTTTCGAAGAATCGAATCGCTTGCAGAAGCTTGGGCCTCCGATCCAGGGCACCATTAAGGCTATCCCTGTAACTTCTTAGGCCTTTAGAAAAATACATAGTAGCCTTCCAAGGCACTGTATGACTCTCTTCAAGGAAAAGATCTGAAGAAAAAATGCGATAGGCCAATTCCGAAATCATATTATCCAAAATCGCATTTTCATTCTCAGTGGAATGATCGGCGGTCTTTTCTTTACCGAAGCTGCCACTATGGCACTCGACACGCCAGCTCAATGATTCCTTACCAGGCCCCTTAACGCCAGACAGCCTTGCCGTTAAGATCATCGTGTCCCCTTCTTTATAAAGGCTGCCATTTATCTTGGGTCTTCGGATAATCCAGCCGATTAATGAATTTATGAAACTTCCTGTGATGGCAAATCCCATAAAGCTCAGTTTTGTGCTATCCGAAAAGACACTAGATGTCAAATCGGTTACATCTCCGGTTCTTATAGCACCAG
>Ga0116193_1003327_pt1 | contig 11652 bp, 9 predicted proteins | sample AD_UKC115_MetaG_FD_89892 | JGI IMG/M metagenome (GOLD analysis project Ga0116193, IMG submission 89892) | Active sludge microbial communities of municipal wastewater-treating anaerobic digesters from Hong Kong - AD_UKC115_MetaG | ecosystem: Engineered > Bioreactor > Anaerobic > Digestate | place...
CATCGCCACTCCCGCCGCGCACGCGCCTCCCGAGCGCATGCCGGACCGCGCGCGTCGTGCGGTTCGTGCCCGGGCGCATGGCATGCGCCGCAGTAACTCTGTTCGTGCCGCGTGAGGTTGGCAGCGACCGGTGGTGCGCCACTGCGATCTGCTAGGCTTTCCGGACGCCGTGTCACCCGCGGCGTCCGGAGTCCCGTGCATGTGCAAACCCCTCTGGCTGGCGATCGCGCTGGCCTCGAGCCCGATCGTCCATGCCGCCGATGGCAGCAGCACGCCGTACCAGGTGCTGTACGACGTGCTCGAGCCGGCACGCACGGTGACCCGGTTCGACCGGCTGCGCGCGATCGAGCGCGTGACCAGCCGGCTGCCGGGGGTCGCGCCGCACGACATCCGCCTGTCGATCCAATCGCGACGTGGAGCCATTGCCGTACCGGTGGCCGATGACGGCCGCATTGATTTCCCGATGCAGGTCGCGCTCCGCGAGGAAAATCCCGACGTCGTCACCAACCAGCCGAAAGGCTCGCTGCAGCTCACCGTCGCCTACGAGCTGGTGCTCGGCAATGGCCTGCGCATCGCCTGGGACGATCTCGCCGCCGCAGTCACGCAGGCCGAGCGCGCGATGGCCGGGCAAATCGGCGATGCGCACGTCACCGGCGCGGAATTCCGCTTCGGCCCGGGCAGCGAAGCGAGCATCACGCTCGCCGGCAAGGGCGAGCGGCTGCTGATGGCCGATGAGGCCGGCCGTGCGATCGTCATGTTCGATGAGGCCGCCACGCGCGAGAAACCGGCACTCGTGCTGAGCGGCCGGCCGCTGATCGTGCTGCCCTACGTGCAGCCCTGACCGGGGAGAGTCCAGGCATGCCGAAGTCCGCCCTGCCGGTCCTGGTGATCGGCGACAAGAACCTCTCGTCGTGGTCGTTGCGTCCGTGGCTGCTCCTGCGCCATTTCGGCGTGCCGTTCGAGGAACTGCGTCTGCCGCTCGACACACCCGAATTCGAGGCGCGCATCGGTCAGTACTCGCCGTCGCGGCGCGTGCCCGTGCTGCACCATGGCGACCTCGTCGTCTGGGATTCGCTGGCGATCTGCGAGTACGCGAACGAAACCTTCCTCGGCGGGCGCGGCTGGCCCGCCGAGGCCCGCGCCCGCGCTACGGCGCGTTCGGTGAGCGCCGAGATGCACTCCGGTTTCGCCCAGCTGCGTGCGCAGCTGCCGATGAACTGCCGGAAGCGCGTGACCGGCTTCGTGCCCGGTCCCGAGGCGCAACGCGACCTCGACCGCGTCACGGCGATCTGGCGCGACTGTCGTGCGCGCCATGCCGCTGCCGGCCCGTACCTGTTCGGCGCGTTCTCGATCGCCGATGCGATGTATGCGCCCGTCGTGCTGCGCCTGCAGAGCTACGGCGTGCCGGTCGGCGAGGTCGAGCAGAACTACGCACAGGGCCTGCTGGCCTTGCCGGCGCTCGGCGAATGGCTCGCCGCGGCCGAACGGGAAACGCCGTCCGCCTGAGCGCGGCCGGCTCCGCGACGCCGCGGCAGCGGCCTCTCATGATGCGACTGCAAAGGAAGACCAGGATGTACGATTTCGAGCGCCTGATCCGCGACGTGGCCGATTTTCCGAAGCCGGGCATCGTCTTCAAGGACATTACGCCGCTGCTCGCCGATGCCGACGCGTTCCGCGCGGTCGTCGCGGCCCTGGCCGCACCGTTCCGTGAAAGCGGCATCCAGGCGGTCGGCGCGATCGAATCACGCGGCTTCATCTTCGGCGCGGCGCTGGCGCACGAGCTGTCCGCCGGCTTCGTGCCGATCCGCAAGCCCGGCAAGCTGCCGGCGCGCACGCTCGCTGCGGACTACGCGCTCGAGTACGGCCACGACCGGCTCGAGATCCATGCCGATGCCTTGGTGCGCGGCACGCGCACCCTGCTCGTCGACGACGTGCTCGCGACCGGCGGCACGCTCGCGGCGGCACGCACCCTGGTCGAGGCGCTTGGCGCCGATCTGGCCGGCGCGGCAGTCGTCATCGAGCTCGACTTCCTCGGCGGCCGGGCCCGCTGGAACCACGCCGCGCCGATCCATGCGCTGCTGCATTACTGAGCCGATGGCGGCCGGCATCGACACGCGGTGGTCGTCGGCACCATTGATACGGCGTGACGCGCTGGGCCTGCCATCGGCCGGATGGCGTGGAGATGCAAACCCATGGGCCACCGCGCTCGTCGTCCTGGGTTCCTACTTCGCGATCGGTCCGGCGCTATGGTCCGCGGATGCGGGCCACCAGACGCCGCCGCCGCGCGCGGCCTGGGCGGCAGGCGCAGCGCAGCCGATCGTAATCGCCGGCATCGTGCTCGTCGCGCTCACGACGTTCCTGTATCGCGGTGCACGCTGGCCGCGCTGGCCGATCGTGGCGTGGTGTCCGCTGAGCATCGTCGCCACCGCACTCTGGTATGCCATGCAGGGCCTCGCGGCGCTCGACCCGGGGCGACTCGCCCTCGAGGGATTGCCGGTCGTGCTGTTCTGGATCTGGGCGACCCGGCGCGCGCTGTTCGGCGGCGCGCGGCCGGGTTGATCGGGGTCGCGGCGTTCGGCTCGCCATCCGGTGGCCCGTCCGCCATGAACCGCCGACCGCGCATGTCGCAAGCATCGATCGGAGTACAACTGCTGCCATGAGCGATACCCGCCTGTTCCTGCCGCTCCTAACCCTCATCGGCTGGACGTTCTGCGTCCTGCTGGTGATCCCGTACCGGCGCTTCAAGGCGGCCTTCGCCGGTCGCGTGACCGCCGAGGATTTCTGCAGCGGCGAGTCGGACAAGGTCCCGCCGGACGTGAGCATCCCGAACCGCGCCTTCATGAACCTGCTCGAGGCGCCGCTGCTGTTCTATGTGGTCTGTCTCGTCGCCTTCGTCACCGGCAACGTCGTGCCGGCGTCGATCGCGCTGGCCTGGGGCTACGTCGCGCTGCGCGTGCTGCACAGCCTCGTCTATCTCACCTACAACCGCGTCCTGCACCGCTTCGCGGTGTTTGCGGCGAGCAACCTCGTGCTCGCCGCGCTGTGGCTGCAGCTGACGCTGACGCTGTTGCGCTGATTGTTCCGGGGCTGTCGGCGCATTGCGCCGGCTGCGAAAGCCCGGCGCCGTTTCGCTGCGCGTACAGGCGCCTGTCTGGCACGCTGCCGCGGTCCGGGGCCGGCCAGGTCCGTGTGGTCCGTCGCTCCCGGGCGGCCGGCGCGCCCGGCAACACCGCTGGCCGCCGGCGCGGGCTACACTCGGTGCGCGGAACGATCCTGGAGAGCCGCCATGCTCGGAATCGGCGCCTTCAAGCAGCGCATGCCCACGCCGGAAACGGCCTTGCCGGGGCGCGCGATGGCCTTGCCGCTCATCAACCGGCACTTCGTGCACGGCCGGCCGCTGCGTGACGCCTTCGATGGCTACCGCCAGGTGCAATTCGGCATGGGCTGCTTCTGGGGCGCCGAGCGGCTGTTCTGGAACCTGCCGGGCGTGTACACCACGGCGGTCGGCTACGCGGGCGGCTACACGCCGAACCCGACCTACGAGGAAGTCTGCTCGGGCCAGACCGGCCACGCCGAGGTCGTGCTCGTGGTCTACGATCCAGCGGTGCTGTCGTTCGCGACGCTGCTGCGGACCTTCTGGGAAAACCACGATCCGACCCAGGGCATGCGCCAGGGCAACGATCTCGGCACCCAGTACCGCTCGGCGATCTACACCACGAGCGATGCGCAGCTCGCCGCCGCGCAGCGTTCGCTGGATGCGTTCCAGACGGCGCTGCGCGAAGCCGGTCATCCGGCGCCGGTCACCACCGAGATCCGTCCGGCCGGCGCGTTCTTCCATGCCGAGGATTATCACCAGCAATACCTCGCGAAGAATCCGGGCGGCTACTGCGGCCTCGGCGGAACGGGCGTGACGTGTCCGCTGGGCCTGTCCGTGTGATGTCCCGGCCTGCTTCTGCCCCGGCTCGGCAACCCATGGGATGCCGGTGCGAGGTGCGCGTGGCGAAGATCTTCATCCGTCAGTCGCTCGATGGAGCCGTCCATTAGGGGTGACGCCGGGATGCTCATCGATGCGGCGATCGGTGTTCTCGCGGTGAACTACCATGACGATGCGCACACGGTGGGCGCCGCCGTCCTGTGCGCCTCGGGCGCGATCCACGTGGGCGTGAACCTGGAAGGCTACGGTCCCTGCGCGGAGCCCATCGCGCTGGGTTCGGCGATCAGTGCCGGAGAGCGCGGATTCGCGGGCATCGTGGCGGTCACGCGCGATGACGCCGGATACAGGTTGCTGCCGCCCTGCGGGACGTGCCGCCAGCTGCTGTTGCGGTACGCGCCGGCTGTGGACGTACTCCTGCCTCTCGATGGCGACGTCGTCAGCCGGCCGATCGGTGACCTGCTTCCCATCCCATACACCGAGTAGGAGCTGGCTCGCTGCCGGCACGACCCGCCGCTCGCGGGAGGGCGGGCAAGCGGCCTAGTGCGGCGTGATCTCGAAGCGCTCGACCCAGATCACCTCGCAGGCGCCGGCGCCGCTGTCGCTGCGGGTCAGCGAGCTGCGCCAGGCGCCGCCGTCCGGCATGCTGGCCTCGATCAGGTACCCTTCGAAGCTCACCACGTCGCCGACGTGCGTACGCCGGATCGCCCGCTCGACGCCGGCATCGGCCGGGATCAGGTGCATGTTCGCGCTCGATTCGATGATCTCGCGCTCCGGAATCGGGAACTCCTGCACGCGCCAGAAGTAGAAGCGGCCGGATTGCGAGATGTCGACGCGCGCGAGCACCGCGCTGTCGGACATGCGTCCCCAGCCGAGCGCGAGATCCACCGGCGAGAGTGCCGCGACATGGTCGAAGCGGTAATCCTCGCGCGACAGGACGCGGGCAGTGATCGTGAAGCGGGCGAGCGCGCGCAGCCGCGCCCCGGCCTTCTCGAATGTCGGTGACGTGCCGCGAACGTCCTCCTGCAGCGGCGCATCCGGGGCCAGGACGCCCGGCGCGTGATGGCGCGGACGCTGGGCGAGCATCCAGAGCGTGGCGGCGAGGGCAAGGGCGACCAGGACGAGCGGATGGCGCATGGCGTGGTTCGGTTTCGTCGGTATGCGCCGCGCCTGTCGCCTGCCGACGCGATGCCCGGCGGCATCGACCGCGGGTCTCGTCAGACGGGGCGGCGCGCGGGTTTTCTCCCGGATGACGGATGCCGTCAGTGTCGCCGCTCGTCGCCCGGAACGCGAGCGCGATGCGCCACTCCGGCCGGCTGCGGGCAGCGCGCAGGTACGGCGTTCTGTCGCCGGACGGCCAGTGGGGCTTCGCGCGGTGGCGTCATGGTCCGCACGGACACTGCGTGCGGCGGCGCAATGTCGCAGGCCGCTCTGTCAGGCGGCGTGCGGCAGCCGGCCCGCGTTTTGTCAGAATCGGCTGCTGGAATGTCCGCCACGAATGTCAGGGGAAGCTGCGGGAAGACGCCCATGCCGAAGTTCACGTTCGGATCGCACGTGGCCCGTGTGGCCGGCTGCGGAACGGAACGGAGCACGGTGGCGTGCAGGATCGGTCGTGCGGCGTCGGGGTGGCGTCGGGCCATCGGGGCGCGCCTGCAGAGCGGGCTCCGCGGCAGGCCCGGCCGGTCGTTCCGCACGTCGTTGGGCTGGCGTTACGCGAAGCCGGTTCGCTTGCGTGCCCTGCCGGGCTTGAAACGCTCGGTGTCTCCTGTCGTGTCGATTATCCTCCCGCGACGCCGGCGGTTCCGCCGCGCCGGCGGCGCTCTGGCCAACCCTGGAAACTGACGATGGACCTGCTCCGCGCCCTCGTGCGCCTGCCATACCTCCTGCTCCTTGCCCTCTGGCGTGTCCTCGCGGCGCTGCTGCGCGTCGTCGGCTGGCTGCTGTCCGGCGTGGTCGGCCGCATATCGTGGCAGGCGCCGGACTGGCTGCTGGCCGTGCAACGCGCCGCACTCGGTCTCTTCGACGGCATGCGGCGCCGGCCGGGACTCACCGCCGGCGTGCTCGCCGCACTGATCCTCGCCGGTGGCGGCGGTGGGTACGGCTACCGCTGGTGGCGTGATCGGCCGCGGCCGCCGGAACCCATTGTCGCAAAGGTCCACTTCGATGCGCCGAAGGCGACCGATTACGTGGCCGATCCGCTCGAGGTCAACCCGCTGACCGTGCAGTTCAGTTCATCGGTCGCGCCGCTCGACAAGACCGGCAAGGACGTCACGGCCGGCATCGGTATCGACCCGGGTCTCGCCGGCACCTGGACCTGGACGGACGATCGCACCCTGGTGTTCAAGCCGAAGGACGACTGGGCCGTCGGCCAGTCGTACCGCGTGCACTTCGAGCGCGCACAACTCTTCGCGCCCCAGGCACGCGTGGCCGACGACGGCTTCACGTTCGAGACGCCGCGGTTCGAATTGAAACTCGTCAATTCCGAGTTCTATCAGGATCCTCAGGACCCGGCGTTGAAGAAGGGCATCTTCCAGATCGAATTCAGCCACCCAGTCGATCCGGCCGAATTCGAGAAGCGCGTCACGCTGAACCTGCCCGATGCGAAGGGCAAGCCGCAGCCGAAGAAGTTCGCGGTCACCTATGACCGCCGCAAGCTCAACGCCTACGTGCATTCCGAGCCGCTGGCCCTGCCCAAGGACGATACGCGCCTCGAGCTCAGCGTCGAGGCCGGCGTGCGCGCCGCGCGCGGCGGCAGGCCCGGAGGCGTGGCGTTGACCGGCAACGTGGCCGTGCCGGGCGTCTACAGCCTGTCGGTGGCTAGCGTCGATGCGACGCTAGTCGATAACGCGCAGTTCGAGCCCGAGCAGGTCTTGGTGCTGAACCTCTCGCAGGCGACCGGCGAGAAGGACATCGCCAAGTCGGTCAGTGCGTGGCTGCTGCCGGTCTACAACCCGGACACGCCGGAAGCCGAGCGCACCCAGCCCTATGACTGGTCGTACGACAGCAACGTGTCGGAGAAGGTGCTACGCAAGGCCGACCGGGTCGATCTCGAGCCGGTGCCGGCCGAGCGCGACTACACCGAACTCGCGAGCTTCAAATACCACGCCGATCCGGGCCGCTATCTGTTCGTGCGTGTCGAGAAGGGCCTGAAATCGTTCGGCGGCTACGTGCTCGGCCGCCCATCGCAGAGCGTGCTGCGCGTGCCGGAGTACCCACGCATGCTGCGCTTCATGGCCGATGGCGCACTGCTCTCGCTCGCCGGCGACAAGCGCGTGGCCGTGGTCGCGCGCAACGTGCCGGGCATGAAGGTCGAGGTCGCCCGCGTGCTGCCGGATCAACTCCAGCATCTGGTCAGCTTCAACTACGGCAGTTATGCCAAGCCGCTGCTCGGCTCGCTGTCGGCCGACCAGATCACCGAGCGCTTCGAGCAGAAGGTGGTGTTCCCGAAAGGCGATCCAGGCAAGGCGCATTTCGAGGGCGTCGATCTCGCCACATATCTCGGCCAGAGCGGCCGGCGCGGCGTGTTCCTCCTGAAGCTCAGCGGCTACGACCCGAAGGACGAGCCGGCACCTGCACCGGCCAAGCCGGCCGTGACCACCGCGAGCGATACTGGTGCGACCGACGAGTCCGAGGGCGACGGCGAGGCCATGTCCGACGAGGGCACCGCCGAGGAAGGCGGCGAGGCGGTCGATTACGAGAATTTCGGCGACTCGCGCCTGATCGTGGTCACCGATCTCGGCGTGCTCGCGAAGAAATCGCTCGACGGCAGCCTCGACCTGTTCGTGCAATCCATCCGCAACGGCACGCCGGTCGGCGAGGCCACGGTCGAGGTGCTCGGCAAGAATGGCCAGACCCTGATCAGCCATGCGACCGATGCGAGTGGCCGCGTGCACTTCGATGCGCTCGATGCGTTCACGCGCGAGAAGACGCCGACCCTGTTCGTGGTGCGCAAGGGCGAGGATCTCTCGTTCCTGCCGGTCAACGGCCATGACCGCCGTCTCGACTACTCGCGCTTCGACATCGGCGGCATCCGCAACGCGCGCGATGCCGGCCAGTTGAGCGCGTATCTATTCTCCGACCGGGGTCTTTACCGGCCCGGCGAGACTTTCCACGTCGGCATGATCGTGCGCACCGCGGACTGGTCGCGCAGCCTCGCCGGCGTACCGCTGGAGGCCGAGGTCCTCGATCCGCGCGGGCTCAGCGTCGAGCGTCGCAAGCTCAAGCTCGGTGACGGCGGCTTCGAGGAACTCGCCTACACCACGCAGGAGAATTCGCCGACCGGCGCGTGGACCGTGAACCTCGCGCTGGTCAAGGACGATGGCCTGACCAGCCCGATCGGCAGCCTGACCGTGCAGGTCAAGGAATTCCTGCCCGACCGCATGAAGGCCACGGCGCATCTGAGCACCGAAGTCGTGGATGGCTGGGTCAAGCCCGACAGCCTCGCCGCGCGCTTCAGCCTGATGAACCTGTTCGGCACGCCGGCGCAGGATCGTCGCGTCGAGGCGACACTGACTCTGTCTCCTGCCTATCCGGCGTTCCGCGCGTATCGTGACTACACCTTCTACGATCCGCAGCGCGCCAAGGAGGGTTACAGCGAGCCGCTCGGCGAAAAGAAGACCGACGAGAAGGGCGAGGTCGAATTCCCGCTCGATCTCTCGAAGTACGGTACGGCCACCTACCGCCTGCAGTTCCTCGGCAAGGGCTATGAGGCCGAGGGCGGGCGCAGCGTCGCCGCAGGCGCCTCGCAGCTCGTCTCCTCGCTCGATTATCTCGTCGGCGTGAAGACCGACGGCCGCCTCGATTACGTCACGCGCGATGCGAAGCGTTCGGTCAACCTCATCGCGATCGATCCGGCCGCGAAGAAGATCGGCGTGGACAGCCTGCGCGCGGTGCTCGTCGAGCGCCGCTACGTGTCGATCCTGACCAAGCAGGATTCCGGCGTGTACAAGTACGAGTCGCGCCTGAAGGAGGTGCAGATCAGCGAAGAGCCGCTGAAAATCGGCGCGAACGGCATCGACTACGCGCTGCCGACGGCCACGCCGGGCAACTACGCGCTCGTCGTGCGCAACGCGCGCGGCGAGGAGCTGAACCGCGTGCAATACGCGGTCGCCGGCGAGGCCAACCTGACCCGCTCGCTCGAACGCAATGCCGAGCTCGAGCTCGCGCTGTCCAAGACCGACTATGCGCCGGGCGAGGACATCGAGATCGCGATCCGCGCGCCGTACACCGGCTCGGGCCTGATCACCATCGAGCGCGACAAGGTCTATGCGCACGCCTGGTTCCGCACGACCACGACCGGTTCGGTGCAGAAGATCCGCGTGCCGGCCGACTTCGAGGGCAACGGCTACATCAACGTGCAGTTCATCCGCGATCCGACGTCGCCCGAAGTCTTCATGAGTCCGCTGAGCTACGGCGTGGTGCCGTTCTCGGTCGCGCTCGATGCGCGCCGCGAGGCGGTCAAGGTCGACACGCCGGCGCAGATCAAGCCCGGCGAGGCGCTCGCCATGAAAGTCAGCGTCGGCAAGCCGGCGCGCGTGGCCGTGTTCGCGGTCGATGAGGGCATCCTGCAGGTCGCGCGTTACCAGCTCGGCGATCCGCTCGATTTCTTCTTCAGGAAGCGCATGCTCGAAGTGAACACGAGCCAGATCCTCGATCTGATCCTGCCGGAATTCGCCCGTCTCGCCGGCATGACCGCGCCGGGTGGCGATGCCGACGGCCTGCTTGCCAAGCATCTCAACCCGTTCCGCAAGAAGCATGCGCCACCGGTCGCGTACTGGTCGGGCATCGTCGAGGTCAAGGACCAGCGCGAGCTGCGTTACACGGTGCCCGACGATTTCAACGGCAAGCTGCGCGTGATGGCCGTCGCCGTCGCGCCGGAGCGCATCGGCACCTTCGAGGGTTCGACCACGGTCCGTGGCGATTTCGTGCTGTCGCCGAACGTGCCGGCGATGGTTGCGCCGGGTGACGAGTTCGAGGTCAGCGTCGGCGTGGCCAACAATCTCACCGGGCTCGCTGGCAAGGAACTGCCGATCGCGGTCAAGCTCGAGCCGAACGCGGCGGTCGAGATGGTCGGTGCGGCCGGCGAGACGCTCAAGCTCGGCGAGATGCGCGAGGGCGTGGTGCTGTTCCGCCTGCGTGCGAAGGGCGAGCCCGGCGTGGCCAGGCTGACCTTCTCGGCCGCGAGCGGCGACCATGCCGCGAAGCAGGCGGTCGAAGTCTCGGTGCGGCCGGCCGTGCCGTACCGCACCGACGTCGTGCTCGGTAGTTTCGGCAAGGGCGATGTCGACGTGAAGCCGCTGCGGCGCATGTTCGATGCCTTCGCCAAGCGCGAGGCGACCGTGTCCTATGCGCCGCTCGCCCTGGCGCGCGGCCTCGCGGCCTATCTCGGCGACTTCGCCCATCGCTGCACCGAACAGCTCGTCAGTCAGGGCATGCCGGCACTGGTGTTCGATGCGCATCCGGAGCTCGGCACCGTCGCGCGCGGCGAGGGCGCGGCCTCGTCCGCACAGGCCTTCAACGAGCTGTTGGGCGTGCTGCGCTCGCGGCAGAACGCCGAGGGCGGTTTCGGTCTGTGGACGGCCACGGCCTCGGCCGAACGCTACGTCTCGGCGTACGTCGTGCAGTTCCTGCTCGAGGCCAGGGAGCGTGGCCGCAACGTGCCGGCCGACATGCTGAGCCGCGCCAACACGTATCTCGGCCAGCTCGCCGCGGACGAAAGCGACGCGACGCTCGCCGGCCTGCGCGAACGCGCCTTTGCGATCTACCTGCTCACGCGCCAGGGCCAGGTCACGACCAACGCGCTTGCCGCGGTGCGCCAGCGTCTCGAGGAACAGTATGCGAAGGTCTGGCGCGACGACGTGACCGCGGCCTATCTCGCCGCGAGCCTGAAGCTGCTCAAGGAAGACAAGGAGGCCGCGCGCCTGATCGAGGGTCCCGAGCGCGTGCTGGTGCGCAAGGCCGAACTGGCCGCCTACCGCTACGTGCGCTACTACGACCCGGTGATCCAGGATGCAGCGACGCTCTACGTGATCGCGCGACATTTCCCGGAGCGCGCCAAGGCGCTGCCACCGGAAGGTCTGCAGAACATCACCCGCGCGCTGCAGAGGGGCTGGTACAACACGCTGTCCTCGGCGCAGACCGTGCTCGCGCTGGATGCCTATGCGACCCAGCTCGGCAAGCTCGGCATCGGCAAGCTCGACATCGCCGCGCTCGCCGCGGACGGCAGCGCCAAGTCGATCGCCAAGGTCGACGGGCTGATCACGCACGGCAGCTTCGATGCCGCGGCGCAGGCGCTGCGCGTCAGCAATGCGGCGGATCTGACCGCCTGGTACACGGTCAGCCAGGCCGGTTTCGATCGCGATCTGCCGACCGCCGAACGCAAGGACGGCATCGAGATCCTGCGCGAATTCACCGATGCCAACGGCAAGCCGGTCACCAAGGTCGTGCTCGGCGACGAGATCCAGGTGCACCTGAAGATCCGCGCGACGCAGGGCGACACGGTCGGCAGCCTCGCGATCGTCGATCTCCTGCCCGGCGGCTTCGAACCGGTGCAGGAGAGCCACACGACCGGCGATACGCCGACCGATCAGGAAGGCGCGAACGCCGAGGGCACCGGTGCGACGACGTGGCCTTCGCCGGTCGGCCTGACGAGTTCGACCTGGCAGCCCGAATACGCCGACGTGCGCGACGATCGCGTGGTCATCTACGGCGCTGCGACCAGG
>Ga0116193_1003329_pt1 | contig 11650 bp, 16 predicted proteins | sample AD_UKC115_MetaG_FD_89892 | JGI IMG/M metagenome (GOLD analysis project Ga0116193, IMG submission 89892) | Active sludge microbial communities of municipal wastewater-treating anaerobic digesters from Hong Kong - AD_UKC115_MetaG | ecosystem: Engineered > Bioreactor > Anaerobic > Digestate...
GCGCGATGCGATGCGCCTGCTCAATCGTCGGTCCCGACGGACTGCGAGATGGGGCCGAGCATGCGCTCGCCATCGATGTCTTCTGCGATCTGAGCAACCGCCACGATGTGGCGGCCGTGGGCGGGCTTGGCCGTAACGACCGAGGAAAGCGGGCGCTCCCCTCGTGCCACCGTCTAAATGACGGCGTAGACACCGAGCTTATCGTGGGTCGTGGCACGCTGAACGCACTTAGTCTGGTCCGGCACCTTGAGACCGTGTGCCCAGGACTTCCGATGACCGCAATCGCCACGCACCGCACTGCGCGCCACGCGCCCCTTCCTGTGGCGATGCCAGGGGATCGCACTGCCCGGCCGCGTGCGAGCATGCCAGGCACAGGCGAGGTGCTGCGCTGCGTTGATCTGCTGAGCGTTGAGCAAGCGAGGCGCGCGGCCTTCGAGGCAGGGTGGGACGCGGCGCGCTTTGGCGTCGCGCCGTTTGGCGACGCGCTGCGCGAATTCCGCAACGGCTACGCGGCGGGGCTGGGGGGTAGCCGCACACGCCAGGAAGCCGACTACGCAACGCGCAAGTGGATCCAGCTGCGGCACAGCGCGGCCGCCCGTCGCATCCATTTCGACCCAGCGGTGACGCCCCTGCAGCTGCAATGGCTGATACAGATGGCCCCGTATTGCCCCATCACCCGCGTGCCCCTGACCCAGGGAACAGGCGAGGGGAGCGATTGCTCCATCGACCGCGTCGACAACGCCGTCGGCTACCGGCTGCGCAACCTCGCCTGCATCTCACGCCAGGCCAACGACGCCAAGGCTGCGATGGGCGCCGCCGCGCTCGGCCAGATGACCGCGCGGGCGCTCGCGTCCGACAAGATCGTTGGCGGGTTGCCGGCGGAGGCCTGGCAGCGACTCTGGACGCTGCAGAGCATGCACACCGAGACCCACTGGCAGACGGTCGACGAGTGGCCCGCGGTGTTGTTGCCGCTGCAGGAGATCAACACGACCCTGCCGTGGGGCTACAAGCTGGCCCTCGCGCGCTTTGCGCAGGGCGCCGCCGAGCGCAACCCGGCCCTCCGGCTGTTGAGCAAGCGGGCGGGCACGTTCTTTCGTGACTTTGCGTCTGCATTCTGGACAGCCTCGGAGCAGTGTGCGGCGCGCGCTGATCGCTATCCGCAGGGGGCGCCGGCGTGGCAGCGCTCGCACTGGGCGAATGAGGACGCCTGGCGGGTGCCAGCAGTGCAGTTCTTCTGGAAACGCTTCAGTCGACAGGTCGATCCGGGCAGCGCGCGCCGTCTGTACGAGGCGTTCCCGGCGCATGACTGGCGCGATGGCAGCACCACCGTCACCTTGCCGGCCTTTCGTGCCCGACGCGGGGCGTGCCTGACGCTCATCGACGAGTAGCGGGCACCCTACGCTAAATTAGCGTGAAGGACAATTCCCAACGCCCGTTGCACCGCGTTGCCCGCGGTCGCAAAATTCCCACACTCGCAGCACTCGCCTTCATGGGCTCCTCCCGAACGGTCGCCCGCCACCATGTCTCACCGATCACGGAGGGCAGCGCCGTGTCGCCGCGGCATGCGATGGTGCTCCCGGCGTTTGCGGTGGCTTTCCTGCGGCGACCACTGGACAGTCGCTACGGACCGCTGACTGCTCGAGAACTGCTGGCGTGGCCGCACCAGACGCTGTTGAGTGATCGCGCCGCCAATCTACTTCGGGCGGACTTCGTACGCCGACGGCGGGTCAACTTCGACCCAGTGTGGAACGCCACGGTCAACGTGCACTTGGTGGAGCATTGGCGGGACGCACTTGGCCGACCGGCGCGTGAGCGCGTCGAGCGCCTTCTGGGCGCAGGCGGTCGATCCTAAACCAGACGCCGCGCTGAAACCATCCTGCGGCGTCGCGTCGATCTCGCCGAGGATGATCTGAAAACCGTTCCCGCTGCAAGGGGCGTCCGACCGCGAGTCTCAAGATCGGCGGACCGTCGCCAGCGGCAGGAACAGGGTGAGCGCCGAATCCGGCAAGGCAATGAACCCATGATGCCGATAGAAGCTCGCTGCCGCCTCATCCTTGGCATCCACCATTAGGGCAAACGCGGCAATCTCGGCACGCGCGGCGCGGTGAAGCGCGTCGGCCAGAAGCGCACCACCCAGACCTTGCCCTTTGAATGCCTGGTCGACTGCCAGACGCCCCATTCGAACGGCGGGCACGGTCGGGTAGCGGGGAAGCTTTTTGCCGGTGCTGACCGGGAGATCGGCGAGCAGCACACTCGCCGATGCCAGGGTGTAGTAACCCGCAATGCGCTCGTCGGACAGCGCCACAAAGCAGGCAGCCACGCGGCGGCGAATGTCCTGCGTGACTTGCTCCCGCAGGTAGCGATTCAGCGGCTCCGAATCACTGCGGAACGCAGTGCGGTCATGCGCAGCATCAAGCGGCGCAACCCGAAACGGTGCAGGGCTCATTCACTGCGCAAGAGCGTGCTACGGCGTGCGAAGGCTCGTTGCAAAGCCGCGGTCGGCTCGGCCGGCCGTAGCAGAGCCTGCGCGAAGCAGTCCTGATCGGCCAGCGACAAGCGCACCACGTCGGCTTGCTCGATCGCGCGCTGCGCGGCGTCCCGCACGGCCGACACCACGAAATCGGTCATCGTGCGCCCCTGAAGTTCCGCGGCACGTTTGAGCATCGCATGCAGATCGGTACTGATGCGAGCTTCGAGACGGGCGCTAGGGATGGCGGCAGGCATGATTCTGTGTTCCTGTCAGCATTATACGGCAAATTGCCGTACAGGTCAGGACGACGGCCCGACCTTATCCACGACCGCTGTGGATAACCCGTTCAACATGCCCAGCCACTTGCGCGCCGTCTGACGGCTGATTCCGGCGGCCTCGGCCGCCGCAATCAGCCCCATGACAGCAACGCGTTCGATCAGCAACTTGCGTCCTTCCAAGGTCAATCTGGCATTCTTATGGCTGTTCACCTGGTTGATTTCCTTTGAGAGTTCTGAAGCGTGGTAACTCCAGTCTCCCAGAATCTTCCGGGTGAACAACCTATTGAAACATCACTTCTAGGGGAATAGAGATTTCAACAACGTGGGTGCACCGGGTGAGCGCGAGACGTGCCTTTCGGCGGATCGCGCTCAGCCAATCACTCAACCAACACGTCGGTAGGCCGAGCTGCAGCGAGTTCTCTGTGGCCCGGCACGTGTTAAGCGTGCGCCAAACGTAGGCGACCGGCTTGCCGATCCGGGTGTAATCGCGCAGTGCGCAACGTGATGCGGTTCGCAAGGTCGCCGATCTGTGCGTCTAGGTCGGGGCTGTGTCGCTAGAGGCTAAAGGTATCGGTCCAGCGCGGCAAACCATGGGGGGAACAAACTCCACGAGGCGGTTGCGCCCCCACTGCAGGCGCGGCTCAGGTTTATGCAGGCAGGGGCAAGTCTCCGCACACTTTTGGCAGCCACCTCAGCGCAACTCGCTTAAGGTCATCAGAAGCCCCGCTGCCCGGACTGCGGCAATCGAAAAGGACGGAGTTTTTTTGCTGCACCCTCACAAGAGTGAAGGCCTCTTCGTACCCACGACTGTTGTCGAAGAAAATGGCCATGTCAGCAAGCGGCGCCGCGTGCCGAATCGCTTTCTGTGTGCGCGGGAATCTCTTGATCAGCTTCTTTACCGGAACGGCATGCCCGCCCTGTGAGCGGCGGGTTTGAACGCGCGCGGTCGAGAGTCCGGCAGAGGTCAGGCCCACAAACAGGAGCACTACGAAATAGCCTGCCTCTTGTAGTTCAAGAATGTCGTCGGCTTTGGATTCGACGGTGCCGTCATCTCGCTTGCGCCAGTGCGAGAAGACCGTCTCAAACGCGAATGGAATCTGCTTGTCCATCACTAGCCGTTTGAAGGCCTTTACGCCTTGCTGAGATAGTTCGTGCCATCGCTGGTCTTCGTCGCGCAGACGCTGAGCCCACGTGGGGAGGCCGTCTTTTCCTCTCTCGGGCAGGATGGATGTTGTTAGCCGATCTGCGTTGATCAGCGGCATTCGCAGACTATCGACGAGCCTGTCATACCAAAGGGTAGATTTCCCCGAACCGTTGTGCCCCGCGAGTACAAAGGCGGCGGGTCGTCCGGCCGCCGCCACTGCCCCCCTCAGCAGGACATCTAGGCGCGGCTCTGCTTGGCGTTTCACTCGCCCTTCCGCGAGACGCGAAACCGACCGTCCGCGCCGATCTTTCCGACTTCCTGTGTTCCGTCTTCGGCTTCGCGAATCAACATGCTTGCGTCGACTGGATGCGCGGAGTACGCGAAGACCTTCTTCTGCAGCTTCGCCGCACTGCCGAATATGCGCGTTCGCGCAATGCCGGGCGACCTGAGTGCGACCGCCGCCTTGTTGACAAGCGCCGGAGCAGCTTGAGCGGCGGGCACGGCTGAGTCGCTGTCTCCGCCGATCTTCAGCAGCACAAAGCTCTTACCGAGCGTTACCTTCTTGGCTAGACGAAGCTGCGCCGTGGAAAGTTGTACGCGTTCTGGATTTGGTTTCTTGGTGGCCATATCTAACCGAGGTTGCTGGCTGTTAAGCCGCGACCAACGCGCGGCTGATGGACTTACTTCTGCAGAAGCCGCTGAGCACGCGTGATGCGATCGCGCAAGCTCGATTGGAACGCCGGATCTTGCTTGCGTTGCTCGACGTGCGTCGCAATCGCCGCTCGGATGATTTCCGAGACCGGGCGGTTTTCGACGTTAGCAACTGTTTCCAGCGCTTCTGCCTGCTCTTCCGACAGCCGAATAGTCATTGCTTTGGGGCTTTTCATGCGGACAATTCTCATTTGCGCCACCTTGGTTGTCAAGTGGTATGGTAGCGTGGTATCATGCAACCATTACGTCAAGAGGAAGAATCATGACTACCGAAGATTTGAAGGCCGTAGCGCAAGGAAACAAGCACGACATCCGCATCCAGATTGACCGTGTGCACTACGAGGTGACGGCGTCAGTCATGACTGGCTCGCAGTTGCGCGCCGTTCCGCCGCCACCGCAGGGGCCGATTGGGATGGATCGAGATCTGTTCCAAGTGGTACCTGGCGGGACGGACGAGAAAATATCCGACGGTCAACCGGTGACACTACACAACGGTATCCGTTTTTTCACGGCTCCTGCGCAGATCAACCCCGGTCAGTCTGGCCTCGGCTCCTGAGGAGACAGCAATGGCGTTGCCACAGCCTGATCGGGAATTTCTTGATGCGCGTGGCCTCCCGTACACGGTGACGGACGAGGCAAACATGACTTGTGTTGTCTTTCCCGGCTACGCATTGCCACCAGGGTGCAACGTCACACAGGCCGATTTGCTGATTCGCCTCAGCCCCGGTTTTCCGGACGTCCCTCCGGACATGTGGTGGTTCAGTCCTGCCGTCACGCGCAATGACGGCCAGCCGATTCCTTGCACTGAGCACGTGGAAAACCACCTCGGCCGCAGTTGGCAACGATGGTCACGGCACCTCACGCAGGGGCAATGGCGCTCCGGGACGGATGACCTCCAGACCTATCTGGCGATGATCGCGCGCGAGCTGAAACGCGCGACCGCTATGGAGGCAGTGACGTGACCGTCACACTTGTCGTTCCCCAGTCGGTCATGCGCGAACTGACTGACGCGATAGACCATCCGCTGGAAACAGCCGGTGTCTTGCTGGCCACAGTTGTAATCGTCGACGACGAGCAGATTCGACTTCTCGCTCGAGAATATCACCCGGTAGCTGATGCCGCATATGCACGTCGCGAGGCCTATGGACTCACCATCGATTCAGGCGGGTACGTTCCGGCACTTGCTCGCGCAGAGGCGTTAGGCGCAATGGCCATCTGGATGCACACACATCCAGGCGTCGGATCCAGCCCGCAACCCAGCACGCACGATGAAGTCGTGGACTCGCAGCTTGCAGAAACCTTCCGCCTTCGAACGGGCAGTAACTACTACGGGGCGCTGATCCTTAGTCCCACCGAACTCGGCTTTTGCTTCACCGGGCACATTGACTCGGAAGGGCAAGATGTGCGACCGATCGACCGCATCTGGGCGGTCGGGGACCGATTTAGCTTGATCTCGAATCTGTCGGACGCAGAGGGTGGATCACTCGAGATGTTTGACAGAAACATCCGTGCATTTGGACCCGCAATACAGTCCACCTTGTCAAATCTGACTGTTGGCATCGTCGGGTGCGGCGGGACGGGCTCAGCCGTTGCCGAGCAATTAGTAAGACTCGGGGTGCGCAAATTTGTGCTGTTGGACCCGGATACGCTGTCTCAGTCGAATCTCACGCGCGTCATCGGATCGGTGGCCAATGATGTGGGGCGTCGCAAGGTCGATGTAATTGCTGACCACTTGACGGCAGTGGCTCCAGACAGTCAGTGCGAACGCGTCGCAAGTATGCTGACGATCAACCCTGCCGCACGTCGGCTGCTCCGGTGTGATGTCGTTTTTGGCTGCAGCGACGACAACGCCGGGCGCCTCATTCTCTCGCGCATACCAACCTATTTGCTCATCCCCGTCATCGACTGCGGCGTGCTTTTGTCAAGCAACGGATCGGGGCAGCTTACGGGAATTCATGCAAGGGTGACCACCTTAGTGCCGGGGCAGGCCTGCTTGCTTTGCCGTGATCGCATTGATGTGTCTCGGGCGGCAGCGGAACTTATGACGCCTGAGGAGCGGCGACGGCTTGAGGACGAGGGGTACGCGCCGGCACTCGGGCGAATCGAGCCGGCGGTTGTTACCTTTACGACTCTCGTCGCGGCAACCGCGGTCAGTGAGCTCTTGGAGCGGCTGATAGGGTATGGTCCGGAGCCTCGCCCGAGCGAAGTGCTCCTGCGCTGTCACGATCGAGAGATTTCCACAAATGTGGCCTCACCGCGTTTGCGTCACTACTGCCACTTCGAAACCGGAATCATTGGTCGAGGGGTGACAGAACCGTTCTTGGACATGGCATGGCCCCAATGAAATTCTCCTGGAAAGAATGGCTTCCGTGGCGGCGATGGCGCATCGGCCTATTGGTCGAAGCGGCCGACGAGATTCCGGACAAGCTACCGCCCCGACTAGCGGTATTGGTAGGTACCCATGAAAAGCCAAAGTGGCTCGCCTTTAACTGTCCTTGCGGAGACGACCACCGCATCATGGTGACGCTCGACCCCAACAATCGACCTCACTGGCGCGTCACCGGTACTGACAGGATTTCGTTGTGGCCAAGCGTTGACGCATGGCGGGGGGACAGGCGCTGCCACTACATCGTGCGAAACGGAAAAATAATTTGGACGTAAGGAAAGAAGCGATGAGCGATTCTGAAGCCAGAGACGGCGACGAAGCGGCCAAGGTGCGAAGCGAGCCGACGCAAGCGATGGAAACCGCAAACGGCTTGGGCGTAGCCCCTGCTAGCAGGTTCAGCAAGACGCCAGCATTTCAGGCGATGCACGCGCTTCGGTACAAGCGACAGGATCTAATCCGTGAGATCGAAAAACTGACAGGTCACAAGCTGATCTGCTATCTCGCTGGTCACGCCGCAGAGATTACCCGCGATGACGCAATGTTCTTCGGTGACTTGCTCCACAATATTCCGGCAGATCACCCAATCGACCTGTTGCTCCAAACACCGGGCGGCGATATTGATGCCGCTGAGAAACTCATCAGCATGGTCCGCAACAGAGTAGGCAATGCAAAATTGCGCGTCATCGTTCCGGATTACGCGAAGAGCGCAGGGACGTTGATTGCGATTGGCGCTGACGTCGTTGTGATGAGCGACAGCTCCGAGCTAGGACCGATCGATCCTCAGGTTACGATGATCGACCCCAGTGGGAACTTGGTCACGATGCCAATTCACAGCTACCTGGAGGCGTTTCGTGAGCACAGCGACGCTTTGCGAAAGAACCCCGATGATCCGGTCGCGATGGTGATGCTCAAGAAGTTGGACCCTGCCAAAGTCAAGCATTTCGAAACTGTCTTGCGACGTGCCCGCACCATCGCAGAAGAGTTACTCATGCAGGGAATGCTTCGTTCGCCGCCACCTGGATCAACGATATCTTTTTCGAGTATTGCAGCCTCTCTGCTGGATCCGACTCGTTGGCTGTCGCACGGGCAAATGATCTGCGCTGAAGATGCGATCGAGATTGGCCTCACAGTCGACAAACGGAATCCACAGGATCCGCAATGGCAGCTGTTTTGGCAGCTCCACTGCTATCAACGGTTCGAGCTCAATCCAACCACCAAGGTGTTCGAGTCGTACTACGCTTATTTGCCCTGTGAATCAAAAAGCTGAACGTGTGCTTTCCATGGCCCTGTATGCGGTGCGCTCACCAGTAGTCGAGCAAGACGAAACTAGCGCTCGCCTGGAGGAACGGCACTCACATTTTCTCCGTCTAAGGCAAATATCGCATCGTACTTTCCGCCAGGAACAACTCGCATCGCGAGACGATCGACCAGCCCGAGTCGTTTCAAGCCTTCAGCAAGATGGACGTAATCGCCGAGACCTTCAACGGTGATCACCCGGTAGATCTCTCCGGCTTCGTTGCACACAGCCGAGACGTACTCGACGCCTCCCCACTCGTTCGGACGAATTAAGCGTGAGATCTCTGCGTCGAATGCCGCGCGCTCGATCCCGGCGATGTGCACCGGCTTTGGGCGGGAGAGGTTCGTGACAACCTGGAGGGATTGATGAGACTTTACCAAAGTGGCTGGAACTCTAACAAATCGATTGGATTCCAGTCGGTGATTGACATCCAGTCCGACCGCTCCGTTTGGTTTTCCGGAAATTGATAAAAGCCGTGAGCCGGCGCTAGTCAAGAGTCATCGCGTCGCACGAAAGGCAAATTGGCGTCATGGCCAGTCACGCGCGATCTTGGCCACCAGCAATTGTGCGCGCGACACATGGGTGATGACGCTTGGTCTTGCCGTGTCATTTGCTCGCTCGCAGCGCTTCAAGCTTTTCGGGGCTCGGACGCCGAAAGTTGGTCTTTAGTCCGACCTTCTGTATGTTCCCGCCATCGAGGGTGAACACGGTCGTGTGTCACAGGGTCCCGCCATAGCCCGTATCGCTGCTCCCCAGAAACTGACCTCCGTACACATGCTTCTCCCCCGCGATGATCCACACCGGCTCCAGTCCGGCATCGCGAATGCGTTGCAAGAAGTAGTCGCGACTTACGAGCGCAGCCCCTGCACCGAGTGTGTGTAGTGATGGATCTTGCCACCTGAGGGTAGCCTGTGCGTCAACGTACTCGGGCTTCTTTCCGCTACGTAAGCGCAGGTCCAGCAGCCTCAAAGCGGCTGCTGATGGCAGTTGGAGCGTGAATGTTTCAGCAGCCGGATCGAAGTTTTCGTCCAGTCAAGGCTGTTTGGTTAAGCACTGGGAGCGAAGGATTTGTTCGCCATGCTGCATGGCGCCGGTTGCCTCGAATCTCCTAACCAGTTAAAGATCTGGGATATGGTTTAGGATTATCGCGACGTGCGCCGCGTCAGTTTCTAGGCGAGTTTCCACTTGCCCTGCCGTCTTGAAAAGCCGGACCACTACTACCAAAAGGCCTTCGAACCCAAGTTAAGCGTTGCGTCGGCGAATGCGCCGAAACGGTGCAATATTCACAGTTAAGGTCTAAGTGTGGTGATTTTTTAGTCTAACTGTGGTGATGCCCACGAGGGTGCCCGGCGACGAAGCAACCGAGCAGCAAAGTCGGAGATAGCTATTTAACATAAGAAAAGTTCCCGCTCTAACAGCTTTGCAATGCGAAGCCTCTGGGAATAGGCCTTTGCGCGCGTTTTTCTGGTAAGTCGATATTGGCTTCCATTGTGCCTTGCAGTCAATTCAAATAAGCTTCTCGCTCAAAAGCTGTTTGCTTGGGCCTGAACCGTTGTCGGCCATGCACTCAGTAGCGCCACGCCCGTGAGACATAGGACGGCAGCGGCCTCGCCATCTGAATGTAGTAACATACTTACATTAACCGTTACCCCCTGGTTGCCAACGTGCCGATCAAGACCATTTCGAGTCGTGAGTTCAATCACGCGGCTAGCGAGGCAAAGCGCGCCGCCAATGACGCGACGGTATTCATCACTGATCGCGGTCGACCCGCACATGTGCTGATGAGCATTTCGGAGTATCAGCGACTCACACAACATCGGCGCAGCATTGCCGACGCACTGTCGATGCCGGTGCTCGACGACGCCGACTTTGCGGCTGAGCCCGTCAGGATCGCCATTCGACCGGCGGATTTGTCGTGATGTACCTGCTCGACACCAACGTGGTGTCGGAGCTGCGCAAAATCCGGGGCGGCAAAGCGGATCCCAACGTGATGGCGTGGGCGGGGAGTGTCGACGCGAGCCAGCTGTTTGTGTCCGCGATTACGATTCTGGAACTGCAACTCGGCGTCTTGTCGATCGAGCGAAAGGATCCACGCCAAGGCGAGCTCCTTCGAGCATGGCTCGAACAGCAGGTACTACCCGAGTTCGCGGGGCGCACCTTGGCAGTCGATACTGACGTGGCCCTGCGTTGTGCGAGCCTGCACATTCCCTCCCGGCGAAGCGAACGCGACGCATTGATTGCCGCCACAGCGTTGGTGCACTCGATGACGGTGGTAACCCGCAATGTTGCCGACTTTGAGTCGACGGGCGCGTCGATTATTAACCCCTGGAACGCGAGCCCGGTGTCCACTCGCAGGCGCTGATGGCAGACGCATCGTTGGCGTCATTCCATCCTCGCCTGGCGGTATGTAGTTGTAGAACGTGCGAAAGAGGGTCAACACCTTGGCAGCTGTCGGCTACACCGATACTTACTACCTCACACCACTGAGTGAAACATCGCAGCTCTGGCTGAAGCAGCACCACGGAATGAACAGGCTTCGTGTCTCGCGCCGCAACCCCGCCGCACGTGACAAACGCATCCTGCCAATCGCGCAGGACGCCGTACGCTGTCTCTCGCCGGTCGTTAGCGTCCCGATTCGCTCCGGCTTTTCCGCAAAAAACCACCGACATCATCGCCCTTTTCTGGCCCGCACGCAGTGTGAGCCCGTTACCGTGGGGCTGTCCATTTCCAACCCCGTACCCGATGTCCTACGTTATCGAGGTGCACCCGACCCATCTGATCGCGCGCGGGACTGTGCCCGTGGCGGCTGTCGCTGCCATCACCTCACTCGCCCCCGCCGGCGCGGTCCCTGACGTCGATCTGCAGGAGCGTACCGACGCCAGTCTGTATCTGGTCGTGCCCGATGCCGCGGCGATGCTTCGCCACACGGCACCTTCGCGCAAACTCCCGCCCGCGGCAGACGGCCTCAGCAGTGAGGCGCGCCAATGGCTCGCCACCGCTGAGCACTGCGCCGCAGCGCTCGCGATGCTGGTCGCCGCCACCGGTCACCGCGAGCTGGCGCAGGGCGCCGACCCCGCGCTACGCATCGCTTCACCCAAGGACGCGCTCGAGTTTGCGCTGTGCCTGAACCTGCACGCGGCCGTGCCCGAGGTGCGGGCCAACCTCGAACGGGTGGGTCAACTCTCCGTCGCGTGGCGCCACATCGTTATCGACTGGGCTCACCTGGTGGCGGACCTGGCAACGGATCCCCGTGCGCTTGAGGCGAAGCTGCGCGCGTATCAGCGCGCACACCGGCGCCCACACGCCCGGTGATCGGCAGTGGCGATCGTCGCCTGCGGGCTTGCGTCGATGGCGCCTCGCCGTA
>Ga0116193_1003330_pt1 | contig 11643 bp, 10 predicted proteins | sample AD_UKC115_MetaG_FD_89892 | JGI IMG/M metagenome (GOLD analysis project Ga0116193, IMG submission 89892) | Active sludge microbial communities of municipal wastewater-treating anaerobic digesters from Hong Kong - AD_UKC115_MetaG | ecosystem: Engineered > Bioreactor > Anaerobic > Digestate...
CACAATCTACAACATCTACAGATCAACACAAATCAACCAAAAATGAGGGTTTCTACAAAGCCAAAAAAAAAGTTTTACACCAATATTTTTAAGATTTAAAAGTTAATTCAACACCAAAACCAGGAACATCCTCAAGAATCTTATATTCCCCTTCTAATTGATTAATTAAATTAATAATAATTAAAAAGCCCATATTACTAATTTCAGATAATTCAATATCTTCAGATAAACCAACACCATCATCCCAAACTTTTAAAACAATATTTTCCCCAAGATTTTCAGCTTCAATATAAAAATTTCCACTTTTTTCACCAGGGAATGCATGTTTATAAGTATTATTAGCTAATGATGCCACAATATAAGCTAAAATCATAAAATCATTAATATCAACATATATACTTGAATCTATATTATAATGAAGCCGAATATTCTTAAAGTTTCCAATATTCTCCTCTAAATACAATTTTGTAATTAAAGATTCCAATAAATCACTTAAATTTAAATTAGATACATTTTCACTATTATAAATAATTTCATAAGATAAGGACATTACATTTAAACGTTTTTGAGTTCTTTCAATAACATACTCAGGATTATTATCATAATAACGATTATCCAAATTCAAATAACTCTTTAATAATTGTAAATTATTCTTAATTCTATCTTGAATTTCAAGTAACAAAATCTTACGTTCCTCAGATAAATCCTCTAATTCCTTTTGCCGTGAAACTTTATCAGTAATCTCATGAATAAAAGCTACAAACTCAACAATTTCCCCCTCATCATCGAATTGGAATTCCTGATAACCTTCAACATATTTAATATTGCCCTTAACAGTTTTTATTGTTCCAGTAAGAGTAAAACTAGAATTATCACAACTAACCTCTGCCATTTTTCTTTTAAAACTTCCTTTTTCTTCAGGAACAAGGAATAAATCTAACAAATCAACATGTTTTGGATAATCATCAGGATTATCAATTTCAAGAATATCATAAATTTCTGAAGTCCAATAAAATTCTCCATTTTGATAATGAACTAATGCAATTTTACTGCCTTTTGAATAATTCCCACTTCTCTTTGTAATTCAAGTGCAGATTCCTTAGCTAAAGTTTCTTCAGTTACATCTTGAATAAACTTATGAACAGATACCATTCGACCATTATTATCAAATTCCACAACATGTTTAAGGTTTAAATATTTAATATTCCCTTCATTATCACATATTGTTCTAATTGTAGAGAAAGTATTATTATCTGGTGATAATTTATCTATAACCTCGAAAAATGATTGATTATCTTCAGGAGTTGAAAATTCAGCAACTAAATCAATATCATTAGAATATTCCTCTGGATCTATTTTTAGAATATTATAAATTTCCGGAGTCCAAGAATATACTCCATCCTTAAAATACCCTATACTTATTTTACTAAAAGCACCTAATGTATTAATACTATTTTGAAGTTCTAAAGCCTCATTTTTAGCCAATGTTTCTTCTGTAACATCTTGAAGAAAACCCGTAACAGATTTTAATTTACCTTTTTTATTAAAATTACCTACTAATTGATATTTTAAATAAACCAAATTACCTTCACTATCATTTAACTCTCTTATAGTTGAACAAGTATTATTTTCAGGATTTAAAAATTTAATTATATCTAAAAATTCAATATTATCATTTGGAGAAGCAAATTTCTTTAATAAATCAACATTCTTTGGATAATCTTTGGAATCTATTTTTAAAATATTATAAAGTTCAGGAGACCAATTATATTCCTCATTCTCATAGTATCCTATAACTATTTTACTAAAACCTTCAATAATATCTAAATTATTTTTTAATTCTAAAGCTTCTTTTTTAGCTATGGTTTCCTCAGTTACATCTTGTTCAAATACATTAATACGGATTAACTCACCATCTTCATTAAATGTGGCATTATTATAAGCAGAAATGTATAATGGTTCACCATTAGGTTTAAAAGCCTTATAATCTAATTTAAATGCAGGATTTTCTGGAGATAATTCAGTAACAAGTTTATAAAAACGTTCCTTATCCTCAGGTATCATGAAATCAAATAAAGTTTCAGGAGGATGCTCCTCAGGACTTACACCAAGAATATTATAAACTTCATCAGTATAAGTAAAATTACCCCCTTCAAAACTAGCTAAAAAGATTTTACTAAAACCCTGAATCTCATCAACAGTTAACTTTAAATCTTCAGCTTCCATCTTTGCTAATGTTTCCTCAGTTACATCTTGGATAAAACCTACTTTCCGTAATATTTCTCCTTTACTATTGAATATGGCTTTATTATGAACATTTAATATCTTAATTCATTTTGAGCATTTATTATACGATAAGAAACTTCATCTTCAGGTTTTTGTGGACTTAAATTTAAAGCTTCTCTCCATCTCGCACGATCCTCTGGCACAATTTGACGAGACACTATATCTACAGTATCAGGATAATCCTCAGGGTTTACTTTGGTAATATTATAAGTTTCTGGAGTGAAATAATATTTACCATCCTCAAATTCACATAAGGCAATTTTACTTTGATGTTGAATAATATTAAAATCTTCAGTTAATCTTAATGCATCATTTTTAGCTAATATTTCTTCAGTTACATCTTGTAATATAGCTACTATACGAATTAATTCTCCTTTTTCTGTGAAAAATGCTTTATTATATCCTGAAAGGCATATTATATTATTTTTTCCACTATTATATTTACATGTTATATAAAATTCTGGATTTTCTGGGCTTACATTTTCAAATAGTTTATTAAGTTTTTCTTGATCTTTTTCATACATTAAATTTTTTATTATTTCATTATTTGGGTAATCTTCAGGCTTGTCTATTTCTAATATATCATATATTCCTGAAGTGTAAGTATGTTTTCCGTTTTCATAGGTTGTAATACAAATTTTACTGAAATCCATTATTCGGTTAATGTTTTCTTGTAGGTTAGTTGATTCTATTTTGGATTGGTATTCTTCAGTTATATCATGAGTATAACTTACTTCATATGTTTCATTATATCTTTGTACTTCTTGTATGTATGATCTGAAATATTTAGTATTTTTATTAGGGGTTTTTACTTCATACTCAACTATTTGAGGTTTTTCAAATCCTACTTTTTGTAATGTTTTTTTTATTTTATTAATGCTTTCTGTGGTTGCATATTGGTATATTATATTTTCTTTTGAAAAATTGATTTTTTCTGTTGAATCTAATTCTAACATTTGGTTTATTTGATTTGTCCAGTAGAATCCTTCATTGGTTTTAATTGTGTATCCAGTGCTACTATAATCAGCAATGTTAATTATTAAGTCTTTAAATTTTTGGAATAAGTTTTTATCATTATATTTGCTGATTTCTTTGTTTGATAAATAATAGTAGGTTTTATCAGATATTGTTAAGTAGATTAGTCCGTTTTCTTTAAAAGTTTTTTGTTGCCATGCTTTTATTAATTCGTTATTTTCATATAATTTTATGTAGGCATTACTATTATTTTGTATGTGTATTTTTTTATCTTTGTTTATTTTGGATAGTACTTCATTGAATAAGCATCCTGGTAGGTTTTCGTGTAGTTTGGTGTCGAAGTCTTTCCAAAAAATGTTATTGGTGTATAAAATTTGATAATCGTCTTTTTCTGATATGTATTTTAAAATAGTTATTCCTGAATCTATTTTATCAAATATTGTGGATAAATCTTCTTTTTCTACTTTACTGTAGGTATTTGTTTTAAAATTATAAGTAATGGTATTATAGATTCATTGAAAAGTTCATGTTCTCTTTTTCTAGTATAATCTAAGTTAGTGCTTTCATAACTTATAAGGAATAAGTAATCTTCATAGCGTCTAAGACCATATTTAACACTATAAAGTAGGGTTTTATTTGAGAATAACATTAATTTAAGGGATAATTTTTCATTATTTTTATATCCTCTTGAGAAAAGGTTTACAGCACTTAATTCATTTAATTTTGGGAAAATTTTACTGAATGGTTTATATAATATTGATTCAAGATTTTTAAAACCTAAATTGTAGAATAATTTCTTTGATATTAATGTAGGATCTATAATGTAAAAATCATCTCCTTCATTAATTGGCATGAGTATATCTACTCCATATTCTAATGAGCTAATAAGGTCTGTTAGGCTTGTAATTGAAACTTTACTTTCATTAGTTATGGTTTTTGTGTCTTTAAAGAATTCTTCTTTTTTAAATGTGATGAAATTTATTATATCATCATTGTCATCCACAAATGTTATAAGGTAAGAATTTTCATCATAATTTTGGAATTTATTAAGGTTTTGTTTAAAAAAAGTTTCTGTGAAAATGTTATTTATATTCAAAAATAATTCCCCTCTTATCTTATAATGCTTATAATTATTTATTTAATAATAATAGTATTTATAATTGTATTTATAATTTTTAATATTAAAATTGAATATTGGAAATAGGGGAGTATTTTATGTTATTTATTTGATTTTTTTAAATTTAATGTTATACTGTTTATTTAGCTTTAAGTTTTATTTTTATTTTTTTTCTTATTATTATTTTTAGGATTAATTCGTTATTTTCATATAATTTTATATTTAATCTTTTATTATGTTTATTTTAATTTAAATATCTTGGAATTTGATTTTTTTGAGTGTTTTTTGTTTTTATACTTTTTTGTTGTTTATTTATTTTTTTTAGTTGATTTTGAATGCTGTTATGGCTTGGATTTTATAGGTAGTTTTATATAAGTTTAAAGATAAAATTAACATTGTTAATTATAAATTTATATTGATTAATAGAAAAAATTTAAATTATTTAATAAGTTTTTTAAATATTAATTTAATTTAAGTGATTGTTTAATGTATAACATTTCAAAAGAAAAAATTTTTATGATAAAAGGTTTTTTTTAAAATACTCATTTTTTTATACAAAAACATTGACTATTAGTCAGTGGATATTATAATTTTTAATCAAAATTCCAAAAAACAAACTAAAAGGAGGAATAGAATGTTTTTAAACGACATATTCAACCTATTATACACCCAAAGTGATTGGTTTTTAACACTAACCCTTCAACACTTAGAAATAACATTAATAGCAATAGTTGTTGCAATAGTTCTAGGACTAATAATCGGAGTAATAATAGCAGAATATCCAAAAAACAAATGGATACTAGCAGTAGTCAACTTCGTTTACACAATTCCATCCATCGCATTATTCGGGTTCCTGATACCAATATGTGGAATAGGAGATGTAAATGCAATAGTAGCATTAATCATCTACGCATTACTACCAATGGTAAGAGGAACACACACAGGAATCGTAAATATCGACCCTAATATAATAGAAGCTGCAGAAGGAATGGGTAGTACCAAAAATCAAATACTACGTAAAATCAAACTACCACTAGCAAGACCAGAAATCATGAGTTCAATACGAACCATGGTAGTAATGACCATTGCACTCGGAGGTATTGCAGCATTCATAGGATCTGGAGGATTAGGGGTTGCAATCTACCAAGGAATAACAACAAACAATATAACATTAACTGTTGCAGGATCCCTACTTATAGCAATATTAGCATTAGTTGTAGATTACATCCTAAGTTTAGTTGAAAAATTCGTACAATATGACCGTCCAAAAAGCCAAAGAGAAATGCATTTCCGTGGCAAAATCTTAAACAAAAAAGTAATCGCTACAGTAATCATAATCATAATCGCAATTGGTGGAGTAAGCGCAGTCTTTTACGAACAAAGCCAAGAAAACACTATACACATAGCAAGTAAATCTTATACAGAAGAATATGTAATGGGAAATATATTAAAAGAATTAATAGAACATGATACCGGATTAAATGTAGACTTACAAACCGGTATTAGTGGAGGAACCAGTAGCATATTACCTGGAATGGTAAAAGGAGACATTGATTTATACCCTGAATATACTGGTGTAAGTTGGACACAAGTACTCAACAGAAAAAGTGTCTACAATGAAACTGAATTCCCAATCTTACAAAACTATTACAAAACCCATTATAACCAAAGTTATTTAGGAATGTATGGATTCGACGATACCTATGGAATAGCAGTATCTAATGAAGTAGCACAAAAATATGACCTTAAAACTTACAGTGACCTTGCAAAAGTATCACCAGAAATAACATTCGCTGCAGAACCTGGATTTTACCAAAGATCTGGAGATGGATATAAGGATTTATGTGCTAAATATGGATTCAACTTCAAATCCACAACAAACCTGGATGTAGGGTTAAAATATGATGCATTACAACAAGGTAAAGTAAACTGTATCCTCATTTACACTACAGACGGAAGACTACAAGACACTAACCTCACAATCTTAAAAGATGACAAAGGATTCTTCCCATCTTATGAAGCTGGAACTATTGTACGAGATCAAACCATACAGGAACATCCAGAACTAAATAAAACATTGATGAAGTTAAATGGAAAAATCAGTGCAGATGATATTAGTAAAATGAATTATGAAGTAGATGTGGAAAATAAGGATCCAAGTACTGTTGCGCATGAATTCTTAGTTAGAAAAGGATTAATATGAGGGAGGTAGAAGTTTATGACTGCAGCAATAGAATTTAAAAATGTAACTAAATCATATGGAGATGATGTAGTACTTGAAAATTTCAACCTAGAAATTGAAAAAGGCGATTTTGTTGTTATAATAGGAACTAGTGGATGTGGGAAAACTACAGCACTAAAACTTATCAATCGCTTAATCACTCCAGAAAAGGGGGAAATTTTTGTAAATGGTAAAAATATTGCCAATGAAGACATTATTACTCTTAGACGCCATATAGGTTACAGTATTCAAGGTAATTTATTATTCCCTCATATGACTGTTCGTGATAATATTCTTTATGTACCTGATCTTTATAAGGAAAAAGATGAAGAATATGATCGTAAAGCTGTTCAAAAATGGTTAAAACTTGTTGATTTACCTGAAGAATACTTGGAACGTTATCCTAAACAATTAAGTGGTGGACAACAACAAAGAGTCGGAATTGCACGTGCAATGGCAAATGAACCAGAAATCCTTTTAATGGATGAACCGTTTGGAGCAATTGATGCAATTACCCGTACACAACTTCAAAAGAAAATTAAAGCAATTCATGAGCAAACTGGAGTTACTATAGTATTTATCACTCACGATATAAACGAAGCTATACATTTAGGAAACAAGGTAGTTATTATGGAAGATGGTCAAATCGACCAATATGATACTCCAGAAAATATTATAGATCATCCTGCAACTGAATTTGCTAAAACTCTTATTGGGGATAATACTTTAGAAGAAATAGCTAAAAAATAAAACATTATTTTTTTATTTTTCTTCTAAATTTTTATTATTTTTTCCCCAAATAAACTTCTTCTTTTTTTTTATTTTAATATAAATCTTGTAATTTCTTTTTATAATTTTTAGTTCTTCTTTTATTTGTATTGATAAAATTATACATTATTCTTAAACTAATTTATCAATTTTTTTTAAATTAATTTTAATTATAAGTTAAAAAAAACAATTTTTTTTACTTCCTAATGATAGAAACTATTTTATATAATAAAAACAATAATTAATTATTAATTAAAAAAAAAATATTTAGGAGGGGTATAAAATATGGAATCTGTAAAACTATTAAAACCAGAAACAAGACAGGAATTAATAAAATATACAAATAAATCACAACCAGGATTAAAAAATTTATCCCACAAAATTAGTGATGACGAAGAAAAAGTTTTACTAATCGGAAAAGGAGATTTACCCAATATCCAATCAACCCTAAACGATGTTCCAAACTTAGAAAAAATTTTAAATGCAGAATACGAAACTTATATTAATCTAAATAATAAAATAACATTAATCTTCAAATTAAACAAAAAAGTATAAATCAGGGAAAATTAATAACATGACTAATAAAAAATTAGATGAACAAAAAGAAAAAAGATTAGAAGAATATATTAATCTTAACTGTCCATTTATTAAAAATTTCGATTATGAAATTAATGAAGATGAAAGTGAAATAACAATTAAAGGTTTTTACTTATACGAATATGATAGTGATCATATTTTAAGTTGTATAAGTGATATTGAAGAAATATTAGATGCAAAACAAACCATAATCACTTCTATAAAAGACAGTTGCACATGTTCCTATAAATTTAATAAAAAATAAAATTAGAATTATTTTGGAATTATTAACTTTATACCAAAACCAGATTCTTCTTCTAAAACAGATAATTTAGCTTCAATTTGTTGACTTAAATTACGGATTATCATAAAACCAAGACTATTACTTGTAAATAAATCAACACCTTCAGGTAACCCTATACCATCATCCCAAACTTTTAAAATCAAATTATCCTCATTTTCAACTAAATTCATGTAAAAATTACCTTTACCATCATCAGGGAAAGCATATTTAATAGTATTTAATGCAATTTCATTTGTAAGTAAACCTAAAGGTATACCTGTATCAATATCTACATCAACAGGAATTATATCTAAATTTAGTTTAACTGTATTTAGTGTATAAATATTAAAAAGGTTCTCTATTCCTGTTGTTAAGAAATCTTGTAAGTTAATACTTGAAACATTTTGTGATTTATATATTTCTTCATGAGTTAAAGCCATAGTTTTAATACGATTACGTGTCTGTTCTAAAACATACTCAGGATTATCTTTAGAATAACGTGATTCAATACTTAAAAAGCTTAAAATAAGTTGCAAGTTATTTTTAACTCTATGATGAACTTCTTGAAGGAGAATTTTACGATCTTCTGATAATTGCTCTAACTCTCTTTCTCTTTCAATACGATTTGTAATTTCATGTATGAAACCAACAAGTTCTATAAATTCACCTTTTTTACTAAATTTAGCTTTTAAATAACCTTCTAAATATTTGATTTTACCTGTTGGTGTTTTAACAGTACTGATACGGTAAGTTTCAGGATTACTTGGTGAAATCTCTTCAACTTGTTCGTTAAAATCACCTTTCTTATCAGGTAGAACGAATAATTCTATTAAATCCACATCAGTTGGGTAATCTTCTTTCTTAATTTCTAATATATCATAAATTTCATCAGTATAAGAGTAAACCCCATTTTTAAATTTGGCAATAACAATTTTACTAGTTTTTTGAATAGTTTCTAAATCATCCTTTAATACCATAGCTTCTTTTTTAGCTAATGTTTCAAGAGTAACATCTTGTAATATACCAACAAGCCTAATTAATTCACCTTCACTATTAAATAATCCTTTTGTATAGGATAAAATATATAATAAATCTCCAGAATTTGTTAAGATTCTATATGTTATATTGAATTCTGAATTTTCTGGACTTAAATTTTTATTTGCATTATCCCATAAATGTTTATCCTCAGGGATAATATGTTCTGCAACAACATTTACATTATCAGGATAATCTCCAACTTTTATTCCAAGTATATTATAGACTTCACTTGTAAATGTGTATTTTCCATTTTCATATTCACAAATAAAAGTTTTACTAAAACTTTCAATAATTGAGAAATTCTCAGTTAATCTTTCAGATTTTCGTTTATTAATTTCTTCTTCAGTTACATCTTGATTAAAACCAGTAATTTTAATTAATTTACCATTATAATTAAATAATCCTTTACTAAATGTATTTATATATTTAATTTTACCTTTTGGAGTTTTAAATCTGAGAATATACTGAATTGTGGGATTTTCAGGTGACAAATTATTGATTTGTTCTTTAAATTCATCATAATCTTCAGGGATAATAAGATTTGCTAAATCATTATCTGTGTAATCTTTTGAACTTACTTCTAAAATATCACAAACTTCTTTAGTAAAAGTATACTGGTCATTTTGAAATTGACCTATAAATATTTTACTAAAATCACTAATAACATTTAAATTATTCTGTAAATCAATTGCTTCTTGTTTAGTTAATATTTCATGAGTAACATCTTGTAATAATGCTATGACACGTATTAATTCACCATTTTCATCATATATTGCTTTATTATGGACTTTAAGATAAATTAATTCTTCATTTGCATTAATTAATCTGTAAGTTACTTGTGATTCAGGAGTTTTTTGTGATAAATTCCAACCATTAGACCAGATCCATCTATCTTCCGGAATAATATGTTCTGCTACAATATCTACATCATCAGAATAATCTTCAACTTTTATTCCAAGTATATTATAAATTTCACTTGTAAATGTGTATTTTCCATTTTCATATTCACATATACTTATTTTACTTGATTCTTGAATTAGATTGAAATTTTATGTTAATCTTTTTGATTTTATTTCATTTAAAACTTTATCAGTATCATTTTTAGAAAAGATATATAAAAGATCATTTTGTCTTATACAAAATTGGCTTGATGAAAAAATTAGATTACCATCTTTGTATAATTTATATTTACTATCTATTCGGATATTATTATTGTATGCATTATTAAATCTTTTAAATGAGTGTAATGATTTGAATTTAGGGAATATTTCTCCATAAATTTTACCTTTTGCATATTCTGATAAATCTAGATTAAAATATTGGAATAGCATTTTATTTGTTGAATATAAAATTAGAAAGTCATTATTATAAGGTTTTAAAATTAAAATTCCAAATCCTAAATTATTATATAAACTGGTATTAGGTAATTCTTCTACTTTTTGAGTTTTTAAATCTTTTTGGTATAATTCTTCAAAATTAGAAAATTCTAATTTAGTTTCAAATTCTAAATCTTCTGATTCATATATTAATGTATACATTTTAAATGAAATCCCCTTATTATACTGTTTAATTTTATTTTATTTATTCTATTATTTAAATATTCATTGAAATGTTTTACATTAATCGAATATAATTATTTTTAAAGCAAATTCCATTAAAAAAAAAAAAAAAAAAAATTATAATATTAACAATACATTAAAAATAGGATAGCTGCTATAACAGCAAAGAAAACTATCCAAAAATCTCCACCATCCATAAAATTTTTCACCCCAAAAAAAAATCTTTAATATAAATAATAAAATTTAACCACATATACACTTACTCATAGTTACTATCTTCTTTTAAGAAAAGTATCTGCTTGAGTACTTGAATCATAGCTTTCATAATCAAACTGAATATTAAATCGAATTTATCTTAAAATAAGTAATTTATTTCTTTCCATACCATTTCCCCTTTTTTACATTTTGATATTTTCTAAAATTATTTATTATAATTTTAAGTATTTGAACTTTTCTATAATTAATTTATAGTTTTATCTATTTATTAAATGATTACAATCGAATTTATACAGAATTTATAACATATTAATAATTAATTATATAATATTTACAATTTTAAATGAATAAAAAAGTTTAAGACCGAAAAAATTAGATGGTATTTTTGTGGAGTATTGTCTTGATCTATTTAATTTCTTTTATAATCTTAGTTGGAGTTGTAATGGGCTTTAATTTACAAGTATTCTCTGAATAATTTACAATACATTAAAATTATTATTCAATTGATTAAAATTAAAATATTTTTAAAAGTTTATTAATTTATGGAGGTAATATTGATATAATAATATATGCACTTAAAATATGTGAAAAACATTGCACTATA
>Ga0116193_1003331_pt1 | contig 11643 bp, 8 predicted proteins | sample AD_UKC115_MetaG_FD_89892 | JGI IMG/M metagenome (GOLD analysis project Ga0116193, IMG submission 89892) | Active sludge microbial communities of municipal wastewater-treating anaerobic digesters from Hong Kong - AD_UKC115_MetaG | ecosystem: Engineered > Bioreactor > Anaerobic > Digestate | place...
ATCGACCTGAACAGTTCCATCCTTGCTCTTGTAGGAAGCTCCGGTGGGACAATTGTACACACAAGGAGGATTGTCGCAGTGGTTGCAAAGCTCTGAACGCAACTCCATTCGGAGATTGGGGAATTCTCCCTCCACGACTTCCACCACCCTCGTCCTATAATGTTCCGCCGGCACGGCGTTTTCATTTTTGCACGCAACGATGCAGGCCATACAGCCGACGCACCTTCTCTGGTCTATAACCATGGCATATCTTGGCATTTTTAGGCCTCCTTCAGAATCCGGACGAAATTCACTCTCAGTCCCGTAGACCCGGAGATAGGATCAATGGTGTACCTTGTAATCAGTCCCTGGTCGTCTGCACCCTTGCGGTAAGCGTTGCGGAGGCCTTTGAGTTCGCTGCCGAAACCATGCACCATGTACACGCAATCCTCTCGGATTCTCTGGGTAACCTTTGCCCGTATTTTGTTGCTTTTGACCCCGTCCTGGTTTTCCAGGACCACATACTCTCCCTCCTTGATGCCCAACTCTCGTGCCTTCTTGGCGTTGACCCAGATGCTGTTCTCGTTGTGAAGCTCAGTGAGGATCGGGTTGTTGCAGGTTCTCGTGAAGGAAAGGACCGGGCTTCTGCCGTAAACCAGTCTGAAATGGCCCTCTGGGGGTTGCTGCGGGGGGGTGTACTTGGGGATGGGGTCAAATCCTTTTGCTGCCAGCTGAGCACTATACAGTTCGATTTTCTTGGAGGGAGTTTTGAAAACCGGCTGATTTTCCGGCGTGATATAAGGACTGTCCGTGTTGGGGATCACGATGCATCCCTTTTCGCTGAGCTCTTCATAGTCGAGGTTGAGGGCCTGACACTGGAACTTGTTCTTTTCTTCCAGGGTTTCCCACGGGAAGAAATCCCCGACCCCGATTCGCTTGGCAATCTCCCGGGCAATGGTATACCCGTCCTTGCTCTCGTACATGGGGGGTACCGCCGCCCTGCCCATGGTCACAAACAGGGACCTTCCCTTCTTGATCTCCAGCTCCTCGGCCTGTTCCAGGTACGATGCCGACGGCAGGATGACATCGGAAACCATTGCCGTTTCCAGGGGCATGATCTCGATGGTCAAGAGCAGGTCCAGCTTATTGATGGCCTCCAGGGTTTCCTTCTCGTTGGGCATGGCCTTGACGACGTTGGCCCCCAGGACGATCCACCCCTTGACGGGATAGGGTTGTTCCGTGAGGGTTGCCTCCCGAATGGCGGTTGTGGAACCCAGGATGAGGCCCTGCTTGATGGCAAAGGGGTATTTGCACAGCTCGACAATGGGGCCCTTCTGGGGCTCCGGATAATCTTCCTTGATGACCTTCTTCATGGATGCCTTGGTGGGAAGATAGATGCCGCCCTCGCGCCCCCATGTGCCCAAAACGGCACCGAGAATGGCCATGGCGCGAGATCGTTGGACATCGTCGCCGTACCAGGAGGAATGCCGCCCCGGATGAATCATGACCGATGGCTTATATCTTCCGATCTCCAGGGCCGTTTCCACGATGAGACCTGCGGGGATTTCGGTTTCCTTCTCCGCCCATTCCGGAGTGTATCGGGAAACCTCCTCGGCGAGCTCATTGAAACCGATGCAATAGGCATCCACATACGCCTTGTCATAAAGCCCCTCACGGATGAGGATGTTGGTCCAGGCAAGGATGAGGGCCATGTCCGTCCCGGGCTTGATGGGAAGCCAGTAGTGGGCCTTTCCTGCTGCCGTGGAGAACCGGGGATCCACCACGATCAGCTTGGCTCCTTTGCCCAGTCCGTTGGCAAAATCTTGAACCTGGGAGTTGTGCATATTCTCGCCGAGGTGAGATCCGAACAACACGATCACTTTGCTGTTGGCCAGGTCCAACCGTTCCGGAGAACCGGGGGTGTCTCCGTAGGTCAAGATGTACCCGACCTCCCGGGCCCCTCGACACTGGTTCCCGGAAGGTTGGGCAAAATTGAGGCTGCCATAGGCCGCCACCAAGGTCAGGAGGTGTTTGCCGGTAGATCCGACGGAAAACAGGCTGACGGCTTCAGGGCCGTAGTTCTTTTTTATGTGCTCGAGCTTTTCGGCCACGTAATTGAGGGCCTCGTCCCAGGAGGCCTTCTTGTATTTTCCGTCCCCCCGGTTTCCGGCACGAATCAAAGGAGTTTTGACCCGATCGGGATCATACAGGAGGCCGATTCCTCCGTTCCCTCTTCCGCAGAGCTTTCCCCTGCTGTTGGGGGTGAGCGGATTTCCTTCCAGCTTCACCACCTTCCCATCCCTCACCGTGGCCAAGGCCCCGCAAGTCCAGTGGCACATCTCGCAAAACACGGGGACCCTGGTTTCTTTTGAACGGGATGCTTTTTCCATCGCCTTCAAGGATGGAACGAACTGAGAACCGGCAATACCTCCACCTGCGGTTGCACCGGCAATCTTGAGGAAATCCCTTCGGGTTACTCCCATAATTTTCTCTCCTGTATCCTATTGACCTCGAGGCGCACACCTGGAATTCCATCATGTCCCAAAACGAAGCCTTGCAAATCGAGGTTCCGACTTTCCGGAACGGCTTTTGAGGGGATGGGCATCATGGATATTTCGGTCGCTTCCTTTTTCCCCCGTTCCCAGGAGAAGTTCTTCTAAATTCTTTCTAACATCCGATTCCAGCAGGATATAACTATTTCACAGAAGGCAATCAACCGAGAAGCTCTACGGTCAACCATTCAACGGAGCGACCGGGTGGCGGGCCCCTTCCGTTGAAGCGCAAAAACCGGAGGCCGGTTTCAGACCTCAAAACTAGGAAATCGTAGCAAAGTTTAGACCACGGAAAGATTTCCGGGCAGTCGTGAGACGGAGGGGGGAGACGAGGAGGGGAAGGGTTGAAGAGTGCGGCTACCGGCCAAAGGGGCACTTAGGAAAGGTGCAGGTCTTACACTCCATGCAAAAAGCTCCGTGCCCCATCTTGGCCAGGTCCTGACGTGTAACGGTTAGTCCGGCAAGAAGCCGGGGAAACAGGAGATCGAAGCTGGTAATTTTGAAATAAAGAGCACAGGCGGGAACTCCCATCACCTGGACCTGTCCGATGCGGGCCAGCAGAGTCATGGCCCCCGGCAGGATGGGAGCTCCATAGAGAAGGTCCGTAGCCCCGGCGTCGATCAATCCTTGACGGGTCACGTCGTCGGGGTCCACGGAAAGTCCTGCGGTGGTCACGAGCAGATCAACCCCCGAAGCCAGGATTTCTTTGACTCCGTCGCGAATGGCATCCCGATCGTCCGGGGCAATGAGGGATCGAATTACGCGACAGCGGAATTTTTCGATCTTGGTGGTGAGGATGGGAATGAACTTGTCTTCGACAAGCCCCTGGAATACTTCGCTCCCCGTGACCAGGATGCCCACCTTGGCCTCGCGCACGGGAAGCACCCGAAACAGGGGTCCGTCGTCCAGGACGGCCATGGCCTTTTCGAAAACGGTCCTGGACAGGAACAGGGGGATGGCTCGGGTCCCGGCCAAACCCCTCCCCCGGTCCACCAGGTTGTATCCCTTCTGAGAGGCACACATGACTCCGGGAATCGTATTGAATCGCTCCAGGCGTTCTTCTTCCACGTGAAACAGGCCGTCTCGATCGGCAAAGAAATTAATCTTCCCCTCTCTGGGGGGGGGCTTGAAGGTGATCCCTTCTCCGGCCATCGCCTCGGCGAAAGCGAGGGCGGCGTCGTTCTCATGGACCCATTCCGATTGAAGCGGATTCTCTTCCTGCACATAAATTCGCTGTCGGCCCATCTGCTGGAGGCGACAAAGATCCCCTATGGTGATGCGTTGACCGTGAAGGAACGCCGGCCCTTTGCTCTGACCGGGGAGGATGGAAGTCATGTCGTGCAGGGCCGTCTTCCCGACGGCATCTTCCAGGGCCACCACCTTCAGCATGGGTCCGTCGATGTTTTGTTCCCGGGATTCTTGGATCACGTAGGGGCCTTCTCCCTGGCAAGCCCTGCATATCCCGCCGTCGCTGACGGGATAGGGTTCGCCGCACAGGGAACAATTGGCGATTCGCCCCCGGCTCTTCTTCTTCAGAAGGGAGGATTGCACCTGAACGGGCTGGATCCCCAGAATTTCCGTGCCGGCCTCTTTGATTTCCGCCAGCAGACGATCCTTATCCTGTTCCGATTTTGCTTTCAGTTTGAAAAGCCAGGTCTTGATTTCCTGCCATGCCTCCAATTTCTTCGGATCCAGAAACACCCGCACTCCCCGACCGTTGTATTTGTCGTAGAGACTCAAGGCAAACCGCCCCAGGTTCATCACTTTGAGCCATCCGTTTCCCACCGTACAAGGAGTCAGAATCTGGACGGCATCGGGCAAACAGGCCGGGGTTTCCGAGACGGCATCAAACAGGATTCCTTCCGGAAGATGTTTCAACGCCAGATCCACCATGAAACCGCCGATGATAAGCCCCGGGGCCGCATTGCCGTGGAAGGATTCCAAGAGCTTGAGATATTCCTCAAAGGAATGGGAAACGATTTTTGTCATTCCGAAAGTTTTCCCTTTCCCCGATGAAGCATCGGAAAAGCAGGACCCATAAAATCGCGAACACCCGGACCGGACCGGAAAAGACTCGAGCCTTGCCCCTCAAGACCTAAGGGGCCGATTCCCGCTGCAAATAACTGATTGACCGCCAAGAGGTCAAGGGAGGACTTGGGTTCTAGGACTTCTTCGGAAAGGAGTCGGGGACCCGGATACGGGAGGAACGAGGGGGGGATCTCATGGGTCGGGATCAGAAGAGAAAGAGGAGCCTCCAAAGAATCGGAAGCTCCCCTCTATGGAATCGGCGGGATAGGTTTCCCAACCGTAAGACTTCTTGCAACCCCACATGGTAAGGAATTTCCCGTCCGGAAGAACTAACATCCCTCGCTGGGGCTAAACTTACGGGGAGGCGGGGCTTCTCCCGTTGCCGGAACCGCAACGGAACCGGGGGCTTCCGAAGTGGGAGCAGTAGCCTTTTGGGCATCCGCGGGAGGAGGTGTTTTGGCCTTTTCTTTTGTTTCCACCGGGGCGGTTTGTGATGCGGGAGGAGTCGTCTGGCTGACTCCCGTAATCACCCAGGCCGCTCCTATCCCCAGAAATACGAACAAACCAATCAAAAGAACCTTTTTCAACTTCATTCGCCTTTTCTCCTTTCCGGGTACACGAACCCCCCCGCAATCCATCCGCCTGCCAAGGAAGGAACCTTGCCGTCGGCCTTCCAGCGCATCCGAGGAGTTCCCTAGAGGAAAAATTCCTGCATTAGACACAACCTTATTGAAATCTTATTAAGATTCTCTGACAGAGCCTTTCCCGTCAAGCCGAAACTCTTCCCGATCGCACCGAGAGCATGGACCGAAGCCCGCAGCCTCGCCGTAGTTCTTAACAAATTCGGTGCCAGATCACGGGACAACGGCAATGTAAGAATTGGCCGGTTTCTTCCAATTGCCGTCCCTTCAAACCATTGCACCCCTGTCTCGGGATACACATCCTGTCATGTGACATCTCTGTATCGAGACAACCCGGACAGGAGAAGACATCAGAGGGCTTGCTTGGCCCGCCCATCTTTTCGGACTCTCCAGAAGTGGTAAAAGATCAAAGCCAACAAGAGGGCGGGACCGGCGAGGCAGTGCAAGACATAGAATCGCAGCAAACCCGCTTCTCCCATCCGGGGTCCTCCCACCAATAATTGTTGCAGCGCATCTCCAACGGCGGGAATCTGTCCTAATAACTGGGTCATGACTTGGGCCGCCCAAAAACTCTGAGAATCCCAACGCAATACATATCCCGAAAAGTCCAGGGCCGCCACCAGGACCAGGAGGCCCACACCCACCAGCCAATTGAGATGCCGGGGGGGCATGTAGGCCCGAGCGGCCACGACCCTCGCCATATGAAACAACACCGCAAGCAACATCAGTTGCCCGGCCCAGAAATGGACGGACCGCATGAGTCGCCCAAAAGGAATCACGTAGTTCAGATCATGGAGTCCCTCCCTCGCCCCCTCGGGGGTGGGAAGATAGTAGACGGCCAGCAGCAACCCCGTGAGAACCAAGGCCATAAAGAAAAAAAAAGCGACTCCTCCCAGGCAGAAGGTGGCACGGATGCGAATTCGATCTGCAGAAAGCCGGGCGGGATGGATGTGCTCCAGAAAAGAATCGAGTCTCACGGGCGAAACCTATCCCCAAGTTGTGCCTTTTCGGCGGGGTACGCTACAAGAAACCCCTGGGAATCCAAGCGGATAGTTGCCAGGGACAGATTCTTGGTTGCCGGACCGGACAATACCCGACCTTCGGGATCGAAACGACTCCCATGGCAAGGACATACAAACCGGTGTTCTTGGGGAACGAATGTGGGCTGACATCCCAGATGGGTGCAGATGGCGGTAACCGCCCAGAACCCCTCTTCATCCCTCAGAAGGACCACCCTCCCGCGGGCGGCGACACTGCCTACGGGATAGGTGTCCGGGTTCCCAAAATGAACAGGGTCCGGCTCCGATCGATTCCGAGACCCGGAAAGAAACGAACCGATCATCCACAGAATCCCCCCCGAGGCCAGCCCTATCAAGGCGGAACCTATCGCCAGGAAGACCCGGCGTCTCCTGTTCCCTGCCTCCGGAGGTTTTATTTCGGAATTCAATGACCTATAATCCCAAAGCGGTTAGATTCAATTCTTGAGCAAGTCGTCTCTTTCAAACGATGACGGAATCGGAGAAGAAGCGGGATGTCGGGACTCACCGTAAAGCAAGTAGCTCGCCGGGAGCTCGTTGCCAGGGAATTTCTTTGCATGTTGTTCCTGTCGGTAGCCCTCATGGCGGTGTCGTTGATCTCCCCGGTCGGCTATGCTCCCCTGGGGCTGGAGCCTCAGGCCGGTGGAGAAGTTTCTGCGCCCTGGTTGGTCGTTTGGCTCCAGGTGCTTCTCCGTTATTTCCCCCCCTTGTTGGCGGGCATCTTTTTCCCCCTTCTCATTCTCGCCCTTATCACCTTTCTGCCCTGGCTGCCCAGGGCCGGAGAGGAAATTCCCCGCCGGCTGTATTATTGGGGAATCCATCAGATCGCATTCTGGGTTCTCGGCGGGGCTTTCGCGTTCCTCACCTTTTGGGGCCTGTAAACCCGGCCGGGTCTCCGTAAGCTTCTTTGCCTTCGTAATATCTCAAGAGGTCACGCATATACCGGGGGTTCCCGGCAGACATCCGGGGGATCGCTTCCTCCCCCAAAAAGCGACTGCCCGGTCGAACGGTGCGCTGTAGGGGCCTCCCAAGGAAATCGATCACCTGATCCAGCTCAAAATGGATTCCCAGTCCATCCTCCCAGGGCCTGGTGAGCGGAACGGTCTTCCCGTCTTTTTCCCGAAGAAGGCCCTGCCCCAGTCCCAAGCTCCCGGGATTGTCGTGGCAGTCCCAGCAGGCCGCCGTCTGCCTTCTTATGGTATGGGGGGTGTAGGAATTCCATGCCGTCGCGGGGCGCCCGTCACCGGCCCGGGGAATGACGGAATCCATGAGAACCTTTCCCTGCCCGTCCACCCAGCTGACCCAATACTGGTACTGAGGCCTCATGGCGCTCACCATTCCTCGCTCGTTCACTCCCAGGACGAGACCCTCCCACCGCCGCAAGGAATAACCGGCAAGCCAGATTCCCGGCCTCGACGCCCCGGTAAGCCAATCCCGGGAAGCGGGAGGGTCCCACCGGTCCTCGGGTTTCAGCAGGTTTTTCTCCAGGAGATCCTCCGCTTGGGGGTCTCCCTGCCGTGTCAACCAGGCCCAGGGATTATAATCCGCCCGGTCCAGGCGAACCAAATGAAACCCCAGATCCCGAAAAGTCCATGCTCCATGACATGCCGAACATTCCATGCGCTCCATGTGCTCGGAGATTTGATGATCCAAAGGAGTTTTATCCGGGGGACTCCGTCCCAGGAGCGGAATTTTGTGAACCCTTCCGTCGGCCTTGGAGAGCAAAAACCATTCTCCATCCCTCTCGAACGTACTCGTTAGAAGATGCCCCTTTGAGGTTGTGAGAACCTTTTGACCCTGGAAAAGATCGTAGGATGGGTTCAGCTTCGCCGCTCTTAACGCTCGCTGATCCGAGGAAGCCACCTCTCGAGGCACCGGAGGTTTGCCCGGGCGACCGTGGCAATCCGTGCAACGGACTCCCACCTGTTCCCCGGCATGGGAATGAACGCTCCCTTCCCCCATGATTTCCTCCACCGGATGACAGTCGATGCAATGGATCCCTCGTTCATGGTGCACATCCGGCAGGAGGTGATGGTAGGCGTGGGTGTAGAGCTGAGGCGGCCGATCAGGGTCCTTCGCATCAAAATTATACGCGGCCGAATGGTCCCGCTCAAAAAGCCCCACGTAATCCGATCCCACGTAGTTTCCTCGATGACACTGAAGGCATTGGGATGTCGGAACGGCCGTGGTGATCTGGTGGGTCTTGCCTCCTCCCTTTGTTCCGGGTGGAGGCAATGGGTCTTCCTTTGCCGTCCCACGGTTTCCACGGATCACGTGACATGCGGAACAGCCCGCCCCTTCCACGGGAATCTCACCGGGAAAGCTCCCCGAGGCAATACTCCCCGATGTCCCGAGGTGGCAACGCAGGCATCGACGCCGCAACAAATCGTCCACCAAAGCCCCCGAGGCTTCTTGTTCCGGCAAGAGCCTGAGGTGATCCACGTCGACAACCCCAAAACGGGCTCCCGGGTCCGGTTGAGCTCCCCAGAGGAAGCGGGTTTGATTGACGATTCCCGCGGCGGTCCTCATGAGGGTGCGATTCACCCAGCGGATCTGGTCCTGATGACATCGGCCGCAGGGGAAATGAGGGCGGGTGAAATCGGAAGGATTGGGAACCAGTCCCTGGTGGGCACCCGCCTTTTCCGGCAGATCCTCTCTGCCCAGGTGGCATTCCGAGCAACTCAGGGCATGACTTCCGCCCATTCCCCGGATCTCCTTGTGGCAGGTAAGACAAGAGGAAGTTCCGAAGGCCGCGGAACTAAGGCAGAGAATACCGAACCCTACAATCAAACGGGCGATGGATGCGGTCCTCATGGAGCCCCCTCAAGAACCCTTGCAACCTTTTCCTGGTGCTCCGGCAGTCGAGCACGTTCAAAGGCCTCTCGAGGGTTTTCCCATATGGGGTCGTCATATCGACCATGACAAGGGAGACAGGGAGCAACCCGAAGGATTCTCTTCAATTCTTCCTGGTTGAAAGGCCTCGCTCCCGGATGGGTCGACGCCGCCAGGGGGCGGCCTCGAGGGTCCGCGAGGGTCTCCCAGGCAAATCCCATGGGATTGATTTCCGGTTTTACAAGGGAAGTGAAGGAATTCTCGTCCCAGTTTCGACCGGCTGTGAAAAACCCCCGGCCCAGTCCAAGGGTTTTGGGATCGGCATGACATTCCCGGCAGGATCGAACTTCCGTGCGTGTGGCATGAGGAGAAATCGGGGTGGAAACAATCCCATGTTCAAGGCCGGGCCCTCGAAAAACCATTTTGTCCCGGCCCGGCACCGGTTGATGATCCGGGCCGAGCTCCGTGTATACCACCTGGCAGCCGGGCATGAAGACGGATACCCGTCCGCGGGAGTTGACCCCCAACACGGGTTTTTCAAAGCGGTAGTAGTCTCTGGTCTCCTGCCACATCCCGGCCGTTTTGATGCCCAACATCGAATCGAGCATGGGTTCCCCTTGCCGACGGTAATCATGGCATCCATAACACTGAGGGGCCCACCGGGTATGACACGCCGAGCATTCCATTCGATCCGGTCCATGGCCGGGAATGCGATGAGTGATGCTTCCCGTAATGACGGGACACGGGTGTTCCTTTTGATCCAGCTTTCCCTGCAGGATCATCCGGTCGCTTTCTTTCCAAAGGTTCAGCAGGGGGGTTCCCCTCTGGGTCAGACCGACCTCTTTTCCTTCGATGCCCGGAAGCTTCAGGGTCCTTGCCCGCCAAAGGGCCTCTTCGTCCTCCGCCCCTTGGAGCCTGGTCGGCGGCGGATCGCTGGGGGTACCATGGCAATCCGTGCAGCGGATCTCGACCTGGTCTCGCATGTGACTGTAGATTCGGCCGTCCCCCATGACATCGTTTCCCGTATGGCAATCCACGCAGGCCAGTCCCTTTTCAAAATGGACGTCCGGAACAAGGCGCCGGACGTCTCTTCCCCCGGACAAGGCCTCGAGGTCGGGGCGTCCCTGCCGATAGGGCGTGCCGTACCCATCAGCTTCCTGCAAGCCCGTAAACGACAATCCGATGCGTCCGGACCGATTATGGCACCTCAGACACTGTTCCACGGGAACGTGGGTCGTGAGCCGATGTTGGCGTGCATAGCCCGGCTTGTCCTTCGGCAACGTCGGATCCATCCCCTCGTAGGTGGCATCGGCGTTGTAGAGGGCGTGGCATGCCGCACAACCCGAAGAGTGGGCCGAGGGGCCTTCTTCCCGTTTGTTCCAAAGGTGACATCGGGCGCAGAACTTGCGCCATTGATCGTCCGCTGCTTCTCCCGAAAATTGAATGGGGAACCCCCGGGCATCCGTCGGGTTGATCCCGGGAATTGGACTCATCAGGGGAATGGTGAGCAAGCCGGCGATCCGGTTGCCGGTTCCCCCCTTCGAGGCCTTGACCCCTACGGAAGCATAGCGAGCGATGGAGGATGGCTGCGCGGCCCAGGAGTATCGGAGGCTGGCAATGACTCCGCTCATGGTGGCCATGACACCCGATCGAACCCGGTCTGCCGAATTTTGGACGGAAAAGGTTCTCCCGGCATGACATTGCCCCCCGGGTTTGGCGCAGGTCTGCTCGATCACCGCCAGGTCCGACGGGTTACGCCCCCCGATGAGCCCTCGATGAGCAATCTCCACCGTCACTCCTCGACCGTCCCCTCCATGGCAGGTGACACAACCGAACGCATCCACGGGATGAGACGGGCTGATCTCTTCGATTCCGTCATGACAGGTAAGGCATCTCTCCACCCGCCCCGTAAGAGCCGGACGAATTTCCTTGATTCGTAGGGGGGTCCGTCGAAGGGCCTCGACCTGGGCGCGGATTTCTTCTTCCGAATGTGTCGCGATCAAGGAAGAACGAAGGCGGTCCGCCCGGGCTTCGAGGTATGCTTTTTGATACGTCTTGTAAGGCTGCCCGGCCTCCATCCTCAGGGCCAGCATGACCAGGAGAACCAGACACAAACCCAAGAGGGGAACCAGGACCGCTTTTGCAGTCCTCCGTTTCTCCGGGCTGGGATCTTCATGTCGTGTCATGATATTATTAAAATTGAGTCCGGCGTAGGGGAGCCTGGATGCCCGTGACCTTCGTTCACGGCCGTATTCGGGCCGACCTTATCGGTTCGGCAGAAGAGGACCATCCCCTTTTCTATCCGGGGAATATGTAACTGCCAACCCGGCCCCGGGCAACCAACGGTTTTCCCCTGGGCGAAGGCTCACGGGCCACAAGTAACGAACCACGGAGGGATCCACAAGCAAAACTTTTGCCTGGTTTCTTCCTGTGAAACGCGCTTTGGCCGCTCCTCGATGTGCGTCCATGTTTTTCAATGTTCGGGTGGTAAAGGAACCATGGAGATTCGTCTAAAGGAAGTGGAAGAAGCCCTGCTGGCCACCAAAGGGATTTTGGACGTGAGGTGGATTGAAG
>Ga0116193_1003333_pt1 | contig 11635 bp, 7 predicted proteins | sample AD_UKC115_MetaG_FD_89892 | JGI IMG/M metagenome (GOLD analysis project Ga0116193, IMG submission 89892) | Active sludge microbial communities of municipal wastewater-treating anaerobic digesters from Hong Kong - AD_UKC115_MetaG | ecosystem: Engineered > Bioreactor > Anaerobic > Digestate | place...
ACAATACTCTTTTCATTATAGATGACACCATAGTTTTCAGCGCTTGCAGCTGAGAGTATGATTGGTACACTCTTATACGTATTATTTGACTGCGTAATCACATCTCTGAAATACACCAACCCATCCAATTTTTGTAAACGAGGTGTTGTAGGGCGACCATATCCATACAAACTCCATTCCATAGCTCGAGAAGTTTCGCCTACAACAAGAACATAAATTTCGCGCTTACCATATGCCTGATCTGTTCTCTTTGAATTAAACATGAAATGAGCAGAAGTCACAGGATATTGCTTGTTTTTCTTAGCCTTATGAATAGCAAAATAAAGATTATAAAAAGCATTTACAGGATAAACATCATTCTTTAATGAGAAACGATAATCTTGCAAAGGAGACATAAAGCAAAGAACTACGCCTATCAAGAACGTCCACAAGCTAACAAATGCCATTTTTTTACAGAAACGACCCGACAATTTATCTTTCAATCGAATAGAGCGAATTGCCAGCCATAACGTCGGAAGAGTATAAAATACAAATACACATGCGATAATCAATCCTATATTTTCTAACAACTCACTAGCCTCCGACGCATCAGAACTCGTCAGATTCAAATACATATCAACAGCAATCACAGACTGACCAAAAAGCTTCAGCAAAACTAACTGTCCACCATCCAATATAACTTTGGGAAGCAAACAAAGCACGATAATTCCGGGTTTACGAGTAATCAGCAATAAAGCACACCAAAAAGCCCAAGGCAGCAGCAATGAACCGATAGCAGCTGTAATAGGCTGAGGATCTGTCACAAACAATACTACATTTGGTATCATAAACAAAATTCCAAACAAAAAGTAAAGATGTGTCTGTGACGACAACCAACGGATGATGTTTGCAAACATTTTCATTAATTCAATCACAATTAAATTTCCAACAACTTCAAATTTATCATTCTCTCCTAAGTAAAAAGTAGATTTTGCAAAATTAGCGCTTATCTATTAGATTAATGCAAACAACAGGCACAAAAAAAGTTATCAAAGTTTCCGCAAATCGAATTAATAGAACGTCGTATCATCACATCCGAATATATTTCCAGATTCATCCGAATGTTTTCCCAGATTCATTCGAAAGCGGGAAGTGTTTCATTCGAAAGAAAAAAAATTATATTCGAATGAAATGGTTCGCGCATTCGAATGTTTTTTTTAACACTTTTAAATAAGCACTTTTACTTCTCCTTCTTGCAAAAAACGTTATTTTTGCGATTCAAAACTCAATTGATAAATCTATTTCTATCAAAAAAAGGAGGATAGCAATGGCCACTGAAAACGATACAGATACGTCAGTTTACAGAGAAAAATATTTTACTGATATCTATAAAAATATTCCTGTTGCTGAAGCTTTATTTGATTTAAAGGGTAATTTGATTGATATGAACGATGCTTTCATTGAGACATTCAACCTTTTTTCTGATGAAGACAAGTATCATTACAACCTTTTTAAGGATGCCAATATTCCAAACGAACTACAAGATCCTATTTTAAGCAATCGCAAATATTCATTCCGTTTGAAGTATTCTTTTGAAAAAACAGGATTCAAACATACACTTAGGAAAGATTTAGCTGACATGAATTTTCGAACTGTCAAACTTTTTAATTCCAAGGAAGAATGCGATGGATTTCTACTTGTCTGTATTGAAGAAACTAGTTTATTGAATGCTTTGAATCGGGTACAAGATTTTAATAATATTTTCTCTCTTGTTTCAAAACTAGGGAAAATAGGATATATAAAATACAATTTTATCAGTGAAACAGGATATGCCAGTAATCAATGGTTCAACAACATAGGCGAAAGTGAAGATACTCCTTTAAAAAATATTTTTGGCGTATTCAATGCAGTAAATCCAGAAGACAGACCTCTTCTGAATGAAAAAATTGAAAAAATAAAAAATGGTATAAAAAACGAACTTTCCATTCAATATCAAGTACAAATTCCAAATGAATCAAATAAATGGAAATGGATTCATGCTAAATATTTTACTACCACTTATTCACCACAAGATAAAATAGTTGAAATTATTGGCATAAACTACGATATTACCAATTTTAAGGAAGCTATCGATGCCCGTGAAAAAGCCGAATTATCAAATAAACTGAAGTCAGCTTTTTTGGCTAACATGTCGCACGAAATACGGACTCCTCTTAATGCTATTGTAGGATTTTCAGAGTTGCTGCAAACATCTGACAACGAAAAAGACAAAGCGGAATTCATTAATATAATCAATAAAAATAACGATTTACTTCTTCATTTGATCAATGATATTCTAAATCTATCAAAAATAGAATCCGGATTTGTTGAAATACAAGTAAAAAAGTTTGATTTAAGTACGCTTTTTAATGAAATATTTGCAACTCAAAAATTTAGATGCACTAATCCTGATATAGAATTTAGAGGTAATAATCCATATAAAAGCTGCATAATCAATTACGATAGAGATCGTTTGACAGAAGTTTGGACTAACTACATATCCAACGCACTTAAATACACATCTCATGGACATATTCTCATGGGATACGAATACGTTAACAAAGGAATCAAGATTTATGTTGAAGATACTGGAAAAGGAATTCCCGCCGAAAAACAACACATGCTGTTTCAAAGATTTGAAAAACTAGGATCTTTCGTCCAAGGCTCCGGATTGGGTCTAGCTATATGTAAGGCTATTATAGAAGCTTCAAACGGCAATGTTGGACTGAAAAGTGCAGATGGCGAAGGTTCAACCTTTTGGGCCTGGATCCCTTGCGAAGTTCAAATCACTCAATAATATTACATGGAAACCATGCCCAGAAGACTGATCCTACATCTTTTTTAGATTTAAAACCGATCTTTCCATTGCTGGCTTCAACAATTGCTTTGCAGATCGATAATCCCAAACCCGTTCCTTGAGCAAAGCTATTTAACTTTTCAAAACGATCAAAGACTCTATATTGCTTTTCTTTTTCGATGCCAATGCCCGTGTCTTCAACATAAATACGAATGCCATTATTCATATATTCATATCCCATAATAATATGGCCTTTACTAGTACATTTAATAGAATTAGTTACGAAATTATTGATCACCTGCATCAAACGATTCCGATCCAACTCTACGATACATGATGGAAATGGATTGCGCTCTTGAAAATCCACATCCGGATTATTACAACGCTGTTTCAATGCCATGTAAGTTTTGTCGAATGCAACTGAAAAATCAAAGACTTCCTTCTTTAATTCAATCATACCTGATTCAATCTTCGAAAGATCTAAGACATCATTAATTAACCTAAGAAGCAATTCATTATTCATTTGGATAATACGAACATATTCTTCTCGTTCGTCAGCATTCTCTGCTTCTTGCAGTAATTGCGAAAATCCCACAATAGCATTAAGAGGAGTCCGTATTTCGTGCGACATGTTAGCCAAAAAAGCAGATTTCAATTTATCAGCCTTTTCCGCCTCATCTCTAGCTTTTTCAAGTTCTTCCAGCATGGCTCCAGTGGTAATATCCCAAGCAATAGTAATAAGTAAATTTTTTCCATCGTTAATCGTCAAGGTCGATCGTGAATAATGCCATACTTTTATGTTTTCATTATCAATCTCCTGACTAGTATAAAATCCTTTTTCAATAGCCTTCCGATCATCATCTTGCATAATGGACGCTTTCTCAGGGAAAAGCTCAAAATCCGTTTTTCCAATTATTTCGGTACTGCATTTATCATAAATATCTTCAAAACGCTTATTCACCATAAGGTATCGCAAATCATTATCGATATCTTTAATAGTCAATGAGCAATACAATTTATTAATGATCGCATTCATTAATTCATTGCTCGACAATAATTTATCATTTAGATTATGCCAAAGAGTTGTGTCTAACCGATATCCGGTATACTGAATACATTTTCCTTCTTTATTAAATTTAAAAGGAATTCCAACTACCATTGCATATCTCCACGGAGAGATGGATTGGTAACGGTATTTCACTTCAATCCTAAACGATTCATTCTCGCCAGATAAAACCTTGTTCATAATTTGAACAGCCTTTTCCTGCATATCTGGATGTACTAAATGATAAAACTCTTGAAGCTTTACCGGACGTGCATCTGCATATTCATCTTTATAAGGCATACTAATCACATCCGTTCCACTGTCATACTCCCATGGCATCAACTGACTGCTTTTTATAGCCAAATCCATCTTGAGCTTATATTCTTCTAACGTTTTCTGATATTTCACTTGCTCAGAGATGTCAACATAAGTAGAAATAATGGATGACAAATTACCTTCGATATCTCTAATAGGAAATACACGAGCTTGAACATACATTACTTCATTGCGGCTTGTTTTAAAAAAAAGATCTTTTGAATCTTTACACAAATCATATTGCAAAATACCTGAATAAGGTTGCATATTCTGCTGATCAATTTTACCTTTCAAAACCGTGTCATCATATATAGAAAACCTTGATAAAATGAATGCATCTTTATCATCTATACCAAAGATATCACAATCAGCTCGATTAAGATCAACAATAATTCCATCTTTATCATAATACTCCAATCCAACTACTGTATTTTCAAAAAGCGTAATGTATCGTTCGGATTCAAGTTTGACTTTATTCTTTTCTTTGCGAATTTTTCTTTTAAGAATATATACAATCGATAAGGAAAAGAACACTACTCCTATCATAATTCCAACAATAATATACAACATGTGAATCTGCTTGTCACTTGATTTGTAAGCAAACCACTTGTTATAAAGCATATCGTATGTACCATTTGATTTGAGTTTAAAAAAGGCTTGACTAATCTCCTTCAACAATTCTTCATTTTGACTGGCGAAACAGTATTCCACAGGTTGAAGACCAATATCAAATATGTCTAAATTATTATAACTGGATTTTAATATAATAGTGCGAGCTGTTGCGTTATCACATAATGCAATATCACCCGTGCCCTCAGCCAATATTTTCAAGCCTTCTTCTAATGTTTGGGTTTGAATTATATTTACTTTGAAGCCTGACTGTTTCAATAACTCATTTGCAAAATCTCCATCTTCAACAATAATCCGTTTATTTTGTAAGTCTTTGAACTGCTTTACGCGTGTTCCTTTACGACAAACGGCATTATAACAAACATAGCTATGAACGACACCAAATTTAAATCTTTTAGCTCTTTCTTTTGAATAGAGCATTGCTGGAACTAAATCAATTTTACCATCTTCAAGTTCCTGTAAAATAGTAGGCCAATCATCCAAAGTCAAATCATAAGGCATTTTCAACTCTTTCATGATAGCCCGAATCAATTCCACATTAAATCCATCGGCTTCACCTTTTTCGTTGATGAATTCATAAGGTGGATATGCCCAATCTCCTTTGATAATCAATTTTTGTCCATGATAATTTCCCGCAAAAGAAGAAACAATACTTAACAAGATCGCAAGTATTACAAATATGTATCCCCTATGAACATAATGCATAAATCAGCTTAATAAAATTAAACCATCAAACACATTGAAACTTTAGATCACCCAGTATTCAATTTCTGCAAAGATATAAAATTAATGATTCGCAGTTACTTCCTGTTTCATTAAAATAATGGATGCTCCACTTTCTCGTTCAAAAGAGCTAGATCAACCACTTCCTTAATATCGTCGATATAATGAAATACCAAACCCTTAAGATAATTTTGATTTATCTCATCTATATCTTTTTTATTCTCTTTGCACAATATTAGTTCCTTAATACCTGCTCTTTTGGCAGCTAATATTTTTTCTTTTATTCCACCAACAGGTAGTACTTTTCCTCGCAATGTAATCTCGCCCGTCATAGCAAGATTCTTTTTTACCTTACGCTGAGTAAAAGATGAAACCAATGAAGTAACCATTGTAACGCCAGCACTTGGACCATCTTTTGGAATAGCACCCTCAGGCACATGAATATGAACATTCCAATTCTCAAACATTTCTTCAGGAATATCAAAAAGCGATGCATGCGAATGAATATATTCAAGAGCCAACATAGCCGATTCTTTCATTACATCACCCAAATTACCGGTCATCGTCAATTTTGCTCCTTTGCCTTTACTCAAGCTCGATTCAACAAACAATATCTCACCACCCACTGCTGTCCATGCCAAGCCTGTAACTACTCCAGGATAACCATTGCCTTGATATTTATCGCGCGTATATTCAATAGCTCCCAAATATTCATGCAAATCTTCCGGCATCATCTGAGCGGGAACACTAACATCCGAAGCAACCTTTCTAGCCAACCTCCTCATAATCTTGGCAATCTTTTTATCTAACTCGCGTACTCCACTTTCGCGTGTATAAGATTCAATAATAGCTTCCAATGTCTTTTTGGGAAACTTTACGGTCTTCTTTGGAATACCATTTGTTTCCATTTCTTTTGGAATCAAATGACGTGCGGCAATCTCCACCTTTTCTTCCATAATATATCCGCTTACCTCGATCAACTCCATTCGATCCAAAAGTGGCTGAGAAATTGTATTCAAATTATTAGCTGTAGCAATAAACAATACTTTACTCAAGTCATAATCGATATCCAAATAATTGTCATGAAATGCATTATTCTGCTCCGGATCAAGCACTTCCAATAATGCAGAAGCTGGATCTCCATGAAAATCATTAGATACTTTGTCTATTTCATCCAATACAAATACCGGATTTGATGTACCAGATTTTTGTATCGACTGCAAGATTCGCCCACACATAGCGCCAATATAAGTCCGCCGGTGACCACGAATTTCCGCTTCATCATGCATACCACCCAACGATATGCGCACATATTTACGATGTAATGCTTCAGCAATTGATTTGCCTAAAGAAGTCTTTCCTACGCCAGGAGGGCCATAAAGACAAATTATCGGCGACTTCATATCTCCCTTAAGCTTCAAAACGGCAAGGTGCTCAATGATACGCTCTTTGACTTTCTCCAAACCAAAATGGTCACGATCAAGAATTTTTTGAGCATGAGGAAGATTAAAATTATCTTTGCTATATTCTTCCCAAGGCAGATTAACAATAGTCTGAACATATTGCATCTGTATAGAATAATCTGGTGATTGTGGATGAATACGTTCCAGCTTATTTAACTCTTTTTCAAATACATCAGCAACTGCTTTAGACCATTTTTTCTTTGCAGACTTCTCACGTAGCTCTTTTATTTCTATTTCATTGATATTACCACCTAGCTCTTCTTGTATTGTCTTGATTTGCTGTTGCAAAAAATATTCTTTTTGCTGCTGGTTTATATCTTCATGCGTTTTCATTTGAATCGAAGCCTTAAGTTCAATCAACTGATACTCGCGATTCAAAATAAACATTAAACGGTAAGCTCGATCCCGCAAATCATCAATCAACAAAAGATCTTCTTTTTCAGAGGGACCACACGGAACATTGGCACATGAGAAGTTAACCAAATAAAATGCATTCTTATTGTTTTTGATAGAAAAAATCACTTCGCGAGGAGGCTCTCCTGATGCACTTAGCATCTTTATAGTCAGATCTTTAATCGTCGAAATAAGAGCCTCAAATTCACGATCACTCTTCTCCGGCTTTAAATCTTCCAAAAGAGTAATTTTACCAGTTAAGAAAGGTTCACTTTCTGTCAATCCATCTAATCTGAAACGCTTCTTTCCCTGCAAAATAACACTGGTATTACCATCTGGCATTTCCAAAACGCGAATAATATCAGCAACAACACCTGCCGTATATAAATCTTCATAACTAGGGTCCTCCGTGCTTTCATCTTTCTGGCAGACAACCCCAATCATTATTTTCTTATGTGTGGCTTCCTTAACCAAACGCATAGATTTTGTACGCCCAATCATTACGGGTATCGCTACCCCCGGAAATAAAACCATATTGCGTAGAGGCAAGATAGGTAATTCATCCCCAAGATTTTCTATTCCTTCAGAAAAGTCTTCATCAACATCACATTCGGTCAATATAGGCATAACAATTCCTATATTCTCATCCATCTCACTATAAGACTCTTCCACTAATATTTCGTTCTTATTTTTTCTCATATCTATAAAACAACTGTCATCACAATAAACGGGACAAAGTTACAATTTTTAAACCCATTCTGACTATATTTGCAAACACATTTTATAATTATGTCAAATACATATTTCAAATTCAAACAATTTACCATCAGACACGACAAATGTGCCATGAAAGTCGGGACTGATGGCGTTCTTCTTGGTGCATGGACACAAACAAAGAACTGCAAGAATATCTTAGACGTTGGGACAGGAAGTGGACTTATTGCTCTAATGCTGGCCCAAAAAAGTGACGCCATTATCGACGCCATTGATATTGATGCTGATGCTTGTCTTCAAGCCACTGAAAATGTAAGACTATCACCTTTTTCACAACAAATAAATGTATATCACAAAGCTTTCTCTGAATATTCAACTGATTGCAACAAATGCTATGATCTGATTGTTTCCAACCCCCCTTTCTTCATTGATTCACTCAAATGCCCCGACAAACAGCGAAGTACAGCTCGTCATTCAGAGTCATTACTTACAACAGATTTAATCAGAAGCTACTATCATATTCTTGCTCCCGAAGGGCGTGTTAATTTAATACTTCCGTACGAACAATTAGGCTCCATTTTAAAAGTAGCATCCGACTGTAAACTTTATCCATGCCGACGCACAGACGTCATTCCGCATCCAGATGCAATACCTAAAAGATTTCTCATAGAACTTTCACCCATATATCAGACTCCCGTAAACGACAGCTTGATAATCGAATATGAGCATAACAACTATACAGAAGCATACAAAACACTCACACGTGATTTCTATTTAAAAATGTGAGGAAACTCTTTATTAAAGAAATTTGAAATATCATCGAAAAGATTCAATACATCATCCGAGAACGAAACACTTTCAGGAGTAAACACATGCAATGATTTCGGAATCACAGTTACATCTATGCGACTATCAACCATAACTGGCTCTCCATCCAAATGCATTACCCCTGCTTTCTGACGAATGATTGAAACTGATTGTCCTTTAAATGTTTTAATCTTACTATTACGATCAATTTTTTTCGTAAACAATTGAATAGCCAATGGGGCAATGTCCAATGGTGTAAACGGTGTCAAAATAGTAATATCCATCGAACCATCTTGAACACTGGCATGCGGTGCAATAAAAGCATTGTTTCCATACTGTGAGGCATTAGCACATGCAATAAGAAAAGCTTTTTCCTGTACCATCTGCCCATCCACTTGTAATTCATAAACTTCAGGCTTGTAATTTAAGTATTCTTCAATAGTACTCTTAATATAGGTAAGAGAACCACGATGTTTTTCGCCTGCAAATTTTTGACTCACGGCTGCATCAAAGCCAACGCCACAAGTACAAAAGAATACCCGATCATTGGCTTTACAGCAATCTATAACAGTTTCATTTCCTCGAACGATCAGATCTAACGCTCTCTTTACATCCATAGGAATATGAAGTTCGCGTGCCAATCCATTACCAGATCCCTTGGGAATAATGCCCAAAACAGCATCTGAATGGACCAACGCCCGAGCAACTTCATTGACAGTACCATCGCCACCGACCGCAATAATGCGTTTAACACCTTCGTTTAAAGCAGCTTTTGCTAACTCATTGGCATGACCCTGATATTGAGTAAAGAAAATCTCAACGTTGTATTTATCTTTAGCGAATGCATTTTCTACCATCTTGGGAATTGCTCGCTTGGATCCAACACCAGAGATAGGATTTATAATTACTCGAATGTCGGTAGTTTGCTTGTCTATCATATTTATTATGCGTTTGTGACTGCAAAATTAATGCTTTTGTAAAACTTTTAATGCATTTGGACTACTATAAGTTTTTTTTTTACTACTTTTGCGATTGCTTTTGTAGTCTACTTGGTTATCTGTGGATATAAAATGCATTCTTTTATGAATAACAATTATTGAGAATAACATTCTCTGCATTAATAAAATATGAAGCTTTTAGAAGAGAAACTATCAAAGTATGATGCGCCTCAGCGTGCTATGGCTGCAGGCATTTATCCTTACTTCAGGGAAATCGAAAGCGATCAGGATACTGAAGTAACGATTAATGGGAAGAAAGTTCTGATGTTCGGTTCCAATGCATACTTAGGATTAACAAATCACCCCAAAGTTAAAGAGGCCGCTATCGAAGCCATAAAAAAATATGGTACAGGTTGTGCTGGATCCCGTTTTTTAAACGGAACATTAGATTTACACGTTCAGATGGAAAAACGGTTAGCTGAATTTGTTGGAAAAGAAGATGCTATCATCTATTCAACAGGCTTTCAGGTAAACCTAGGAGTCATCTCCTGCATTAGCGGACGCGAAGATTATATTCTATGGGATGAACGAGATCATGCATCCATCATAGATGGTCATAGACTTTCATTTTCAACCAAATTGAAGTATAAACACAACGACATGGAGTCGTTAGAAAAACAACTTCAAAAATGTGAGCCCGATAAAATCAAATTGATTGTAACCGATGGCGTGTTCAGCATGGAAGGGGATGTTGCCAAACTTCCTGAAATTGTAGCTTTAGCGAAAAAATATAATGCCAGTATAATGGTCGATGAAGCTCATGGCATTGGTGTCTTTGGTGATCATGGTCGTGGTACATGCAACCACTTCGGCGTAACGAATGATATTGATCTGATTATGGGAACCTTTAGCAAATCATTCGCTTCAATCGGCGGATTCATTGCTTCTGACGAATCAGTCATCAACTATTTGCGTCATCATTCACGTTCATATATATTTAGTGCAAGCAACACACCCGCTGCAACTGCAGCTGTTGGAGCAGCATTAGATATCATGCTTAATGAACCTGAACGTATCGAACACTTATGGTATCTGACTCACTATGCTCTGGATGGATTCCGTAATATGGGTTGCGAAATTGGTAATACATCAACTCCTATTATACCTCTATTCATTAGAGATAACGACCTGACGTTCCTCATCGTAAAAGAATTATTTGAAGCAGGCATCTTCGTCAATCCAGTCGTTTCACCAGCTGTCGCTTCTGAAGATACACTTATCCGTTTTTCACTGATGGCTACACATACCAAAGAACAACTTGATTACGCATTAGAGGCTATTCAAAAAGTATTTAAAAAACATAATCTTATTCCATAATAAGATTACCATTTTATAAGAATTAAAAAGAGGTGGAGCAAAAATGTTTCACCTCTTTTTCTATCCATCATAAATGAAAAACAAAAAAAGCCATGAAGATATCCAAATATTAAAAAATACAACCACAAACGGAAATATCCATAAAAACAAAAATTATAAGTATATTTGCATACTTATATAATAGAATCAGAAACAATGGATTTCAAATTAAATACAGGCAGTTGCTGCATGTGTCAAAAAGGATGTAGCAAAATACAAAATAATAAATTGAACACATACGATTGGTTGTGTGACGTTCCGGATTCGGCTAACACAACTGATTACGTTGAAGTACAATTTAAAAACACGAGAAAAGGGTATTACCTTAACACTTCAAAAATACCACTCGAAAAAGGTGATATCGTTGCTGTTGAAG
>Ga0116193_1003334_pt1 | contig 11635 bp, 11 predicted proteins | sample AD_UKC115_MetaG_FD_89892 | JGI IMG/M metagenome (GOLD analysis project Ga0116193, IMG submission 89892) | Active sludge microbial communities of municipal wastewater-treating anaerobic digesters from Hong Kong - AD_UKC115_MetaG | ecosystem: Engineered > Bioreactor > Anaerobic > Digestate...
AGGTCAATCTGGCATTCTTATGGCTGTTCACCTGGTTGATTTCCTCTGAGAGTTCTGAAGCGTGCTAACTCCAGTCTCCCAGAATCTTCCGGGTGAACAACCTATTGAAACATCACATCTAGGCCACCGTGAGCTCGCCGATACCGAGGCCGTGACCGACGCGCTGATCAAGGAAGGCATCGTCGACAAGAATCGCCTCTACGCCGCCGGTGGCAGCTACGGCGGCTACATGGTGGCGTGGATGAACGGCCACACGGATCGCTACAAGGCCTATGTCTGCCACGCGGGTGTGTACAACTGGGTTAGCCAGTTCGGTGACGATGGCTACCTGTGGCTCAACCACGAGCTGGGCTGCTGGCCGTGGGAGGACTTGGCCAAATACCAGTCGCAATCACCGCACGCCTTCTCGAAGAACTTCAAGACGCCCACACTCGTCATCCATGGCGAGCTCGACTACCGCGTGCCCTACTACGAAGGCCTGGAGTACTACAACACGCTGCGCGCCAAAGGCATCCCGTCACGTCTGGTCGTCTACCCGGACGAGAACCACTGGATCCTCAAGCCGCAGAACTCGCGGCTTTGGTATCGGGAGTTTTTTGACTGGTTGAAGCGGTTTTAGGCCGTACTGGCTCGCGCACGTCCCTTGTCCCCTCCGGCGGGAGAGGGTGACGAAGCAGTCGCCCAGCATCGCGTTTTGGGGGAGTAAGTTGATAGGCCGACTATGCCAGCCGATTCAGAGTCACGCACAGCGCCAGACACCTTACCCGACGCCGCGAGTCTGAGCTCCAAACGGCTGGTGCGAGCCGATGCAGGTGAGGAGCTCGCGTGCGCGAACGCGGAAGCACATGGTGTGCGCCTGAAGCCGCATACCCCGATGCCGCCCAAGCGCCAGCGAGGACGGGTAAAGGGTGTCAACGATGAAGCCTTTTTCGATCCGCTACCAGACGAAGAAATCGCCGCGTTCGGAGACCATTCCGGCTAATGCCCATTTGTCTTGAATTCGCTCGCCCCAACCAAGAACGCTTGCACCTTATAAGGTACAATTAATTGGTGCAAAAGACCACGCGCATACCGGCAGTCTTCTACCGGACACAAAGCGGAAGCGAGCCAGTTCGTGAATGATTGAAGTCGCTCACTGAAGCAGAAAAGCGCAGCATCGGCGAAGACATCGCCTACGTTCAGTACAAATGGCCCATTGGCAAACCACGTGTCGACCACATTAGCGGACCGATTTGGGAGGTACGCTCGAACATAGGCAACCGCATCGCACGAACGCTATTTGCAGTGGCCGATGGCAATATCATTCTGCTGCATGCCTTCATCAAAAAGACTCAGCAAACACCCGCTTCTGACATCGCACTGGCATTGAAACGTTTCAAGGAATGGAATCATGGCGAAAACTGAAAAGCGAACTAACCCGCACAGCGGCTCCAGCTTCGACGATTTCCTCAAGGACGAAGGCATGTTCGACGAGGTGCATGCCAAGGCGCTCAAGCGAGCGCTCGCAGAGCAGATCGAGGACAGCATGGCAAGCGCCAAACTCACCAAAGTCGCGATGGCCGCGCGCATGGCCACCAGTCGTTCGCAGCTTGACCGCGTGCTCGACCCGGACAATCTCTCGGTACAGCTCGACACGCTCATTCGCGCGGCGCGGGCGGTAGGAAGGAATGTTGAAATTCGCATTAAGCGGTCGGCGCGACGTGACTAGCTAGGCCTGCGCGTGCATGCGCGTTGGCAACGAATTGCCTCCGACTCGACTGGCTTCCTCATCTGCCGTTGATTGCGAAAGTATTTCAGCAACATGACCATTCCCGAGTGGGCTGACCCAGTACTCACAAGCGATCTTCCTCGCCTGCTTCGTGCAGGCGAAAATCAGTCGGTCGAATTCAAACAAAGCATCCCAAAGCAATCGTCCGATTTGGCGAACGAAATTGCCGCTTTCGCGAGTTCCAACGACGGACTCATTTTGTTGGGCGTATCTGACGACGGTAAGGTTGTTGGAGTCGGTATTCATGGTCGTAGGTTAATGGAGATTTCGTACTACCCACTCGAATTTCTATCTCCATCAGCGGCAAATGAATTGCGAGAGATCGGGGCGTCATTGTTTCTGTTGGAAACGAAAACGATGTATGGCGACGGCGGCGCCTCTCAACGCGAAGCTATTGCGACAGCAGCCCAAATTTTGAAGAGGCTGAATGTACTGCCCTTCATTGCTATGGGCGAGTGACGTGCACAGTCTTTGGCCATTTCGCAGCTGACTGCTGGAACCGAAGCGAAGCGCTGAACCGCCCATCGCATGGAGCTCCTCGTCAACGGCGTCAACCTCTTCTTCGACGTAGAAGGCTCCTCCCTGCGCGTTCAAGGCGAAGCCATGCGCGAAGTCCCCACCGTGATCCTGCTCCACGGTGGTCCCGGCGCGGACCATTCGATCTACAAACCCGACTTCACCGCGCTGACCGACGTGGCCCAGGTGATTTATCTGGATCATCGTGGCAACGGGCGCAGTGATGATGGCCCGCCGGAGCATTGGACGCTGGCGCAGTGGGCGGATGATCTCGTGGCGTTTTGTGATGCGCTGGGGATTGTTAAGCCAGTGGTGTACGGTGCGTCATTTGGCGGGATGGTGGCGATGGCCTACGCGACGCGTCACCCCGCCCATGCGGGCAAGCTGGTGCTGGTGAGCACGTCCGCGCAGGCGACGTCACATACGGACGCGAAGGTTGCGATGTTCAGGCGGTTGGGCGGCACAGCGGCGGGTGAGCTTGCGCGGCGCCGCTTTGTGGAGGGCGACACCAGCCCCGAGTTGCTGAAAGCATGGATTGACGTGGCCTTCCCGCTTTACACGCAAACGCCACCGGACCCGCACCTGTTCAGCCGCGTGGTAATGAAGTAGCCGGTACGCGAGCTTTTCTTCGGTCCCGGTGGCGAGGGTCGCACTTTCGACATGCGGGGCGATCTGTCGCGCATCCAGTGCCCCACCCTCGTGATGGGCGGCGCGCTTGATCCGATGCTGCCGATTGAATGCCAGCGCGACATCGCCGCAGCAATCCCGCCCCAACTTCTGCGCTATCAGGAGTTTGCAAACTGCGGCCACGGCGTGGTGCCGGACGCGCCTTAGGAAGCGATGGCCTTGCTGCGCGAATTCATTGCGAGTTAGTGCGCTGCTTCATCGTTGTTCATGCGCCGACACGGTAGTGCCGCGACCCCTACCCGCCACGCACCATTGCCAGCAAGCGGTCGAGAATCGCTTCGCCGTCGGCCCGCAGGCCGTTGTGCTCGTATTCGCTGGTGACCCAGAGCTTCATGTTCGGCACCAGGCTGGCAGTCTCTTCCGAGAATTGACGATGTACATACATGTCGTCGTAGTACACCGCTGCCGCAACTGGCACCGGGTTACTGCGCAGGCGCTCAACGTCATACAACTGCGGCCAGTCGGCCTTGGTGGCGAGAATTTCCGCCGCCCCTTTCAACGGTCGTAGCTGCGGGTACTGGTCGAGCATCCACGGGTAGATCATCTCGCCAGTGAACAGGATCGGTTCGCCCGCGTCGGTAGCTACCGACGCCGCAGCCGATGACGGCGTCGCCACACGAAACTGAGGAAACTCCGTAAGCAGACGCTGCGCCGACCAGCTGCTTGCTTCGTTTTGCGTGTAGCAGGCTTCATGCAGCAGTGTGTAGATCGGATTGGTGTCGAACGCTTGCGCGTGCTCGATGCCGACCAGAAAGTTGTAGTTCATCTGCCGCGCGCCGCCGATCGTGACGAACGCTTCTTCCAGCAGGTAATGCACTGACTCGAAGCCATCACTCGCGCCGAAGGCGATGCCGAGCTGCAAAAAGCGCTCAGGCGTCAGGCGACCGCCTGAAGGCATGTTGACCTCGTGCGATTGCAGGTGCGCCACGATGTCTTTCACTCGCTGCGAGTCATTGGGATAGCGTTGATAGTAGAGACGGTTCTTGCTGACGACGCGTGGGTAGGTGGCACGATAGATGTCGTCGGTAGGTCGATCCAGCGGCGGAATACCACCGGTAATCAGCACCTCGCGCAATGCCTCGGGCGCGGCAGACAGGTAGTGCATCGCGCAGAAGCCGCCGAAGCTTTGTCCCAGCACCGTCCACGGGCGCCCGCCCGCCAGTTGCTGACGGATCACCTCAGCGTCGCGTACGATGTTGTCGGCGCGAAAGTGCTGCAGATACGCGGCTTGGTCCTCAGCGCTGCCCATCGCCTGCAGCGTTTGCCCGGTGACTGGCGTGGATAGCCCGGTGCCGCGCTGGTCCAGCAGGAAGACGCGAAACTCCTTCAGGGCTCGTTTGATCCAGCCGCCCAGGCCCGTCGGGCGCGGCGATCCGAATCCCGGCCCCCCCTGAAAGAAGACCAGCGCCGGCAGGCTATCCCCCTGCTTGCCGACCGCCACCAGCTCCCGAACAAACACCTCGATCGTGTCGCCGCTCTGTCGGGCGTAGTCCACCGGCACGCAAACGCGATGCGACGTGAGCTGGATTCCAGGAAGTGTGTGGGCTACAGCAGGCATGAATGCTCTCAATCTCGGGTGCAAGCGATGAGGCGCTATTGTCGACGTTTCCTCGGCCGCACCGTACCGCGACGGCAGGAGCGTTTTCCCTGCCGTTACCAAGGGAAAACACTTGCTTGAATCGCGCTGAATTCAGCGTCGATTTTTTTGTATCGTGCTCTAATCCGCACTTAACGTTGCGCATTCACTGCGAACAGGTCGCGCGCCGCGGGAGGAGACCAAGCGGACGCACCGGAGCAGCCTGGCGCACGTCATTGCAGCATCAATCGGCAAGGCAAAAGGGGAGCATCATGGCCGACAACAACAAACTCATTCTTGACTACGTTTACGCGCACGAGGCGGCGCGTCCCGACCACCTTTGGCTGACGCAGCCGACTGGCGGCGGTGCGGTTGAGAACTACACGTGGCGGCAGACGATGGAGCAAGCGCGCCGTATGGCCGCCTTCATCAAGAGCCGCAACCTTGAGCCAGGGGCACGCATCGCAATCCTTTCGAAGAACTGCGCGCACTTCTTCATGGCCGAGCTCGCCATCTGGATGTCGGGCTGCACCACGGTGGCGATCTTCCCGACTGAAACCGCCGATACCATCCGCTACGTGCTGGACCACAGTGGCGCCAGCATGCTGTTTGTCGGCAAGCTGGACACCTGGGCGCAACAGGCCAGTGCGGTACGCGACGATCTTCCGTGTATCGCCTTCCCGCTTGCACCAGACTCCGCGAAATCGGGCATGGACACCTGGGATTCGGTGGTAGCGCGCACCGAGCCGATGGCCGGGCAGCCGGGCCGGGCCGGTGACGAGATCGCGCTCTTGATGTACACCTCGGGCTCAACGGGGCAGCCGAAGGGTGTCATGCACCGCTTCGATCGCATCACCCGCGCCTCCGAGGGCATCGTCGGCAATATTCGCGGCGCCATCGGCACGACCGAGGAGATCCGCATCCTCTCCTACTTGCCGCTGGCGCACGTGTTCGAGCGGGCGTGGATCGAATGTGCAGCCATGGTCGAAGGCAGTGGTCACATCTTCTTTGCCGAGGCGCTGGAAACCTTTGTCGCGGATTTGCAGCGCGCCCGTCCAACGGTCTTCATCTCGGTGCCAAGGCTGTGGCTCAAGTTCCAGCAGGGCGTGTTTACCAAGATGCCCGCGAAGAAGCTCGACTTCCTGCTTGGCCTGCCGATCATCGGCAAGCTGATCGGCAAGAAGGTGCTGCGCGGCCTCGGGCTCGACTCAGTCAAGCACGCCGGCAGTGGTTCAGCGCCGATCCCGGCAGCTCTCATTGCCTGGTATCGCAAGCTCGGCCTCAATCTGGTTGAGGGCTACGGCATGACCGAGGACTTCGCCTATTCGAACACCTCGTCGATCAAGTTGAACGCCCCTGGCTATGTCGGTTCCCCCCTGCCTGGGGTCGTCACCCGCATCAGCGACGAGGGTGAAGTGCTGATCAAGTCACCCGGCCAGCTCGCCGGCTACTACAAACAGCCGGAGCTGAACGCCGAGTGCTTCACCGACGATGGCTTCTTCCGCACCGGTGATCTGGGCGAGGTGCGCTCGGATGGCCTGCTGAAACTCACTGGGCGCAAGAAGGAGCTGTTCAAGACCGGCAAAGGCAAATACATCGCACCCGCACCCATCGAAAACCGCATCAATACCCACCCGATGATCGAGCTGTCGATGGTGTCCGGTGTCGGCCAGCAGGCAGCGTATGCCGTGGTGGTGCTGGCCGAGGACTTGCGGCCGCGATTGACCGACCCGAACGTGCGCGAGGAGGTCAACAGCAACCTGAGCGCACTGCTGGCCGAGGTCAACAATACACTGGCCGACTACGAGCAACTGCGCATGTTCGTTGTGGCCCCGGAACCGTGGACTATCGACAACGGCTGCCTGACGCCCACCATGAAGATCAAGCGCGCCCGCATTGAAGCGGCGGTAGCGCCAGGAGTGGACGCCTGGTACAACAAGAAAGGCCCGGTGATCTGGGCCTAAGTCGCGTGGCAAGCCGTCCTGCGAGTCTCCGCAGGACGGCTTGTGGCCATCAGCTTTTCGTGGAGGCCCTTGCTGCGTAGGGCTTGGGTTGAATTTATTAATGAAGTCGACTTCGCGACTTTTTGGCCATCGAGCCCAGTGTCCTTGCGGATTTCTTCAGAAAGTTAAAGCGCCAAGCGATGCCGACATCCGCTGCGACGCAGCCACGATGATCGCGTTGCAAACAAAACTGGCGCAGCACTAACCCCGTTTCCCGTCTTGGCTCGTTACAACCTGCTCGTCCCGCACCCAGGAGAGAACATGAGCCCCGCCCCATCCGGCGCCCGCCGCCAGTCCCGCCACCTCCTCCGCACCCTGCTCGCCGCTGCCAGCGTCGCGCTGGGCCTCGCCAGCCCGCAGGCCAGCGCCTTCTGCGGCTTCTACGCTGGCAAAGCGGATGCCAGCCTGTTCAATGAAGCGAGCCAGGTCGTGCTGGTGCGCGACGGCGAGCGAACCGTTCTCTCGATGTTGAACGACTATTCGGGGCCGCTCAGCGAATTCGCGCTGGTGGTGCCCACGCCGACCGTGCTGCAGCAGGGCCAGGTGCGAGTCGCGGAGAAAGCGACCTTCGAGCGACTTGACGCCTACTCCAGCCCGCGGCTCGCCGAATACCACGACAGCGACCCCTGCCGCATGAACTTCTGGTGGGGACAGAACATGTATCCGCGTGCGGTGCCGGCACCAATGGCCGCAGCGGCCGGCGCCATGCGCCCGGAGCTGGCCAAAGCCCGCGACGCTGCACTGGGCGTGACGGTCGAGGCCGCATACACGCTGGAGGAGTACGACATCGTCTCCCTCTCGGCAAAACAGTCTGACGGCCTTGAGATCTGGTTGCGCGAGAACGGCTACAAGATTCCCAGGGGCGCTTCGGCCGCGCTGAAGCCCTACATCAACATGGGCATGAAATTCTTCGTCGCCAAGGTCAACCTCAAGGAGCAAAAGCGGCTGGGCTACAGCATGCTGCGCCCGTTGCAGTTCGCGTTCGAGAGCGAAAAGTTCATGTTGCCGATGCGGCTCGGCATGTTGAACGCGCCGCCGAACAAGCCTCAGGACTTGATCGTCTACGTGCTGACCAAGAATGGTCGCGTAGAGAGCAGCAACTACCGCACCGTCAAGCTCGCCGCCAACGAGAATCTGCCCCCGTTCATCAAGCCCAAGTTCAAGGAGTTCTACAAGGCCCTGTATGACACCTCAACTGCGCGTGAGGACTACAAAGTGGTGTTCACCGAGTATTTCTGGGACATGAGCTGGTGTGACCCGTGCGCGGCTAACCCGCTGAGTACGGAGGAACTGCGCAAGGCCGGTGTGTTCTGGGTCGGCGGTGACGAGGCAGGCAACTTTCAGCAAATGCAAGTCGCGCCCGGTGGCCAAAAGCCGGCTCAGGGTGCTGCCACAGCTTCATCAGCGCCGCGCATTCTTCCCTCACGCCCGATCCCACCAGGTAGTGGCGCGCAACCGGTGATGCTCACGCGCCTGCACGTGCGCTACACCGCGAACACCTTCCCGGAAGATCTGATGTTCACCCAGACCAAAGACAAACAGAATTTCCAGACCCGCTACGTGATCCAGAACCCCTACGCCGGCTCGGTCGCGGCCTGCACTGCGACCACTGCCAAGGCCGACTGCGAAACGATGTGCAAAAGCCGCGTCACCGACGTCGAACGCATGGTGAGCGAAGCGAAAAGGAACAACTGGGGCGCGTCCAGCGACTACGCCGGCAAATCCTTCGACGCGCTGCAAAGTGACTGCCTGAAAGCCTGTAGCGAAAGCAAACGCAGCGCCATCGAGACCGCGACGCGCTACTACGAGCGCGAGTTGCCGGACCGCCTGGGACGCGAGAAGCAGACGTTGGCAAAGCTCACCGGCTGGTCGCTGGCGGAGATTGACCGCATGAGTGCCGATAGCGGCCATGTTGTTCCGGTCCCGGCGAAGGGCGGCGACGTGCAACCGGCATCGCCGGCCGACAACCGTACCTGGTGGCAAAAACTGTTCGGCGCCGCACCCGTCGCCCGCGAAGCTCGCGGGTGATGCGGTGAGCATGCAAGCGCCCATCACCAACGCGGCCGCAGCGCTGCATGGCACCGGCCTCGCACGGTGGCACCGCCCCGGCAACCGGCGTTGGCACCTGCCATCCGCGCTCGCCCGGGTTGATGCCCGCTGGTTTCAGATTCTCTTTCTGGCAAGTTTTCTAGGCCTTGGCGCACTGGCGCGTGACTTCGCGCTCACCGGGCAACAGGTCGCGCTGACTTTTGCCGCGGCGATCGCGACGCAAGCGGTGTGGCAATGGGGTCTCGGCCTGCCCAACCGCAAGGGCTGGAGCGGTTACCTGAGTGCCATCGTATCGAGCTTCGGCATCTCGATTCTGGTGCGCGCCGATTCGCTGTGGGTGCATCCCTTGCTGGCCGCGCTGGCGATGTCGTCGAAGTATCTGCTGCGCGCAGGGCCTGCCACCTGCCGCAGCCACATTCTCAATCCGGCCAACTTCGCAGCGTTTGCCGCCTGGGCGTGGATACCGGGCGCGTGGCTGTCGCCGGGGCAATGGGGCTCGGAATCACTGGCTGCACTGTGGTTCATCGCGCTCGGGGGATTGGTGACGCAGCGCATCCAGCGCTGGGATGTGAGCGTTGCTTTTCTCGGCACCTGGGCGGCGCTGCTGGCCAGCCGCCTGCTCTGGCTGGATTACAGTGCGGGCGTCGGCAGTGCGATGTGGTTGCAGCAGATCAGCAATGGCGCCACCTTGCTGTTCGCCTTCTTCATGATCTCGGATCCGATGACCACGCCGCAGCGGCGCGGCGCGCGCGTCGCCTATGCGATCGGCGTCGCAGCTGTCGCCTTCATCTGGCAGTTTGTGCTGTACAAGCCGCATGGACTGATTGTGGTGCTGTTTGCGGCGAGTGCATTGGTACCGCTGATCAACACCGTTTGGCCGAGCAAGCGCTTCGAGTGGGCGCAAGCACGGTAGTGGCCATGCAGTTGCCAGCTCTTGCTGTCATGACAATGGCAAGAAATCGCGCCGGTCGGCGCCTATACTGTGCGGATGATCACGCTGGCCTACTGCAAGTATTTCGCCCGCTACAACCGATGGCAGAACGAATCCGTTTACGCGGCGGCAGCCAAGCTCCCGGATGGCACCCGCAAGCGCAACATGGGCGCCTATTTCAAAAGCATTCACGGAACTCTCAACCATTTGCTGGTCGCCGATTGGCTGTGTCTGTCACGCGTTTCCGGTGAGCCGAGCTCAATTATTTCGCTCGATCAGGAGCTTTACAGCGATTTCGAAGAGTTGACCCGCGCACGCGTGTCGACTGACGACCGCATAGATCGCCTTGTCAACGGGCTGACGCCGGTTCGGTTGGCGGAGTTCATTGCCTATCGCCGCCTGTCCGGCAATCGTGCCGAAATTGTGCAGCCGCTGTCCTTGGCGTTATTGCAACTGTTCAATCATCAGACTCATCATCGCGGGCAGGTTGGCACGCTGCTGATGCAATGTGGCATTGACCCCGGGGTGACTGATCTGCCAGCCATGCCGGCCGATTTCGCGTCTCCCGCATTTGGACTGTGAAGCGATGAAGGTAAGCGAGCTGGCGAGCGCACAGGCGTTGTGGGCAATGGCAGAACCACTGCTTGCCGGCGATGCTGCCAACAATACGCACCAACTAAGCGCGCTGTCGCGCATACTGCAACTCGGGGCACGTTTTGGCGAGCGCTTTTTCGCGGTGACCTCGGGGGAAACACTGGCCGGCTGCGCAACCATGGTCGACACCCGCACGCTGTTTCTGTCGGTAATGACGGATGCGGCGGCTACCGCGCTGGCGGCGTGGCTGCGCGCACAGTCGGTAGTGCTCGCTGGTGTTGTCGGTCGACGTGATCTGTTGACGTCGTTTACCGACACCTTTGATCGCGAGTACTCGGTGCACGCCGATTTGCTGCTTTACCAGCTGTTTGGAACCCCGATTTTCGGCAATGCTGGCGGAAGCTCACGAATTGCTACCGCAAACGACCTCGATCTACTGGTAACCTGGCTGGGCGCCTTCGAAGCGGAAGTCGGCATGATCGCGGTCCCCACGCCATTGGCCGAACGGGTCACCCGCCGGATCGCAGATGAGCAGATCGTAATGTGGTGCGATAACGGCGATCCAGTCGCGTTTGCGGGTGGCAACCCGCTGCCAGCAAACTCCGCACGGATCGGCCCGGTGTACACGCCGCCGGCATTGCGCGGCCGCGGCTTCGCCCAGGCCGTCACGGCGGCGGCCAGCCTGCATGTGCAGCGTAACGGCCCGCGCACGGTGTTCTTGTTCACCGACGCCCTAAATCCTGCCAGCAATCGCTGCTATCAACGTATCGGCTATCGTCACATCAGCGACCACGCGCACCTTCTGTTCGACCGCGACCGAGCGTGAACCGCCGACGGTGGTGACAACGCCCACGGTCACCGCCATCAGATATTTGACAAAAACCTCAACTATCAAGGTTCAGGGCGGCATTTGAGCTCGTCTAGACTTTATTCAGTGTCGGCCAAAAGGCCTATTGCGGCCGTTTTTCGAGGTGAAGTCGCTGCGTGCGTACTTCGCGTTAGAAGGTCCGGGAATGCCGCAACGAAGCCCGCCCGCGCCAGTCACGGCACGCGCCGGCGCACGGCGTCAGTGTTACAATGTAGGGCTTTGTTTAATAAGCGTTTTTTCGGGTTTTAGCTGTTCTATCTTCAGTGCGGATTGCCGATATGCAGTTGCCGCACAAGACAGCCGCCACCAACACCCGGCGCATTCATTCTGGAGAATCAATAATGGCCATCCAACGCACCTTTTCCATCATCAAACCGGACGCAGTCGCCAAGAACGCCATCGGCGCCATCGTGTCGCGCTTTGAAGCCGCCGGCCTGAAAGTGATTGCTTCGCGCATGGCTCACCTGTCGAAAGCGGAGGCCGAGGGCTTTTACGCCGTGCACAAGGCCCGCCCCTTCTTCAACGATCTGGTGTCGTTCATGATCTCTGGCCCGGTCGTGCTGCAAGTGCTGGAGGGCGAAAACGCAATTCTCAAGAACCGTGACCTGATGGGCGCCACCGATCCGAAGAAAGCCGCGCCGGG
>Ga0116193_1003335_pt1 | contig 11632 bp, 5 predicted proteins | sample AD_UKC115_MetaG_FD_89892 | JGI IMG/M metagenome (GOLD analysis project Ga0116193, IMG submission 89892) | Active sludge microbial communities of municipal wastewater-treating anaerobic digesters from Hong Kong - AD_UKC115_MetaG | ecosystem: Engineered > Bioreactor > Anaerobic > Digestate | place...
TACCTCACGATTTCGTCAAATGGGTTATTACAATTTCCGAAAAGACTTCCTTTCTTATACTGCTGATACTACTATTGCTTCTCATCAAGTAGATTTAACTCTTCATTTAAACGATAATTTACTTAATCCCACCGATTCACTTTATAATATTATATTTAAGAAATTCATTATACGAAATGTAACTTTTTATATTAACGCTACCAATATTTCGGAACTACAGGAAAATGGAGTTACAGATACCATTAATTTCAGAAATTTTACCATGATTACGCCTCACAAACAAATTATCAGAATTGATGCTTTGGTACAAAATACCTATATTAATCCCAAAAGTGTGTATAATGACGCCGATGTAGAAAAGACTTATTCATCGCTCAATTCACTTGGAGCCATAAAATATGTCAATATTAGTTTCCATGAAACGAAAGATAGTTTATTAGATTGCAACATTTTTATAATGCCTTCTACTGCTATTTCTCTTACAGGCGAAATTGAAGCTACTTATACAGATGGTTACTGGGGTGGAGCAGTAAATTTGAATTTAATCAACAAAAATATTTTCAAAGGAGCTGAAACTTTTTCATTACAAGGTCATGGAGCCTATGAATGGCAAAAAAATATATGGGCACAGGAATGGGGAGCTCAAGTAGGATTAAAATTTCCACGTTTCATATTGCCCTTTGCCAGCTATGATTTTAAAAGAAATCTACATGCCAACACTGAATTTTCTGGATCTTATTATTATCAATTCAGACCAGGTGAATTCAGAACAACAAATTCACAAATTGGTATTAAATATCTTTGGAGCCGTTCTCAATATCAACATGCTATTGATTTAATTGACATTAATTATGTTTATTTTCCTGAAATTTTCCCCACTTTCCGTGAAAAATTTCTTGACACAGGAATTTTCAATCGTTATAATTACGAAAATCACTTCATTATGGGAATCGGTTATTCTGGTTCCACAACTAATTATCGTTCGTCTAGTCCTTTAAGAAATTTTTTTACCATGCGGTACAATATTGAAACTGCTGGAAATTTTTTATATGGCTTAAATCATTTATTGGGAAGCACTCCTAAAAACGGCTCTTATCAATTATTTAACATTAGTTATGCACAATATGTAAAAACTGAATACAACGTTACTTACCATCAAATTTTTGATTCAAACAACAGATTCGTTTATCACATAGGAATTGGTGTGGGCACTCCTTATGGGAATGCAGAGATAATCCCTTATGAGAAACGATTTTTTAGCGGCGGAGCAAATAGCGTAAGAGGATGGACTGAAAGTACTTTGGGACCAGGCGTTTATAAAAGAATCAATACACTCATGAGAGATTACAACCAAATTGGTGATGTTAAGCTGGATTTGAATATGGAATATAGAGCAAAATTATTCTGGCTACTTGAAGGAGGTGTTTTTATAGATGCAGGAAATATCTGGACTATTAAGGATTATGAAACTCAACCTGGCGGAGTTTTTCAATGGAACAATTTTATCGATCAAATTGCAATTGCTTATGGAATAGGACTTAGATTTGACCTTACTATTATGATAGCACGTCTTGATTTAGGAATAAAATTACATGATCCTGTCCTTAAACGTAGTGAATGTTGGAGACTACCGCCAAAATGGAGCGACCTCGCATTTCATATTGCTATTGGTTATCCTTTTTAAATTATCAATTTTTTTCTATTTTTTTCTTTCCTAAAAGGTTGTACGACATTCGATGATAAGGAGTTGTTCCAAATTTTAAAATGGCTTCTCGATGTTGAAAAGTAGGATAAGCCTTATTTTTCTGCCAATAATATTGAGGAAATTTTTCTCCCAATTGTTTTATAATTTCGTCACGGTGTGTTTTGGCTAAGATGGAGGCTGCAGCTATAGACAAATATTTGCTATCACCTTTCACAATTGTTTGATAAGGAATATTAGCATAAGGCTTAAAATAATTTCCATCTATGACAATGAATTCAGGTCGAATAGAAAGTTTAGCTATTGCTTTATGCATTGCCAAAATAGAAGCATTGAGAATATTCATCTGATCAATTTCAACATTACTTACTTCAGCTACTGCCCACGCCAAAGCTTCCCTTTCTATAATGAAACGTAACTTTTCTCTTACACCGGAAGTTAACTTTTTAGAATCATTTATGTGAGGACAAACAAAATCGTCAGGCAAAATTACTGCAGCAGCTACAACTGGACCTGCCAAACAACCGCGACCTGCTTCATCACATCCGCATTCATACTTATAAAATGAAAAACGGGACTTTAATTCGGGAGCTATTTTATTTATTTTTGTTAGATTCAATTTTGTTTTTTTGAATAGTATTTTTCTGATCAGTCGATTTTTTGTCTTTCACTTCTTCCCACAGAACAGGAGCAACTTTCAGAACTTTAGAATAAGTCAGTGACTGTTCTTTGGTAGTTTTATTAATTAAATGAAAATGATTATCAACGGTATCAAAAACATTCAACAAGATGCTGAGAATAAGAAGATATTTTAAGCTACCAACAATACCACCCAAAAATTTGTTCACCCCACTTAATTGAATGAACGATAACGTTTTATCCAGTAAATGAGCAAGTATAAACAAGCCTATGGCTATAATAATAAAACCCAATAAAAAAGCCAAGGGTTTGGTTATCTGGGGAGACAAAAATGCAATATTTAGCAACAACTTTTCAAAGGGAGTGGCCAATAATTTTGCTCCATAAATACCAATGACAATGACAACAAAGGAGGTTAATTCTTTTACCAATCCTTTGAATAAGCCTTGAATAAAACCAAAAACAATAGGAATCAAAATAATTAAATCTAGTGTATTCATTACTGTGAATTCAAGTAATTAATGCAACTTTTTCAGGGGAAATAAAAGGTAAAGGAAAATTATTTTTTAAGACAAAGGAGAAAAAACGTTTTTCTCTTTTGTCTTGATGGAATAAATGCTTTACTTCGTTTTTTCCCTATAAAAAGTTACAAAGATGAAAACATTAACCATAACACAAAAGTACATAATTTAGGTAAGGAAACAACAGGAATGTACACAAAAGGACATTGCTTTAATAATCAGGCAAAATAAATCGATTCTATTCTGCAAATTATTACCAATATAAAACAGTCTTAAAAATCACCTCTTTATTGAATGGATATTAGTTGGTTTGACACATTTTACTTGTGAATTTTTCTTCAGTATCTCCTCCTTAAATTCACAACCGCTACATTTGCTACAAAGAGAATCAAAATCTTTGCGAGAAATTTTCCTTGTAATAGAAAGTATGCAGCAACCAATCGCCGTTGATAAAATAACTATTACTGAAATGATTTGAAACATAATTATCAATTAAAATTTTGTTTTAACAAATTCTCAACCTAATTAGTTCAGTTATTATAACAATAAACTTCCAATTTGATAAATTAGAAAAGCAGCAAGCCAAGCTATTGCAGTATTATAAACAATCCCGAAAATAGCCCATTGCCAGCCTGCTTCTTTTTTCATGGCTGCAATAGTAGCCACACAAGGAACATAAAGCAAAATAAATACCATAAAAGCATAAGCCACCAGCGGAGTAAAAACTCTTTCTCCTTTCAATTTACCTGTGGTATGAACTTCTTCCTTAATCTTTTGCTGTAATGAGACTGAACTTTCACCAGAAGTGTCAACCTGATATAAAATACCCATTGTGCTAATTATCAATTCTTTGGCAGCAAATCCTGTTAACAGACTAACGCCCATTTTCCAATCAAAACCCAAAGGTCTGATAACAGGTTCAATTGCTTTTCCCAATTGTCCAATAAAAGATTTTTGCTGTAATTCAGAAGCTTTAGCCGTTTGAAGTTGAAAAATTGTTTTTTCCTTTTCCTTCTCATTTAATGAAGCACTGTTTTGAACTGCCAAAATTTGTTCCTCATATTTTTTAGCAATTTCTGGTTGGCGAGGAAAATAGCCAATTGCCCAAATTATAATTGAAGCTACCAGAATAATATTTCCTATTTTTCGCAAATATTCCCGACTTTTATCCCACATGTGAATATTAATAGTTTTTAAAGTAGGAATCCGATAGGGAGGCAATTCCATTACAAAGGGCGACCCCTCTTCCTTAAATGCTATTTTCTTCATTATTAATGCTGTTATCACGGCAATTAAAATCCCAATCAAATAAAGTGAAAATAAAATGAGTGCTTGATTTTTGGAAAAAATGGCTGAAATAAGCAACAAATAAACAGGCATTCGAGCACTACATGACATAAAAGGAATAATGAGTATGGTCAATATTCGATCTTTTCTATTTTTTAGCGTACGTGTTGCCAGAATAGCAGGAACATTGCAGCCAAATCCTATCACCAGCGGAATAAACGATTGTCCATGAAGTCCAATTTTATGCATCAACTTATCCATCATAAAGGCAGCTCGCGCCATATAGCCTGTATCTTCGAGGATGGAAATAAAGAAAAATAAAATAAGAATGTTTGGAAAGAAGACAAGCACATTCCCTACTCCACCAATGATACCATTTGCCAGCAAATCACGTAAAGGACCCTCAGTCATTATCTTTTCAACCCATCCAGACAGTAAATTAATTCCACTTTCCAGCCATTCGGTTGGATATTTTCCCAAACTAAAAGTAGCTTGAAACATTAACAAAATGAAAAACAGAAAGATAGGATATCCCCAAAACTTATGAAGAAACAAATTGTCTAAAGTTTGTTGCTTCATTTTATTGTCTTGATTAGAAGGATGATAAGTCTCTTTTAAAGCCCCTTCAATAAAGCCATATTTTAATTGAGTAATAACAGTTTCACAAGTGTCACTATATTCTTTTTCCAGATTTTGAATGGCTTGCTTCGTAATAGATTCGATTTGAGGATAATTGTCATATTTTTCCAACTCAGAGAGAATAGCTTTATCACCTTCCAACAATTTGATTGCCAGATAACGGGAAGATAATTTATCAGTTATACTAGGATTTTGCCAGATTACATCCTGAATTTGTTTGATAGCTTTCTCAATTACAGAACCATAATTAATATGAATATGCCTGACAATGGGATCCTTATCTTCGTAAACATCTATTATTTTTTGCAGAAGCTCTTCAATACCTTCACCTTTGGTGGCAACAGTTGGAACAATGGGTATTCCCAGCATTTTTCCTAAAGCTTTGTAATCAAGTTTATCTCCTTTTTTCTCTAATTCATCATACATATTCAAGGCAATCACAACCTTCAAATCCATGTCAATGAGCTGAGTAGTCAGAAATAAATTACGTTCCAAATTGGAAGCATCTATCACATTGAGTACGATATCAGGCATTTTTTCGGTTAAATAAACGCGAACATAAAGTTCTTCGGGAGAAAATTCTGTGATAGAATAAGTACCAGGCAAATCAACCAGCTTAATAGTATAGCCATTTTTTTTAACTTCGGCTTCCTTTATTTCTACAGTGACACCACCATAATTTCCTACTCGCTCGTGAGCTCCAGAAATGCGATTGAACAAAGTAGTTTTTCCACAATTGGGATTACCTACCAAAGCAACATGAATAGATTTTCCTTTTTCAAGAGCTGATACTTTTAAAGTTTCATCGTCAATAATTCCATTAAAATGTACATTTTGTAAAACACTGGTTGCTTCCTGAACAGAAATTACCTGGATTAATTCAGCTTCACTTCGCCTCAACGAAATATTATATCCCATAATTTCATATTCTATGGGGTCTTGTAATGGAGCACATTTAATAACCTTTACTTTTTTACCTTTTACAAAGCCCATTTCAGCGAGTCTTCTGCGAAAAGAACCACGTCCCAGCACTTTTACTATAATTGCCTCATCACCAGGCGATAAGTCAGAAAGTCGTGTAAAATGATTTATTTCATCCACTTTAATTCCAATTTTAAAAGTCCAATCGCATTCTCAGAAAACTTATCAGCGAATTTTTTAATGCTACGTCAGTTCCTGAAGAATTGATTACATACTGAACATCTGGCATTAAACTGATATGTTCATTGATCACAAATTGATACATCATTTCTATAGTTGCTTCGTCTCTTCTATTTTTCAACGATGCATAAGCTAAAGCTAAACCAAAAACATCTTCTTGTCTTTTCTTCCCAATTCCTTTATAATTAAACCCTAAACCCAAATAAAAAGGATTTGAATTTTTTGATGCAGGGTTTCCTGCAATTTGAGAAAATATTCCAACATGTTTATTGACAGTTTGATCACCAACAAAATAAAAACCTCTATTCTCCTCTGTGTGTTGCATGCTATCACGGCTGTTATGATAATAAGCTCCTATTTTGTAAATTCCTGAACGATGTTCCTGGAAGCTTTTATTCCATTCTATTTCTGTTATGTTCAAGAAGCCATTTTGCTTGTTTAATTTCCATTTCAAATGAAAATTTTCAAAACCTTCTGGCATACCGTCGAAAATCGCTGCTTTCCATTTGAAATGTTGAGTGGGTTGCCATTCTAAATGAAACCCCAATGCTGTTAACGGAAAAATAGGAGAAGGAATGTTATAAGCAATAGTGGAAGGAATTCCAAACGAACTATTGATAAATAAACTTCCAAATTCACTGGCAGCATAATTCACATTCAAATCCTGTAAACCAATGATACCTTTCACTTTTTTAAATTTTTGTTCATACCAGAGCTCGTACAAATAAGTATGATTACTTGCTTCGATGTTTGAAACGCCTTGATAATCACCAACAAAATGAGCCGTAGGCTGTCCACCATGAGTGTTGAATATATTCAAAAATAAGCCCCCATCTTTCCATAAACGTGCTTTTGAAGTATCAAAATAGGTATTTAATGAAATTAATCCCAAATAAGAAATACCTGTTTTTATGCCGCCTGACATATTTGCAAAACCATCACCAATATACGAAGCTGAAAAAGTAAAAAATGAAGTTTCATTCTTTTCTTGAGCAGATATTTTTATAACATTATGCAAAAGAACTAGTACTATCAAAACAATTTTTCGCACTCGATACCATTCCATTTTTTCTTTATAATTTTAATCATTCCTAAGATCTGATTTGCGATGACAAAGATAGTTATTTAGATTGATTCTAAACAACAATTTTCTAAAAAAGTTATAAAAATCTCTTTACTTTGCTTATTAACAGAAAATTGTCTTTAGAAATTTTTCCTGTTTCTGCAATGGAATACCCTAAAAATTTTTACAAACAATTTTTAACTTACTTAAAAAGGGAGGCTAACTGTGCTATGAGCAAATGCCTGAAAAGTTCCTTTTCTATAGCATTAAAACCAATATAATTGTAAATCTTGCCAAAGATTAACGCTGGTCCAATGGTACGAATACTGCTATTATCAAGTAGGGGAAAGGCTTGCTCAATAATTTCATCACTTTTGTAACCAAAAAGATTTAACTGATTTCCATTTAAATGATTCGTTTTTCTCTGGCTAATTGCTCCAGTCTTTCAATTCCGTGCTAAGCGGTAGCACAACTAACAGTTTTTCACTACTTTATACCTGCTTCGACATTTCTGTGTTACCTGTACGACTGATTTACGGACGTATTTCACTTTTTGCCAACAAACATGTTTATAATTTTGGGACACTACCAAAATTATAAAGTTATCATTGATATTCAATATGTTATATAGGTATCTCGAAAAAGTACAGAAAACAAGAAGAGCTAACAAAGGTTACTACCTGTGCCAGCTCTTTAATTACTTTTTTAAAAGCAAGGCACAAGCAAATGCCTGTGCCCGCAAGAAGATTTTTGGTTAAAATCAAGAGATTTTATTCATTACATTTAACAGTTATGGTAAAATTATTTTGTTAATTTCCGTACCACATTTTACCATAAAAATACCTTTGGACGGTACAGAAATTTCGTTTTCGCCTTCTTTTGAAACAACATTAACCAATCGTTGACCTAAGGTATTGTACACTTCTATCCGCTGACCAGCAGCCGAAGCATTGACATAAATCTTGCCATCACGAACGTATATGTTTTTTAAAGCCATAGAAGGTGTTCCTACACTCAAAGTGCTGGCAGCTATTTCGTTAGAAGCTGCAGAACGAACTGAACCACTGATGGCTACCACTTTATAATAATATGTAGTAGCAGGACTTAATCCTGTGATTACTTTCGATGTTTCAGTTCCACTTACTGTAAAAGGAGAACCAGTGATAGGATGTAACGTGGTACCAAAACCATCCATAGTGTGAGTTCCTAAATTAGCTATATAATCTGTTTCATAACTATCCCATTCGCTTGCATCATAAGGAACTTTCGGTGAATTAACAGAGCTTTTACGAACCAATGTTACATCTATTCCCCAATTAGCAGGTTGATTAAACACGCCAACTTCATCTATTTGCGTACCATTTTTAAACAAACCGATGGCATCATTCCCATTAAAAGCAGTAATGATGGTTTCAGTCAAATCAGCTTTAGCTTTAATTGCGTCACTAGCTGAAGTATTGGCTATAACATACACATCGCCATTAACTAAGGTTCCAGAAAGAGTTCTTTCATTTGTGTACTCTCCGGCACCATTTGTTTGTTTTTTCAAGGAATATTGTGATAAATCAACATTGGCACCTGTACCGTTGAAAATTTCAAGAGCTTTGTTATTACTGCTTCCTTCCACATATTCCGAAATAAATAATTCGGTTGCTGTAGTGGTTCCTAATGTTTTTGTATAAACACTTATTTCGTATTCTTCTGCTCCGGTAACTGGTTCCCAATTAGCTGTAAAACTGGTTTTACCAGCATTGGAGGCAGCAGTTGCAACGGGAGCAGCCAATCCAGCTGTTCCTGACAAAGAAAGTGTTACATTTGTTGCTCCTTCACTGGACAAAGTTAAAGTAGCAGTATGAGTTCCTGCTGATGTGGGTGTATAAGTAATGGTTACATCAGTTTCCGCTACCGTTCCTTCTGAAGGAGTAAGACTGGCAGGCTCCACAGAAAATTGATCGGCATTTGTTCCAGAAATTTCCAGCACTATGTTTGCGGTTAAATTGGTACCAGCAACATGAATGGTATTGGTAGCTGAACTTCCAACATTTGTCGAAAATTCAGGAATAGTGACCTCAGTTACGGTAATGGTGGGAGCGGTATTGATGATATACGTAGCACTGGCTATGGCACTGGGATCGTAACCATCGGCGTAAGCTCTGGCTTTGATGGTAGTGGTAGCAGTGACAGAAATTGCACCGGTATATGGCGTTTTGGTATTGTCTGGATCACTTCCATCTGTAGTGTAATAAATGCTTGCTCCCGAAGTGGCGCAACTAATGGTTACATTCTGTGCCGAAGTGTACGTGCCGGCTGCCGGTGAAAATTCAGGGGTGGCGACTACAGGATTGGAAGAAGCCGGCGCTACGGCATCTGCCCAAGTGGTAGCAACCCTGATACCATCCACAATAATACGCTGAGAAGCATTATACTGGCGAAGTGCCACACTACCAACATTGGCACCTACGGTTCCTTCCGTAAAAGTTTGACTTGGCGTAGCCGGTTCTGTGGCTGAATAGGAATTCAATACAAACAAACTGGACATTTTAGTAGCAATATCATATTTTACAACCACTAAAGTTGGAGTGCCAGCTGTTATTGAAACATAAGTGCCTGGTGCAGAAGAACCTGATATTCCCAACCCATCTCCTGTTGCATTTACCCACACTCGTGACCAGAAAGTTGTTCCGATTGTTTGTGCTCCCAAATGGAAAAAATAACCGGCTGAATTAGTAGATTGCGTTTGAACCAAAAATGCAGCATATACCGTTCCGCTTGTTTGTTGAGCAAATGTTTTATTTACATCTTCTCCAGTGTTGTCCAAATTGGCTGCTCCGCCGATTCCGCTACCGGCGTAACCCGTGAAAGACAATCCGTTGGTAACATCAATAGGTTGTGATCCTACACCACTATGTGCAGTCCAACCATGATCTGTTAATTTATCTCCTATAGGATAGTCAAAATTTTCCACCAGAAGTGGGTCTGCTTGCAAAAAATTATTCCCTGCCAGCAATCCTATCGCCAGCAGTAACGATTTCAAAAAAGTAAGTTTTTTCATAACGTTTTGTTTTAAATATTTGACATGTATGAGAACTCTAAGAAAATTTCTTATTTTACTTAAAAGAAGAGAATTTCAAATGTAAAATAATTTTTGCAAAAAAAGAAATAATTATTCAATTATTTACAGTATTTTTTTGTTTTATTTTTGTTGGGTGCTTAAACTGGCTAACATTCAGCTAATTTGATATTGTATAATGTTATTGAGAGGTAATCATAGTAATCAAAAAGCTGCCCGAAATACGAACAGCTTTTTATCTACCATGAAAAAATTATCAATTTATAAAGTTATAAAATAACTTTCCCAACTTTATTGCCACATTTTACCAAAAGAACTCCTTTGGCATTAACAGAAATGATGTTTTCTTCTCCTGTGGAAAGAACGCTGATTAATCGCTGACCTAAAGTATTGTATACTTCAATTTGTTCTCCAACTGTTGTAGCTTTGATGTGAATTTTTCCGTTGGCTACATATGCGTTCAAGTTTTCAAAAACATTTTTTATGCCTGCTGTCCATAGTGTATTTTGAGGAGTGGGGGTAGCGACCTCAAAGTCACTCCCGATATTTCCAGTATATTGATAGACTCGAGGAGTAACATCGGAAGAAATTTTTCTTGCAGCCGAAGTAGTATTGGAAATATTACTACTCATCGCAGTTCCCCAAACTGGTACAGCAGTAGTCCCATAAGGAACATAATCTTTAAAATATGGGTTTCCTGTAATGGAAGTAATATCAGTAGTGGTAATAGATTGAGGTTCGGAAGTAGTATAGAGTATTACTTTGCCTGCTGTGCCACCAAGAGTTAACTCACAAGTAGCATCAGGAGTAGGTAAATCTTGCGTTCCACCAGCACCTGCTGCACATTGTATCAGAAAATGAGTGTAAGCAGGAATTGATTTGCCATCGGGTATCACAAATACATTTGCATCTGCTGCTTTGCCTGTACCTGTTGCTGCATAATATTGGAGACTCCAACCTGCTATGTTTACGGGTGTATTGGTAGTATTATACAATTCAATAAAATCATTTTTCAACTCGGCACCTGAATTACCTCCACCGCCATACACTTCTGTAATAATCACATTAGGAACAGTACCTACAGGTTCAAAAACATTTCCTTTGCAGGTGATGGTTTTAGTTACTGCTCCTGTAGAAGTAGCTGTAATGGTTTCAGTATAATTTCCTGCAGGTAGTCCTGCTTTTAAGCGAGCATAAATAGAAGTAGCAGCAACAACTCCCTCTGTTGGAGGCAGGTTGATAGGCGAAGTAGCAACAAAATTTTCTCCCGTTCCTGTTGAAATTTCAAGATTGTCTGATGGCGTTAAGGTAATATTACCCGTAAGATTGCTGCCGCTTACTTGGAATGATTTTTCTGCTGAAGGTCCTTTCCCTACTTCATAAGAAAATCCTTCCAAAGTTGTTTCAGTTACGGTAATGGTGGGGACAGGAGTTCCTGAATTGTCAGTTAATATCAATTCATCCACATTCAGACGTTTCCCGTTAGTGTCAGAAGTAATAAAACCATTGGCAATAATTCGGATACGTGCATTGTCCTGATTCAAATCGTA
>Ga0116193_1003336_pt1 | contig 11631 bp, 13 predicted proteins | sample AD_UKC115_MetaG_FD_89892 | JGI IMG/M metagenome (GOLD analysis project Ga0116193, IMG submission 89892) | Active sludge microbial communities of municipal wastewater-treating anaerobic digesters from Hong Kong - AD_UKC115_MetaG | ecosystem: Engineered > Bioreactor > Anaerobic > Digestate...
ATTTGTAATTGATTAGATAATTCAACTTTAAAATTATATTGGTAATTTTATGTGATTATATTATAAATATATTCAATAATCTAAAAATATAATTAAAATTATTATATACTGAAAATCAATAAAAAAACGGATTTTAAATTTATTCAAAAATTAATGGAGGGGTCTTTAATAACATGAAAAATACATTTTTATTATTAATGGTCGCGTTTTGCGTTTTATTGAGCGGAATGCCTGCGATTGCAGGTTCGTGCGACGACTGTCCGTCGAAAACCGTTTGCGATGACGCGAAAGCCGGCGGCGAATGCGGCAGTGACAGCCATAATTACAAGGGACATAATCATGCAGCCTGTGAAGCCGCGAATACCGCTGAAGTAAAGGTAACTTCGGAAGTCGTTTTAAACGCTAAGGCAATTTCCGCGCATGTAAGCTCGAGCGCTAAAAATTGCATTATCAAGTTAAAAGGTGAAAAAGCTCAGATAGATAAGCTTGTTAATGATTTTTCAGCCAAGTTTTCGATAAAAGAAAAAAAAGGCGCTGATTGTGAAATCGTATCGGTAGCTTCGGAAATTTGGATAAAAATCAAAGCCGGCGCCGAGAAAGATAAATTGGAATATTTGAAATCACTTGGCATCGAAGTAAAATAATTAGGTATAATGTTTAAAATCCGTTTTTTATTTTTTTATATTTATTAAAAGATATTATGTTACAGGTTATTTAAGAGAAAAAATAAGGCAAATTTAACGAAGTTTTTATCCGGCCGTTGAATTTTCTCGTAATAAATTTATTGGTATAATTGATTTTTCAATATATTTGGTTCTGATAAAATTGAGTTAAATATTTATTAAAAATAAGAGAGTTCTGATGAAATATATTTCCACTTTAAGATTATTATTTCAATTATTTTTTATTGAATTTATATTATATCATGCCATAATGTTTTTGAACGGCGCGTCGTATAAAAATTGCGAATCATTCTGCCCGATGGGCGCGGTCGAAACTCTTTCATTGTTTATTAAAAATGGAAAATTTCCGTGTGCTGTCAATGAGCTTAACTATTCCATATTTTTTGTAATAATAGTCCTTACGATATTATTCAAGCGCGTTTTTTGTTCATGGGTCTGCCCCTTCGGCGCTATAAATGAATTTATAAGCAGCGCGCGTTCTTATTTTTCAGCTTATGATAAATTTACCGGAACCGTTATGAAATTTTTGCACTCGGTCCGGTATTTTATTTTAACCGCAATAATTTATTTTACATATACAAATTATGATCTTGTATTCAGGCCATATTGCCCTTACTTTACTGCGTTCGGAACGCACGGCCATACCACTTATTTTTTCAGTTATTTTGTCCTCATAAATGTTTTAATAGCGACATTGATCGTTAAATTGGGGTTTTGCCGTATTTTATGCCCGTTCGGCGCATTTTTAGCGTTGTTTAATTTTAAGACGGTTCTTAAGATTTACCGTGACAGCGATAAGTGTGTAAATTGCGGAATTTGTGATAAGTCATGTAATTTCGAAATAAAAGTTTCCGAAAAAGAAGTCGTAAATTCGCCGGAATGCGTGATGTGTATGAATTGTATTTCGAAATGCCCTAAAGCCGGCGCATTAAAAATAGGATTTTAATTTTAAAATAATATAAAAAAAGGTAATTTTATGAAACCGAAATTTGTTATAAATCCATATGTTATTCCTGTGATAGCCGCTGTTTTTATTTTTATTTCAGGTAATATTGCACATTTGTTCAGGGTGCCGACATATGCCGAGACTAAAAATGAACAAATTGCTGCGGCGGATGTGAAAAATGTAAAAACCGCGTCATTCGAAGTGAACGGCGTGACATGTTTTGGAACGTCTAAAACGCTCGCTAAATGGGTAAACGAGCTGCCAGGAATTTTAAAAATATATACATATACCGCAAACCGCGAAGTGCTGGTGGCTTATGACTCTCAAAAAACCGGCGTTGATGAAATTATAATGGCGATAGAAAAGGAAGTTAAGGTTGAAAATCAAACTATTAAGCCTTTTTCAATAATGAAATACCGCGCGGACGATTCTTCTGAATGGGTAGTGTTAAGGACTCCGAATAAAAAAATAGAGGTTGACGAATTATGATTGAAATTATCGGCCAGGTTGCCCAGAAATACCAGGAAATAATTTACGGCCTGGTAGTTTATGGACGGCAGATGGGGATTACAAACCTGACACCGGCCATGGTTAATATGTTTTTTTTATTATGCTTTTTTATAATTGCTTATAAATTTTACTCGCTGGCAAAAAAAACAGTCATTTTTTTAATAATAATGGGAATAATATTGCTGCCGTTTTTATTTCTTATAATATCTAATTTCTTTCTAAAAAATAAGTCGCTTGAACAGATAGTACAATAAAAAAATATAAATTCATACATTAGGGGTGGGGATTTATGTCTAATTTTATGCCTGAAACTTTTAAAGATATTTTGGATTTCATTAAATCAAAACCAAAGCAGAAAGTCGCTATAGCGTGCGCCGCCGATGAGGCTGTTTTAAAGGCCGCGGAAATTGCTTATAATGAAGGTATTTTAGATTCGATACTTTTCGGATCAGCGGCTAAGATAAAAAAAGTCGCAGCAGACCTTAAGATCGATGCCGAGAAATTTGAAATTGTGAACATCGAGGATGATAAAGCGGCTGCTCCGGCGGCAGCGGAAGCTGTGCGTAATGATAAGGCGCATATTCTTATGAAAGGCCATCTTTCGACCGGCGCATTTTTAAAAGCTGTTCTTGATAAAGAAAAAGGGCTTCGCAAATCAAAAGTCCTTTCGCATGTTCAGGTATTCGAATGTCCTGTTACAAATAAGCTTAAGATGCTTTCGGACGGCGGGATGAATTTATATCCGTCAGAGGAAGCGCTTTTTCATATATCCGAGAACGCCGTTCGTACTTTTTCGGAATTATGCGGCAGAGCGCCTGTGGTTGCTATGGTTTCAGCCTATAATAATGCCGTCGAGAATTTGAAATCGACGCAATATATGTCTAAAGTCGCCGCGGAGCTGACGCGCGACACCGAATACGGCTTTGTGAACGCATTCGGGCCTGTTACGCTCGATGTCGCGGCTTCGAAACTCGCCGCTATCAAAAGGAACATAAAATATGAAGGCCCGGGCGATACCGATGTTTTTATATTGCCAAATATCGAAACTGGAAATCTTTTCGGAAAATCGTTGATGTACTTTGCTAAAGCTCCGTCAGCCGGACTTATTATGGGTGCGGCTCGCCCTATAATAATGCTTTCGCGCGCGGATGAATATTCGACGAAGCTTAATTCGATGGCAGTCGGATGCATGCTCGCGCTACGTCAGAGAAAACTTATTTAACCCGGATTATGAAATAAAAAAATTTCAGGATTAATCCGGCTTTTATATAATTAACTAATAGGCACTAAAAAAATTGGCGCCTGAAGTATTTTTTTGATTTAATAGATTATAAAAAGCATTTTTAAAAGATGCCGAAGCTGAATATTGCTAAAATGGTATTTTCAGGCAGTTGCAGTTATGGTTATAAAAAAATAAATAAATGAAAAAAACGAGGAGAGGTAATGAAGAAGCATTTGATACTGGCGATAAATCCGGGATCGACATCCACCAAGGTCGCGATTTTTGAAAACGAAAAACAGCTTGCGGTTTCAAATATAAAGCATAACGATTCCGATCTTGCGCATTTTGAAACTATATTTGACCAGCTCGATTACCGGGCCGGCGTCGTAAAAAAATTCTTAGAGGACAATAATTATAAAATTTCGGATTTATCGGCGATAGTAGGCCGCGGCGGCCCAATAAGACCGCTTCCGTCCGGGACATATATGGTTGATGAAGAGCTTGAAAATCATCTGAGAAATAAATATGCCGTTATTCATGTATCGTTAATAGGCGGGCTGATAGCGAAGAAACTTGCCGGTGAAGCCGTTAAGAATGTTTTTATCGTCGATCCGGTATGCGTCGATGAGTTATGCGATGAGGCGCGCGTGAGCGGCCATCCGATGATCGAACGCCAGAGCCTTTCACATGCATTGAATATTAAAGCTATCGGTAAAAGAGCCGCCGCGGATTTGAACGCTGAGTATGATAAACTGAATCTTGTGATAGCGCATCTCGGTTCCGGCACTTCTGTAACGGCGCATAAGGGCGGCCGGATGATAGACGTCAATAACGCGAGCGACGAAGGCCCGTTTTCAATAGACAGGACCGGCGGCATGCCTTTGAGGGCCGTTATAAATGTATGTTATTCCGGTAAATATTCGAAATCGGAAACAGAGGCGATGTTTTTGAAAAAAGGCGGCATGCTTGCTTATTTTGGCGTTAACGATGGAAAAGCTATCGAAGATATGGCGCATAACGGCGATAAAAAAGCACTGCTTGTTTATAAGGGGCTCTGCCACCAGGTTTGCAAAGAGATAGGCGCCATGGCTACCGTGCTGGAGGGCAAGGTCGACGCTATTGTGATTACCGGCGGTATGGCCTATTCTAAATGGTTTATAGATATGGTAAAACAAAAAGTTTCATATATATCAAAGGTTATGGTTTATCCCGGAGAAGATGAAGCTTCGGCGCTCGCAGCCGGCGCGCTGCGCGTGTTAACCGGCAGCGAAAACGCTAAAAAAATCGCTGAACAGCCGCTGCCGGAAAAAATAATTTAGGCCTGCTCTTTAAATTATTATGGAAGCTGCCGTCAGCGGCGCCTTTTTTATTTATTGGAGATGGATTATGAAATTAAATTTAAAAAATATTCGATTGATTAAGATTTTTGTTGTTATTTTCATTATGTTTTTAACTTTTGCGGCAGGCTGCGGAAATTCATGGCATGAATATTCGAACGCTAATTTCAAAATGAAAGCTCAGTTTCCTGTAAAACCTTCTGAATCAAGTAAAATGACAAATAAAATGCCGTTCGGAAATATCGATACGTATATTATAGTTACCGAAAAGGACGGAATAAAATACGAAATTTCATATACTGAATTTCCGGCGAATTTTAAGGGTTTTGTGCCTTTTTCCAAGCCGGAAAAAATACTGAGCGATCTTACTAATATGATAATTAAAGTTTCGTTGAAGGCTAATCTCATAGAGAAAAAGGATGTTACCGTTGACGGCGTTAACGGCAACGAAATCAAAATGGAGCTCAATGACGGAAAATACGGAGCAGGCCGGATATTTTTCAATGACAACAGGGCCTACGTCGTAGTCGTAAAAACCACTAAAGAGCTTATAGATTCTGAAAATGTAAAAAAATTCGTGAATTCTTTCGGTTTCATAAAATAATATATCAAATAGATAATATTTCGAGCGCATGTAAAAAGAAGAGCCAGGTTTTTTGAATTGGTTTATAAGTTCTTATTGTTTTAAGGTAAGGATTATATTTAAATTCAATGTAATGGAGGAATTGCTATGATTGAAAATAAGAGCGTAAATTTTTTAAGGCACATATTTATATGCACAAATTTTCGCGAGGGCGAAGGCGCGGTTTGCTGTAAAAACGGCGGCAGTGAAGAGATATATCGTAAATTAAAGGAATATGTTAAAGCCAATGATTTTGGCGGAAAAGTTAAAATTACACAATCGAGATGTTTTTCGATGTGCCCTGACGGCCCGAATATGGTTATTTATCCCGAGCAGATTTGGTTTAACAAAGTGACTGCCGGCGATATCGAAGAGATTATAAAGAAATACATAGACCCGTTTAAAAAATAACTTGAGAGAATGTTCAAAAAAGTGAAAAAAAATAATGTGCCGGCGCTTAATCAAGTATATGAATATATAGATTCTTTTAATGTGATGACGATTTCTACTTATTGTGAAAAGAATAAGTTTCCGCATGCTACTCCTGTATTTTTTGCAAGAAGCGGAAAATTATTTTTCTTTTTATCTTTCGAAACTACACAGCATGGCTCTAATATTGTGTCAAATTCGAATGTTTGCGCGTCTATAACCGGCAATTATAAAAAATATAATGAAATTAAGGGCGTATTAATAAAAGGCGCCTGCGAAAAAATAGATATATCTATGATTCCAGGCGCCATGATGACATATTTTTTAAAATTTAACGACATAAAAAGCGTAATAAACGCTGAAAATTTAAAGCACGCTTTTGAGATAAGCTGGTATAAAATCGAAGCTAAAAATATAATTTACACGGATAATTCGATAAAATTCGGTCATAAAGAAATTTATGACTTATGAAATTAGTCCCTTACTTCGAAAATATGCTCGCCTGTAAAAGTGTCGTTCGTAACAGTCACTTTTAAAGGAGTTATTACGAATTTTTCCTTATATGTATCATATTTAAAAGCGTTTTTCAGAACTTCCCTTCCGCTGATTTTGCCGACGACTACTACTTTTGAATCCTCGCGTATGAGCTGATGGTGCGGAGCGCGCTTGAATCTTATAACGAAAAGATAATTTTTGAAAGATTCGCTCATATCGATAGTCGAATTAAATGTAGGCATATAAATTACTATCCAGTCTGAGCTGTTGCCACTTTTTTCAATCTTGTAAATTTTTCCTTTCCAGGTTATCAATTCGCCGTTATAACGTGACGGGTTTGCGTCAGCTTCCGAAAAATCTACATTTCTGGATAAAAATCCCAGGTTTATTTCTTTTCTAGCCTCTTCGAGCTTATCAACTCTTAATTTGGCAACTTTTAAATTGCTTTCTATGATTGAATATTCTTTTGAGTCAGGCGCCGCGAGCACTTTTGCTTTTTCATAATAAGAAATAGCGCTGCGCCATTCAGATTTTTCGAAGTGCGAGTTGGCATAATTCAAATATGATGTCAAAAGTTCGTCTTTTACATTGATAAGCCTTTCGTCTGCCTGCTTTAATTCAGGATTTAATTCTATGGCTTTTTTATAGGCGTCAGCGGCGTCTTCGCGCTTTCCAGCTTGTTCGAGGCATAATGCCAGGTTATAGTGCGCTGCGGCATTTTTCGGGTCCATTTCAACTGCTTGTTTAAAATACGTTATTGCTTCGTCGAAATATCTTAATTGATAGTAAATAATAGCCTGGTCGAGTTTTGCCTGCTGGGCCAGCTGCTTATTTTGAAAATCGCGTTCGAATTTTTCTGTCGCGCCGTTTACATCGCCGGAGTAATAAGCGTAAAATCCTTCTGTGAAATCCTTATAATTATAAACGATTTCCGATGGTATCTGAATTTTATAATTTTTGGTGAAGGTCTGCACGTTTTGCTTGTTTTCGAGGGCGAGGTCGGATTCTATTTTTTTGAGAAGCGATTTGGCTGCCGGATAATTCGGCTTTATTTCAATCGCTTTTTTCAGCGAGGCCGCCGCGTCTTTTAAATTGCTCATTTTGCGGTAAGTGCGGCCGAGATTGTAATGCACCTCGTAGTTTTTCGGGTTCTCTTTCAAAGCCGACAGAAATTCCTTTAAAGCTTTGTCATACTGAGCTTTGTAGTAATATACGAGCCCGGCGTCGTTAAATAATGTGTCCGATTCGGCGCGGACGATTGCAGGTATTGCCGCGGCTGCGATTATTACCGCGATAAGTGCGAATTTTAAAGACATTAAAAATCTTTTCATATCTTTCTCCGTTTTTGTAAATTAAAATTTTTATTATGGTCTTATAATATTTTTAGAATATATAAATCAAGAAAATATTATATCATACTTTGAATTAATATTCATGTAAAATTTAGTTAGTTTTATGTTAAAATTATTATTTGGATTACGGAATTTTTTATTAATAAGGTTTTTCGACTTTAAACTTAATAGTTTTGCTTCTGTCGGATATATCTTCGGCCTGGCTTGTTATTGTAAGTGAATTTTCATCGGTTCCCTTTATTATCTCAAACAATTTATTAGTATACGGGTCTATTGCGCAAATATCGGCCTGCTTGACAAAATCGGAATCTTTGCTTAACTCCGGCCATTTATTATTTTGCGAGTAAAATAACCTCATGAACCCGGCTAATGTTATCATGCGAAGCCTCATGTTTAAATCTATGAAATAATCTAAATTTAATAATGAATAATTATAAGTTTTGTTTTTTAGCGGGTGAGTATTTATGGCAAATTTTATAAAATCGAGTATTGATGATACGTCATTATTCATGTATGCTAATTTATGAGTAAAACTTTCATCGGCTATATTTTTGAAAAACGCATCAGATATTATTTTTTTAAATTCGGAATATCCCGAATCTTTATTTGAAAAAATTTCATCCGCTGTTTTAAAAAAAGCCTCATTAGGGTCGCCGTACCATAAATTTAACGAGCGAAGAATTAATTTATCTTTCATACTCAGGGTTTCTTCTTTTCCCTTTATTAATGTTATAGTATTTTTTAGGGCAAGGGTGAAATCAGGCTGGGTTTTGATAAATTCGACTCGCTTTTGCAGCGCGTCTTTGAAACTTCTTTTTAATTCATCGTTATGAAAATATTCGTCAGTTTTTATATATAATTTTTCGGATGATAAAAATTCCGGGTAAAATTCGCAATTTATTAAATTTTCGAGGCTTATGGCGTTCAATGACCAGAATGCGCGTGTATACCTCAAGGAGGCGATATCAGCTTTTAAAGCCGTCTGGTAATCTTTTTTAGCTATTGAATAATTCGCGATTTTTATTATAAAAGAATTATTGATAATACTATTTTTCCATAATTTTGAAAGAGTTCGCTTATCATTTTCGTTATCCGGCACATTAAAAGTTTCCGAGTTGTTTTTTGTGAACGGTCTTTCGTATGATGCCGTTATTTCCTGATTAAATATAGCATTTACATTAAAAAAAGCATTAACATAAATTTCGTCAGTGATTTCTTTGTTTGGTCCCAATTCCTTAAAAATATAGTGCTTTATATCTTTACCTGATTTTTGCAGCGTATTAATGTACGCTTCAAAGGTTCCGCCATGCGCTGCCGGTATAGGCAAATCGGGAATCTTAATTTCCATTGCGGCCAGCTTAAAAAAATCGGGATTTGCTTCTTTTAATTTTTCAATGCTTACATAATTTATTTTTGAATTTGATATGAGCGCCGACTTTACAGAAGATACGTTATAAGCCATAGTTAGAAGAAATAATGAAAATAAAAATAAAAATAAAGAGGAGTAAATTAAAAAATTGTATAGATATTTTTTTACTTTTGTTTTGTTCATAAAACTTCCTCGCTTTCATAAAAAAAACTCAGCTGTTTTTAAATGGATTAAAATTACATGTTATTGAATGCAAAAATTACAGTGTAAAGTTTTTGGGCATATGAAATCTAAAATCATTCCGAGTTAATGGATTAATAAAAAAGTTTATAAAACATAAGATTTATAACTATGGAGAAAATATGTGTAACTATTGTAAAAATATAAGATTGCGCCGGATAGAATTGTTAAGAAAAAAATCATGATAAAACAGAAAAACGATAGTGATATTAAAATTGATACCGCCGGTTCAGAACTTTCGATATTTTTTGATACGGTTTCGAGTGTCGGTGTTACCGTCAGCGATATAGCCTCTTTCGTTTCCATATTATAATGATTTAATGTATCATATGCAAGATATGAAGAAAATATGACTAAAATTATTGAAAATAAAAAGAATATCGCGGGCAGTAATATAGAAGGTTCGGCCGCTGATTTATTATTAAAATCTATTAGCCTTTCTATTACAGTGTTTTTATTTTCTAATTTAGGATTAATATTGCGAAGCGATTTAAAATAATCAGCTATTTTTTGGGGGCAATCCCGGTTTTCCGCCGGATCGTTAATTTTTGAGTTCATTTTCAAGCCTCCTTAAAGCGCGTGATAATTTTGAGGCAATAGTGCCTTCGGGAATTTGAAGTATTTCTGATATTTCAGAATAACTCATTTGCTCATAATATTTAAGGTATATAATTTTGCTTTCTGTTTTTTCGAGCTTTCTCAGCGCTTCTGATAATTTTATGAATTCTTCATTTTTTACTGTTATTTCCTCGGTGTTATTATTATTTGAAGGATAAAAATCCATGTCGCTGTTCGAGAAATTTATGAAGCGGTTTATAAATCTTGTGAAAGTATTGCGCATTGTATTGGTTGCGACTTTAAAAAGCCAGGCTTTGCATTTAAAATTATCATTAAAAATTTCGGCGTTTTTGAGGGCTTTTAAAAAAGTTTCGGAAACTATGTCTCTGGCCTCTTCGTAATTCCCGCATAAGCTTAACGCATAGGCTAAAAGGCTGTCGGCATAGTCTATAAACATGTTTTTAATTTTTTCGTTTTTTGCAGCTTGATTTTCATTCATAATTTTTCGCCGTTTTTTTAATTTACATTACTATAACACATTTGGTTTAAATTCCTTCCCAAAATAAAAATATATTTTTATTTATAAAAAAATAAGAAAAAAGTATTTATTTAATAAATAAAAGAGAAAAAACAATGTATTTTTATTATTTTACTTAAAATGATGAAAAATGACGAAAATATAAGTTGCAAAACAAAAATGATTTTGGTATAATGATATCACCTTAAATCAATGAGGTAGTTGAAAAATAAAAAACAGGGGCCCATAGCTCAGTTGGTAGAGCTACCGGCTCATAACCGGTAGGTCACAGGTTCAAGTCCTGTTGGGCCCACCACTTGATATAGTGGTGGCTAGGATAGTCCGGTGAGCCTGCTAAAATGAGTCCGCTGAAATTTTTATAACGAAATAAAAAATAATATAAGGCCTTTAGCTGCCCCCATCGTCTAGCGGCCTAGGACATCGCCCTTTCAAGGCGGTGACGCGGGTCCGAATCCCGCTGGGGGCGCTTCAAAAAACCTCGCAGAAATGCGAGGTTTTTGCTTTTTCCGTACAAGCATTAAATTAATATTGCGCATAATAATAAAAAAGAAAATTATCTAATTAATAAATAATCAGATAATTTTCTTTTTTTAAGCAGTTAAAATTTTATAATTTTTATAACTACGAATTGTATTTTTTAATTTGCAAATTCCAATAATTTTGCAAAGCTTCTTTCGTTTATTTCAAAATCGGCAATTGACTTAAGCAGTAAATTTGATGAGCAAAATGCAACGCCTATGCCGACATTTTTCAGCATGCAAATATCGTTTTCTCCGTCGCCGACTGCGATTACGTTATCGAGTGAAACCTTGTATTGCGCGGCGATCGCTTTTACTGCGTTGCTTTTGCATATACCGTGATTGCAGGAGCTATCCTGCGAACGTACAAATGACAGGGGTATTGAGACCTCGCCTGTAGCGAGGCTGTTTACGAATTCTAGTTTGTTCGCCAGCGCGAAATCGAGATTAAGCCTGGTTTTTAAACTGTTTACCGCCACGTCATAACTGTCGCTTATAATGCCTACGATGTATCCGCGCCGTTTTAATTCTTTTATCACTTCTTCAGCGTCTGATACAATCGGAATCGACTCTACGACCGATAGAATATCACCGATATTAAGACCTTTTATATTTTGCGCTATTAACTTAGTAATAACGTATGGATCTGAATTTTCAGTTACGATGTCTATAATTTTACTGCGAAAGTCGAAACGCTCCGCTAGTTTCATTATTACTCTGCCTTCTAAAAGAGTGTTGTCCATGTCAAATACGACTATTTTATTAAGCGTATTCACGCATTCAAGCAGGGAGTTATCGAGTTCTTCACTGAC
>Ga0116193_1003339_pt1 | contig 11623 bp, 6 predicted proteins | sample AD_UKC115_MetaG_FD_89892 | JGI IMG/M metagenome (GOLD analysis project Ga0116193, IMG submission 89892) | Active sludge microbial communities of municipal wastewater-treating anaerobic digesters from Hong Kong - AD_UKC115_MetaG | ecosystem: Engineered > Bioreactor > Anaerobic > Digestate | place...
ATCCGCGGAAGGGGAATGTATAACGCCCGGTGAAGCAGGCGGTGCGCACGGGCAGCGTGGGCAGGCCTTCCGGGAACACGTGGGTGAAGCGAGCGCTTTCCTTGGCAAAAGCGTCCAGATTGGGGGTCTTCACGACGCCGCCATGGTATTTCATGGTGGGCAACTGATCGCTGTAGCACCCTACATGGTCCATGCGCAGAGAATCGTTGACCAGAACGATAACGTTCATGCGTATCTCCTTGGTGTGTTGACTTGTCCGCCCTGGTCTTCGGACGCAGGTTGGAGCAAATGGAACGAATGGGAAGGGCGGGAGGCGTTCGCGTCAAAGCGCCTCCTCCCGCCATTTGATTTTGCTGAACTTACATGTCAACCGAGGGGCCAACCACCTGGCGAATCTGCACCAGCAGGTCGTCCATCAATTCCGGGGCCACATGGCCGACAGCATCTTGCGCCTGGGCCATCAGCTTGTAAAATTTAACGATCTCATGCTCCACCATATCGATGGCGAACTCGCGCTCCGCAACACCGCAGGCGGCCGTCTCACGTACTTCCATGACTGTAACTCCTTCGTCCGGCGGCGTTGGCGCAGCGGCCCTCCAACCGGAGCTTGTGGGAATGAATTCGGCGGAGGCGGGAAACCTCCGACCGTTATGTACACGAAATCAAAATGAACAGGACTCTACTTTTGAAAGAGAAATGGCCGCTAAGTCAATGCAAATGCTAAGGCCGATAAGCAAATCTGACTCAGGCAGCCGGTTTTCGCCTAAATATGATACATCAATGGCCCGCCATCATTCTCCAGCGACAGGCATTGGGCAATGCTCATTTTCGAAAGAGCATTTTGAAATTCGCGGGCTTCCTTGCGGAGAATTTGTGCCAGACAGCTGTTCGGGCCGGCGATTTCAAATGTCCCCGCGGTGTCATCTGTGTCGCCCAGTGTTGCCACGAATAAGTCGGCAAGCGTGATGCGGTTTGGTGCAATCGCCAGCGCATAACCGCCCATTTTGCCCCGACGACTTGAAACCAAACCCGCGCGCTTCAGATCAGTCAGGACTTGCAACATGAACTTTTCCGATAGCCCGCCTGGGGCAATAATCTCGCCCAATTTCGTGCTGGATTTCACGCCATAGTCTTTGGCCAGCCGCAGCAAGGCGACATAAGCATATTCAGTTTCGGCGGAAATGCGGAACATGCGCATGATTCTAGCCTCTTCAATGCAGGTATGAACACCCACCGCCAAACCGTCAAGGAATTTCGCAAAATTTGGCTCAACTCATCGTCAACTCATGGCGTAAACAGGCGCGAACCTTGACCTTGCAGATCCTTTGCTGATAGGCTGTGCTGTTCTTTCGGAGCCATCCCTCCAAAAAACAACGAAGCCGAATCGGCCGGGGCAAATGTGCATCCGCCTGCCTGTCAGGAGTTAAAATGATTTTCCGCAGACTGGTCCTGCTGACCGCGGCTGCCCTTATAAGTTTTATAAATGGAACATTCGCGAATGCAGCCGAGCATCCCAGCGAATCATTGCAGCTGCTTGCGCGCTTCTCTGGTGAAAACGCATCGGCTCAATCATGGCTGCTTATTGCCGGGCCAGGCGCCGCCCCCACCGCCGTCATTGAAGACGCCAGCCTATTGCCCGCCGGGCGTGATGACAAGGTAACGACGCAAACGCTCGCCAATTTGCCCGCCAAAGAGCGCGAACAGGCGATTGCCTCTATTCAGGCGCACATTACCATTCAGCCCAAGGGCTATTTGCGCTACTGGCGCATTTATCAGGCCGAGGTGCAGAATGCCTCCGCCACCGTGGGGCCTGTCACATATCAGGTTCCTTCAATGACGCTGCAAATTAAGAACTTGCAGGCCAATGCCGCGCCGGCGGCGCCTTCGCTCCCAATCAAATGGGGCTATCTCCCCGTATTGCAGCGCTTAGTCGAAAACGGAAAGGACGCTTTATCCTATATCGATCCATCGGCGCCCTTGTTCACAGATGATTCATTCAACAACTGGTCGCCCACGCAATTGCCGAAAGGCACGGCGGTTTTCTCCTTTGAAACAGACAAAGACGGCTTTGTGCGCATTTTGCCAGAAAACCTGGCCAAGGCCGGAATTTCGCCGCAATCCATCGATCCTCATCATCTGTCATTATATTCGCGCGGTGCGGTCGTGCCCTGCTTCATCCAGGCCAATGGGGACAAATCATTTCAGGATGGCGAGTATATCCTCTTTTATGGACGGCAATCGGAATCCAAATACTCACTTCGCCGGACGTATTGGCTCGTGGTGAATGCCAACGCCGGTCCCTATCCGATTCCAGTGGATGCCTGGCAGACAGAAAAATTTCGATTCCCCGAGCGTGAATCATTCCCTGCCAAGGCTCGGATTGGAGAAGATAATCAAGACGTGCATGAACAAGGCAATTTCCTGGAAATTCGTGATGTGCGGTGGATTTGGAAAACAATGACCGGCGATCAGCCGACAACGTTTACCTTCAACCTGCCGGACCTCTCCCCTGCAGCCAGCAACTCGTCGGAATTGGTTGATTTATCACTGGAATTTTACCACCTGCCTTCGGATACAGAGAATTTGCCTGCAAATTATTTGCCCGCTGAACAACGCAAAATAACAGCGCGCATCAACGGCGTTGATCTTGGCGAACAGGTATTTACGAGTTATCGCGACCGCGAAAAGAAGTTCCAGATTCCGCTATCGGTTCTGAAGCGCGAGGACAATTACGTTGAAATCAACCTTGGCGCGCAGAGCAATCAGAACGGCGGGGTTTTGTCCGAAGGGACCTATTTCGACGCGCTAACGGTGAATTATCCTTCTTTGCCAGTGCTGCATAATGGCCTGCTGCAGATTCAGACCGAGGCAGAGGATCGTCCTACCTCGCAAGCATGGACACTGAAGAACATCCGCAATCAGGCCACATTGCAGGCGTATGACCTGACAGATCCCGAACAGCCTAAGCCAATGCCATTATTGCATGAAGGATCAAAGGTTCAGTTGCCCGGCGGATTTTCCAATCCGCGCACGTTGCAGGTGGTTGAAACAGATATGTGCAGCAGTGCGCCTTTGCAGGCATGGAAGCCATCGACCTTACGCAACGGCCAAAATGCCGCCGATTATCTAATCATCTCCCATCCGTCGTATATCGATTTGCTCAGGCCTCTGATTGATCAAAAAACGAAGCAAGGGATGAAGGTGCAGGTTGTCTCCATTGCGGACGTATTCGATGAGTTTTCGGCGGGAGAGAACACGCCCTTTGCCATCAAACGGTTGATTGCGTATGCGCTGAAGAATTGGAAAGTGCCGCCAACGTATGTGCTTTTGGTTGGCGATTCCACTTCAGACTATCGCAACAATTTGCGCGTTCATATTGAGAACCAGGTGCCCAGCTATCGTGAGGAATCCTCGACCAAGGAAGGCGAAACGTGGTCCTCTGACCACTGGTTTTCGCGCGTGTTTGGCGATGATGACTTGCCCGATGTCATTATCGGCCGGCTTTCAGTGGTCAATCGCGAAGATGCCCGCGAAGTCATTCGAAAACAGGTCATGGCGCAGGATCAACTGCCGCTGGGGCCATGGCGCAATCGCTTCCTGCTGGTTTCGGATGAGGATTCCGGGTTTGAGGAAGCCTGCGACGAAGTGGAAAATACTCAGATTCCCCGCCGCTTTTTTGTGCAGCACATCGATTTGGCGCGCATGCCCTGGGAGCGTAATTGGTACCTCGACCGCGACCAAGTGGATGCGGAAAACCTGAAAGTCTCCAACCAGACAACCCAGGCCATCCTCGATGCGTTCAATCGTGGCATTGGTTTTCTGGCCTTCTGGGGGCATGGCGCGCCTAATATCTGGACGGATCAGCGCATCTGGTTCGGAATGGACTCGACCAATAGCGATAACCTGCTGCTGCGCAATGGCGATCTGTTGCCTTTCGTTATGAACATGACCTGCAACACCGGGGCCATTGATTATCCAAAGTTGCTGTACAATATCTGTATCAGCGAGGACATGATGCGGGTAAAGGCCGGTGGCGCTCGCAGCCTCTTTGTGCCGTCTGGGCCTGGCGCCACGCCCGATCATCAGGAAGTCTCCAAGAGCATCGTGCCGGCGTTGCTCCATTCGGGACTTCAGGAGCAAGGCGACGCTATTTTGCTGGGGCGGGCGCGCTATTTATTTTCGCCGCGCTGCGCGATTGATTATGTGCGCATGTATCAATTGCTTGGCGATCCGGCGATGCCATTGCCCATTCCCCAGGATGCTTGCAAGATTGTCGTTGCTAATGCGCAATTGGACCTGCGTCAAAAGCCGAAAAACTTGGGCGTACAACTCGAAAACCTGCCATTCCAGGCGGGAAATGTTGTTTTTCAATTGCAGCCGCCGAATAAATCCATCGCTCCCATTGAGACCGAGACATTGTCGTTTACTGGCAGCGCTTCTTTTTCACTGAATCTGCCACCACAGCTGATTCCGGGGAATTGGCACGTGAAGGCCTATTGCTGGAATATGCAAACGCAACAGGATGCCTCCGGTTATGCCCCATTCATTGTGGATACTCCTTACGCTCAAATCGATAATTTCCGCGTAGCGGACAGCGCCAAGAGTCAGAAAAATTTACAGGTGGAACTCAGTAATCCAACACTTCTGCCAATCCGCGGATTATCGCTTGAGGTGACCAATGGCAATCAGCGCCTGTTTGCAGAAACCATTGATCTGGCCGCCGGCGAGAAGCGCACCTGGCACCACGCATGGAGTCCACAACGTGGCGTATTGTATGATTTAAGCGCGCGCTTGACTGGCAATCCAGCCGCGCCCATTACGCAATCGACGATTTGCAGCCAAAAGAATCTGGCATGGTCATGGCCTGATACGGGCAAGCCACTGGAATTGGCCATTTCCGCAACAGACCAGAAGATCGAATTTCGTTCAACTTCGCCGCGCGTGGAAGTTGATATGCAAATGCCCGTGCTGGTGGTCAAAGGCAGTTATAGCGGATCCATTCCCGTGGCATGGGGCTGGGGGGATGCCGTTGATGAATCCACCTCAGCTACATTGGAAATTAAGCCGGGCGAAAATCGCGGCGTCTGCCGCATCTCCTTGGCGGCGGACCCGGGGCAATTGCCGCGACCATTCACCGTGGAAGTTGATCCGCATCATACGGTTTTGCCCGCCAGCAGCGCGCCAGTTCGTTTAACTTCAACACTGGACCTGAACTCATTGCCAGACCTGACATTCTCGCGCACCAAGGGCGTGGCCGTGAAACCGAAGCTGCCTTCGGATTCACAAACGGTGATCTTTGGAGTCCCTATAAAGAATCGCGGCAACGGCGACGCCGGCTATTTCCGCATCACCGCCTACGATGCCGACCCGACTTCTGGCGGATTGGAATTGCCCAATGCCGCGGGCAATAGTTACGCGGAAATACAAGGGCTGGCTGCTGGAGCGGAGACCGATGCGGTCATTCGCTGGGATCCAAAGGAAAGCGCTGGGAATAAGCGCATTTTCTTCAAGATCGATTCCATGGATCGCGTAACGGAAATTTCAAAGAAGAACAATACCGCAGCCTATCCCATTCACATTCGCACTCTGGCGAATCTGGAACCTGTGGGATTCCGTTTCGATGTTCCCGAATTAATGCGCCTGCAGCGCGTCCGCGTCATTGCCTCGGTGCGAAATTCCGGCGAGACCGAAGCGCGCAACATCATGGTGGCGTTCTTCTCGGATCGGGCCGCTGATCCAAAGAATAAGATGGGCGAAAGGCTCATTGAACGAATTGCGCCGGGGCAAACGTTGGAGCAGACGTTTGAATGGCCCATTCCCCAGCACGTGCGCCAGACAATACTGGATGCGTTGAAGAAACATACCGCGCCAGAAAACATCCGCATCGATGCCTGCGCGCAATTCTATCTCCGCGGCTCGCTGCAACGCGTCCTGGTGGCGCCGCAGGATTAAGTTTCTTGTGCAGTTTTTTCACAGCGTCTGTGCACTCTTTCTACACAGGCCGGCGTGAAGCCCATTGATTCTGCTTCTGTTGCAGTTTTGATTGACCGCAGGATATACAGCATTTATAGGCTTTCTACAGCAGTTTCGTCATCATTCTGCGTTTCACAGCCATGCCTGCCGCAAGGGTGTATCTTTTGCTTTATTTATGCAGGTTCAGCATCTCAGGAGGAACTCATCGCGTGCATAAGCGCCCATTAGCTGTTTTATTTTGTGTCTTGGCCCTTTTTACCGGTTGTTCGAAATACCACAGGCTCAAGGCCGATCGGCAGGCCAATCGCTTGATTGCCGAAAAGCAAAAGGCTGTGTTGGGTAAGCAGGAGAAAATCGACATTCAAATGCCGGCCGATACATTGAGGAAGCGTCTGATTGAGCAGCAGAAGTTGACTGTTTCCAGCGATGCCTCATTGGGAACGAAAAATCTCAAGCCCATCAAGCACTGGCCCCATGATGATTATCTTGATCCCAAGACAGGACAGCAGGACACGTCATGGATGCCGGATGTGGCCAGTTCCACAACGCTGAAATTATCGTTGACGCAGGCATTGCAGGTAGCGGCCTTTGGCAATCGCGAATATCAGACGCGTAAGGAAGATGTATTTGTTTCGGCATTGCGCCTGGAACAGGAGCGCCATCGTTTTGAAAATTCCTTTACCGGTGTGTTTACCGGGCTATTCAGTCATGACCGCTCAGGACTGAGCGAAGTCAATGGCGCTTCCGGATCAGGCACATTGGGCGTTTCACGCCGGTTGAAAAGCGGCCTGACACTGGCCAGCCACTACGGCATCGATTTGGCGCAATTGCTAGAGCCAAATTCCACCTTTTCCAAATCGGTCTTCGCCGATGCGAGCGTGACCTTGCCGGTTCTGCGCGGCGGCGGCCGCTTTGTTGTGACCGAGCCATTGACACAGGCCGAACGAAATCTGGTTTATGCGCTGTATAATTTCGAGACGTACAAGCGGGATTTTGCCGTCCAGATCGCCAGCAGCTATCTCTCAGTGCTGCAGAACCTCGATGCCATTCAGAACGCCGAGGAAAACTACAAGGGACTGATCGCCTCCACGCGCCGGGCGCGGCGTTTGGCTGATGCGGGAATGCTGCCTGAGATTCAATTTGACCAGGCAGTGCAAGAGGAATTGCGCGCTCGTGATCGCTGGATTCGTTCCCTGGAATCGTATTCGCGTTCCATCGACCAATTCAATATCCAGTTAGGCCTGCCGACGGATGCCTCGATTGTTCTGGACCGATCAGAAATGGATCGACTTGCCGAGTCAACCAAGGCTATTATGACCGACCGTTATCAGCGCGAACAGACCGAAAACATCCCGCCTGCCGATGCTCCCATCACGCTGCGCCAACCCACCAAAGAAGGCGCCGGCCCGTTCGAATTGCCCGAAGAAGTTGCCATTCCCCTTGCATTAAAAAACCGGCTGGATCTGCGTGTGGCGCAAGGGGCCGTCTATGATGAAATGCGAGGCGTTACGTTGGCTGCTAATGACCTGTTGCCCGACCTGGTCTTGTCAGGAAACGCCGATTGGGGCGAAAATCGCTCCATCGGCAGTTCGGGCCTGCCAGACCAAATGCACATGAATTGGGATAAGGGGCGATATACGGCGAATGCCAATTTGCAACTGCCCCTGGAGCGCACTGCCGAGGGCATCGCCTACCGCCAAAGCTATATTGCCTTGGAAAAGGCCGTGCGCAACGAGCAGCAGTTGGAAGACAATGTGAAACTGGACGTGCGCAACGACTTGCGCACGCTTCTTCAATCGCGCGAGTCATTGCAGATTCAGGCACAAGCCGTTGCCTTGGCCGACCGCCGTGTACGCAGCACGAATTTGTTGTTGCAGGCGGGACGCGCTGAAATCCGCGATTTGCTGGAAGCGCAAGACGCCTTGCTTTCGGCACAGAACTCTTTGACGCAGGCGATGGTGGCCTATCGCGTGGCCGAGTTGGAAATTCAGCGCGACATGGGTGTGTTGCAGGTTAATGAAAAGGGGCTTTGGCAGGAATTCAACCCGCAGGAGATAAAATAATGAATCCTTCAGACAAAAAACGCGGAAGCATCCTTACGCGCTGGCCATTCTGGTTCGCGATCTTTGGAATCTTGATCCTCGGCGGAGCGGCTACCGCAGGTATCCGCGGCTTCTTTGGCGGAAAGAAATCTGAAACCAACGATCCGTCGTTTGTGGCTCAGGAAGGCCCGCTGACCATCAGCGTTTCGCAATCGGGAACGATTAAGGCCAGCGAGACCGAAATCATCAAGAACCAGGTGGAAGGCAATACGACCATTCTATACCTGATTCCCGAAGGCACCAGCGTGAAGAAGGGCGACCTGCTGGTAGAATTGGATTCCAGTTCCATTCAGGACCAATTGACCGACCAGATTATTCGCGTCCAAAACGCCGAAGCTGCCTTCATTAGCGCGCGCGAAGGCTTGGAAGTGGCGAAGAACCAAGCCAAGGCCGATGTGGACAAGGCGGAACTGCAATACAAATTCGCTCAGCAGGATCTGCAGAAGTACAAGGAAGGCGAATATCCCAAGGCGCTGAAGGAATGTGAATCCAAGATTACCATTGCCACCGAGGAATTGCGTCGTGCCGAGGAAAAAGCCAAGTGGTCGAAAATTCTTTATTCAGAAAAATACCTTTCCCAGACGGAATTGCAGGCGGATGAATTATCGGCTAACAAGACAAAGTTGTCGCTGGAACTGGCGCAGAATGACCTAAAACTGCTCAAGGAATTCACTAATGTTCGGCAAATTGCGCAGCTGGACAGTGATGTCAGCCAATCGCAAATGGCTCTGGATCGAACGAAGCGAAAAGCCGCAGCCGATATTTCGGAAGCCGAAGCCAACTTCAAAGCCAAGGAATCGGAGTATAACCGCCAGAAAGACAAGCAGGCGAAACTGGAGTTGCAGATAAAGAATGCCAAAATTTATGCCACGGCCGACGGGCTTGTCGTTTATGCCACCAGTGTTTCGGGCGGAGATTTCCACGGAGATCGCGACCAACCGCTGGCCGAAGGGCAGTCGGTGCGTGAGCGCCAGGAGTTGATTCACCTGCCGAAAACATCGTCCTTTATTGCGCAAATCAAGATTCCGGAAACAAGCTTGGATAAGATAAAACTCGGATTGCCGGTGCGTCTGGTCGTGGATGCTATTCCGGGCAAGGTTTACACCGGGCGCATGACGAAGATCGCTCCCCTGCCGGATGCCACCAGCGTGTTTATGAATCCCGACCTTAAAGTGTATAATAGTGAAATCACGATCAACGAAAAGGATAAGCTGCTGCGCACAGGCATGAGCTGCCGCGCCGAAATCATTGCCGCCCAATATGACAAAGCTGTTTTTGTTCCCGTGCAGGCGGTGACGCGGTTGGGCAAAGTGCCTACGCTGTATGTGGAAAGCGCCACGGGCTGGGCACCGCGCACAGTCAAGATTGGCTACGACAATAACAAGATGGTGCACATCATCAGCGGATTAAAGCCAGGAGAAAAAGTGCAAATGAATCCGCCGTTGGCCCCGTCAGCTGCGGATCAGCCTTCGGATGCGGAGCAGAAGGAAAACAAAACACTGCTGACCAATGCGGCGAAACAAAAGGATGCCCCCTCCAGTTCAACGCTGGCCGGGCGCGGCGGCAATATGTCGCCAGAACAACGCCAGCAGGCCATGGAGGCGATGAAAGCCGCCGGAGTGCCCATGACAGCCGATGGACGTCCTGATTTCGCAAACATGAGTGATGAGCAGCGCCAGGCTTTGCGCACGCGCTTTGCCGGAGGTCGTGGCGGCGGGGCGGCAGGCGGTGCGCCGGGAGAATCTGGCGCGAGCGCTGATCCCAGTGCCGATCGGCGTGGCAGTGGCGGAGGAGGCGGCGGGCGACGCAGCCGCTCTCTGGATAGTGGAAATAGCGGTGGCGGCGAAGTCCCGGCCGGCGGCAATGGAGCGGCACAATAATGGCAGTGGACACGTCAGTTCAGGCGCACAACGTTGTTGATTTGCGCAATATCTATAAGACCTATGTCATGGGCGATCAGCAAGTTCGCGCCCTGGATGGTGTCGATGCCGCGTTTGAAAAGGGAAGCTTCTGGGCCATCCTTGGGCCAAGCGGATCGGGCAAGAGCACCATGCTGAATCTGCTGGGCTGCCTGGATCGCCCCTCATCAGGAGAGTACTTTCTGGAAGGGCGCAATGTCAGCACCATGCCCGATGATGATCTCAGCGACATTCGCCTGAAATATCTGGGCTTTATTTTTCAGAGCTTTAACTTGATCCAATATTCCACCGTGGAAGAGAACATCCAACTGCCGCTGCATTACCTGGGATGGGAACCGGAGCGCGCGCATGCCCGCGCGCGTGATTTAGCCCATCTGGTGGGATTGGAGAAGCGGCTCGATCATCGTCCGAATCAGCTTTCAGGCGGACAACAGCAGCGCGTGGCTATCGCTCGTGCGTTGGCGAATGACCCGGCGCTGCTGCTAGCCGATGAGCCCACCGGCAACTTGGACTCGCGCACCGGCGAGGACATTATGCGCCTGCTGACGGACCTGAATCAGCAGGGTAAGACGATCATTATGGTTACGCACGAATTGGATGTGGCGGCGCATGCGCAAAAGCGCATGTTTATGCGCGATGGCAAGGTTGAGAGAATCGAGGAAAGCCGCTGATGCATTTCTCCAAATATGTGCTCGAAGTCAAACTTGGCATCAAAACTTTGATGATGCACAAATTGCGTTCGGTGTTGACCATGCTGGGCGTGGTGTTCGGCGTTGGCAGTGTCATCGCCATGCTGGCCGTCGGCGAGGGCGCCAGCGAGCAGGCCCTGACACAAATTCGCAAGTTGGGCAGCAATAACATTATTTTATCGGCAATGAAGCCCGTTGAGGAGCAAAGCGCTGTCAACAATCGCGTGATGATGAGCGTGTATGGCTTGCTGTATGATGATGTCGATCGCATTGCGCAATTTCCGCATGTGAAGCAGGTCGTGCCTGTCAAACAGGTGCGCAAGGAAGGACACCTGAAGGACCGCTCGCTCGATCTTCGCGTCGTGGGAACGACTCCGGCATGGTTCGACCTCGTGCAGCGCGAAATGCTGGCCGGGCGTCCCCTGTCGCAACAAGACCAGGATTCCAGCGCCAACGTTGTCGTCCTGACCGAGCATGGTGCGCGCAGTTTGCTGGCAACGGAAAACACCATTGGCCAGCAATTGAAGATCGGCGGCGTTTATTATCAAGTCGTTGGAATTGTGAAGAATGAAGCGGCTGTCGGCGGCGGCATTCGCACTCCCGATCAGGATATTGACGCCTATATTCCCATCAATGTGGCGCGCCAGCGCTATGGCGACATTTTCATGCAAATGACTTCCGGCTCGCGCATTCGCGAACGTGTGGAACTCCACAATATGATTATCGAAGTTGATGGCGTTGAAAATGTGGAGTCCACCGCCGCGGCCATTAAAACCATGCTGCAGCGGTTTCATAAGAAGGAAGATTATGAGCAGAAGGTGCCTCTGGAATTGCTGCGTCAGGCCGAACAAACCAAACGCACATTCAATATCGTTTTAGGCTCCATTGCGGGAATCAGTCTGCTGGTCGGCGGCATTGGAATTATGAACATCATGCTGGC
>Ga0116193_1003340_pt1 | contig 11622 bp, 14 predicted proteins | sample AD_UKC115_MetaG_FD_89892 | JGI IMG/M metagenome (GOLD analysis project Ga0116193, IMG submission 89892) | Active sludge microbial communities of municipal wastewater-treating anaerobic digesters from Hong Kong - AD_UKC115_MetaG | ecosystem: Engineered > Bioreactor > Anaerobic > Digestate...
ACAAATTGAATTTTCACGATGTCATACGGGAAACAAGGCAAACTATGGTGGAGACAAAAAAAATGCCCCCTTCAGCATTTGACTTTGCTTTGCGAGATATGATTTTTTCTAACAGCGATGCGTTTACGGTAGCGAAAAGCCCGGAAGGATATAAAGTTTGTTCATTTGTATTCTTCCCCGGATGTCAGCTTTCTGCCTCAAATCCTGCTGCAGTGGAAAAAGTTTATGCGTTATTGCTGGAAAAATTCAGCGATTCCACCGGTTTATTGCTGAGATGCTGTGGAATTATTGCAGATTGGGCTGGCGAAAAAGAGAAATTTCAGCAGGCTCGCAATGAATTGCTTCAGGAAGTTGAATCTCTCGGAAATCCCGAATTGATTGTCGGTTGTCCTGGTTGCATGCAAACATTTCGAAATTTCTACCCTGCATTAAAGATTCGTTCCCTTTGGACCATATTGGATCAAATGGATATTCATTCGAAACAACATGAAACAATACAAACCTTTGCGATTCATGATCCATGTGGAGCAAGATATCAACCAGAAGTTCAGGACGCTGTGCGATCGTTAGCAAAAAAAATTGGCATTCAATTGGAAGAACTCCCGCTGAACAGAGATCAAACTTCCTGTTGTACTTATGGAGGTAACGCCTGGAACGCAAATCGCTCGCTCAGCGATGCCGCTGTGGATGCCCTTGCTGCAGAGAATCCTCATGATTATTTAACCTATTGCGCCATGTGCCGTGATTTTTTTCTGAAACGGGGAAAAAATGCGTATCATATTTTAGATTTATTTTTTAATCCGGAGCGAATCATCAGCGGCAAAGCCATGCCAAGGCCGGATTATTCCATGCGGCATGAAAACCGATCTCGTTTAAAAAAGCACTTATTAAAAAAGTATTGGAGTGAAGAAATGAACGCATCTGCACCTTATGAAAAGATCAAACTTTTTATTTCTGAGGAAGTCCGAAGCGTGTTAGAAGAAAGAATGATTTTAGTGGAGGATTTGCAGCAGGTTTTGTATCAAACGCTCGAAACAGGAAACCGGATGGTCAATGCACAAACTGGGCATTACCTGACCCATGCTACTCCGGGACATGTAACGTATTGGATTGAATATTTGCCGAAGGATGATGGATATCAGATTTTTACTGCCTATTCACACAGAATGTTCATTGAGGAGGCAAACTGATGGCGCAATATGTTAAAAATGAAGAGTTCGCAGAATGGCGATGCGATAAATGCAACTGCGAACTGGAATTGAAAAAGGTAGTTGTCTCGTATTTGGAAGGTTCATTTCCAGTAGATCTTCCAGTCTGTAAGAAGTGCGGTCAAGTGTTCATTCCAGAATCGTTAGCCATTCATAAGATGCTCGAAATTGAACAACAAATGGAGGACAAATAATTTCCGGCACTACCTTTGAAACTTGCTTTCATCCAGGTGGTTTGGAATTGACAAAACGTCTGGTCCAATTGAGTGGAATTCCCGCTCATGCAGCCATTGCAGATTTGGGATGCGGGGAGGGTATTGTTTGTGAATTCTTGCATCGCAATGGGTTTGATCCAACTGGTGTCGATCTGAGTAAGCATTTTAATAATTCCAATGGAATCAAGTTTATTCAAGCAGATTTTCTTGACTTGCCATTGATATCAAACTCTTTTGACGCAGTTATGATGGAATGTGTTCTATCCATCCAAAATGATCTTTCAACAGGTTTATCGGAAGCCCGTCGAATCCTGAAACAATCTGGATTATTACTATTGAGCGATCTGTACCTGCATTCCGATCAAGATAGCGATTGTAATCTGATTACAATGAACCAATATCTTGAGATAATCAGGAAGATGGGTTTTCAGATTATCCAATGGGAAGATCATACACGAGAATTAAGAGACTTGATTTTTAAAATTTTATGGGAACAAGATTCCATAGAGCCTTGTTGTTTTCCAAACGGGCAGCATGGAATGAAAGGATCGAGAAATCTGGGCTATTTTATATTGATCGGGAGAAAAAAAGCTCATACATATGGATAAATCCGTTCAATTATTCGGCTTTATCAATGTTATTGAATTTGAAAAATTCCAGTAATTCGAGATATTAACCAACTTTTCGAATCAATCGAGAAAACCCGTTGTCGTGTTTTTTTTCGCTTTGTACAGAAACAACACAAAAATAAATGAATTTCCCCATATTTCGAATCGCAAGAGAAATACTCGATTGGAGATTTTGTTAAAAACAGAATACTGAATCGAAACTGGTAAAAAGGAGTTATCGATGGAAGAAATCGAAGAATTATTACAATATGGCCGTCAAGGCTACAATTGCGGTCAAATTATGATGATCCGGGCTTTAGAGATGCAAGGGAAAGAAAATCCTGATGTTGTGCGTGCTATGACCGGCTTCGCAGGCGGAATAGGATGGTCAGGCGATCTTTGCGGAGTGCTCACGGGCGCCGTTGCTGTGTTGGGGCTATATGCAGGCAAAGGATCTTTACAGGATCAGGATGATGTACGGCTGATGTTTATGATTGAAGATCTGATTAAGTGGTTTAAAGAGAGATATGGGGAAACATACGGCGGAATTCATTGCAGTGAGATTTTAGGTTTAAATTCCGGGAAAATTGATATGGATCGCTGCCCTGTCATGATCGCTGAAACGTTACAATATATAAAAGAGTTATTAGTCAAAAATGGTTTCGATCTTACCGGGGGAATCCTGGATGAATGAACCCCGAATATTTTCACAGACACAAAGCGTCTGTCCGGTTTGTTTAAAAGTCATCCCGGCAATGGAAGTCATCAGAGAAAATCATCATGTCTATTTGGAAAAAACGTGCCCGGATCATGGTTCTTTCTCTGTGATTACCTGGCGGGGTGAACCTTCGCTGGAAACTTGGGGGATGAAAAACATCCCCGCTCATCCGGATCATCCATTTACCAATCTGAACTATGGCTGCCCGTATGATTGCGGGCTCTGTCCGGATCATGAACAGCAACCCTGTTGTGTTTTATTGGAAGTCACGCAGCGATGTAATCTGCAATGTCCTGTTTGTTACGCTTCTGCCGGGATCTCCAAACGAATGGATCCATCCATCGACACGATCCGTTTCTGGTATCAGCGACTGATGGAAGCAGGCGGTCCATTTAATATTCAGCTTTCCGGCGGGGAACCATCGCTCCGAGACGATCTTCCGGAGATCATTCGCATCGGGAAACAGATGGGGTTTAACTTCTTTCAACTCAATACGAATGGAATTCGAATCGCAGAGGAGGAAGGTTTTCTTGAAACACTGAAAGAAGCCGGACTAAATACTGTCTATCTTCAATTTGATGGGACAGAAGATTCAATTTACCAACGCATTCGCGGAAAACCGCTATTCGATTTGAAGAAGAAAGTCATAGAACGATGTCAGAATGCAGAAATCGGTGTCGTCCTGGTTCCAACGGTAATTTCGGGAATCAATGACTGGAATCTGGGAGAAATCATCCATTATGCTATTGCTCATATTCCAGTAGTTCGGTGTGTCCATATCCAACCTGTTTGTTATTCCGGAAGAATGATGCAAAAGCCTGAAAATAAAGACCGGTTGACCATTCCGGAAATATTTCGAAAAGTGGAAGAACAGACAAACGGATTGATTAAAGTTGACCATTTTAAACCAGGCGGTGGTCAGCATCCGATGTGCGGTTTTCAGGCAAATTTTGTCCTGATGGAGGATGGGACCTTAAAAGCTTTATCAAAATTTGTTCCGAATGAAAAAACGGAAGGTTGCTGCTGTAAATCCATAGAAGCTTCAGCCAGTAGAATAAAAGCTCAAAATTTTGTCGCAAAGACATGGACTTTTCCTGAAAAAATTCACTTAAAACAAAGGAATCCAGAGCCGTTTTTTTCGGAATGGGATCATTTTCTTGAGCGGAAGAAGAACTATCAGTTCACCATTTCAGGAATGGCATTCCAGGATGCCTGGAATTTAGACCTGGAACGCCTTAGAAGCTGTTATATCATGATCGTATCGCCGGAAGGGAATCTGGTTCCTTTCTGTGCCTGTAATTTAACGGATGAATCCGGAAATTCAATCTATCGATGAATCCAAATATCGTCTCCGAACCCAAAATCAATCAAACAGAACTGACTGCATTGCCGCTGACACCCGTTCAACTTGAAATTGAGCGGAAAATTGGGATTTCAAGGGCCTCATTATCGACACAAATCTTACAACAATGGCAGTTAGCTCGATTGAATCAGGTATTGCAATATGTAAAAAAACGCAGCCCATTTTATCAAAACTTGTTTGCATCTTTCCCTGAACACCTGGATAGTTTTACAGAATTTGAAAAATATCCCTTTACAACGGCTGATGACATCGCAAAAGAAGGAAATCGGATGATCTGCGTCTCACAAAGCGAGATTGCCCGAATCGTCACGCTGGATACCTCAGGAACAACCGGTAAACCTAAACGCATCTTTTTCACACGGGAAGATCAAGAATTGACGATTGATTTTTTTGGTGTTGGTATGTCCACTCTGATCGAACCAGGATACAAAGTTCTGATCCTTTTACCCGGGAATACTCCAGGAAGTGTCGGAGATCTTTTACAGAAAGGTATCGAAAGAGTCGGTTCTATCGGGATCCAGCATGGACCGTTTACTGATCCATATGCTACCAATACACGGATCGAAGCGCTCCGGATTCAAACGCTTGTCGGTACGCCAAAACAAGTATTTACGCTGGCTCGAGTCTGGCAAATAGCTGGAATGAAAAATTGTCCGGTTCGTTCTATTTTATTATCGACCGATTATGCAGCACCTTCTCTGATGAATCGTATACGAGAAACCTGGAATTGCAGCATATTGCAGCACTACGGTATGACAGAAGCTGGTTTGGGCGTCGGGATTGATTGCGCTGCGGCAAGAGGATTCCACTTGCGGGAAGCCGATCTCTATTTTGAATTGATTGATTCAAATGGGCTGCCAGTTCCTGACGGGACTCCCGGAGAAGTCGTTCTCACAACTCTGACGCGGAAAGGAATGCCGTTGATCCGCTATCGATCGAAAGATATCAGTCGGGTGATCCAAGGAGACTGCCCCTGCGGCACGGTTCAAAAAACTTATGAATGGATTAAAAAGCGAAAAGATGATGATCCATCAATCATTTCGATCCAACAATTGGATGATTTAATCTTCGACCAATCCGGAATCAATGGTTTTAATGCTGCATGGATCGGGAAAGACTTAAAACTGAATCTATACTGGGAATCAGAGTCTCATTTCAAAAATGCATCTATCATTGATCGGATGATTCGAGATCAGCATCCTTTAATAACGCATATAATTATCCAAAATGAAATTGGATTTCCAGACTCTGCTTTTGAAATGAGAAAAAAAAGAATCGCGTCATGAATCAAGAAAAATCTACAGTCCAAATAGATAAATTAAAGTCCGGAGACGAGGAATCGTTTGCAATGTTAGTTGATGAGACATCTGGGAAAATTTATCGCACCTTACTTCAGATTCTGGGCAACGAACAAGACGCGGAAGATATTTTACAAGAAACGTATTTGAAAGCCTATCGTGCCATCCCTGAATTTGAAAACCGATCCGGTTTATATACCTGGCTTCACCGCATTGCCCTGAATGAAGCACTGATGCAGATTCGGATTCGGAAACCGCAGATTGTCTCTATTGATGACAATGAGCCTTTTTCCGATGATCTGGATATTGAACAGAAGGACATTGTTGATTTCTGCTGTCTGCCTGAAGGAGAATTGCTCTCCAAAGAAAGCCGGCATTTTTTAGATCAGGCAGTCCAAACCCTTCCCGAATCTCTCAGAATTGTTTTCGTAATGCGCGATATAGAAGGATTATCGACGCAAGAAACCGCTGATGCATTACAAATCAGTGAAAACAATGTGAAAATCAGACTGATGCGGGCACGGATGATCCTAAGAAAAAAACTTTCAGCATACTTCAACAAGTTTTTCATTGAGGAAAAAGAATTATGAAAAACCATAACCATGCTCCATCATGCAAACAAATGTTAGGAAATCTTTCGGAATTCATTGATGGTGATCTGCAAGCGGAATTGTGCTCTGAAATTGAAGAACATTTAAAAAATTGCAAAAATTGCCGCATCGTAGTTGACACACTGAAAAAGACTGTAGAACTTTATGAAAAATGTGCTTCTGAAGAAACAAATTTACCGAATGACGTGCGCGAACGATTATTTAAAAAATTAGCATTAGATGATTTGAAAAAGCACCAAGAATCTTCATAATGGATCAGCATTTCGAAATTTATGCAGATTATCGGATACTGAGAGAAATTTTGATGCTGTGTGATTTTTGAGCAGAACTTATAAATCACACAACATCAAACAATCCTCCTACGATTTCGAATTAATGGAAATCAATTCAGAGCAGTCAATTTGTTTAGAATTTATCCAAAAAGTATTGATGTACCCTGAGATCATCGGTCAGTTCCGGATGAAAAGAAGTAACGAGCATGTTCTTCTGTCTTGCAGCAACAATATGGTCATCCATGCGGCAAAGGATTTGAACATTTTCATCATCGATTCGCTCAATAAATGGCGCACGAATAAACGTCATCGGAATTCTTCCAATTCCTTCAAAATTCTCAACCGCGCAAAAACTTCCAAGCTGCCTTCCATAAGCATTTCTTTTCACCGAAATATCCATGGCCTGAAAGTAAAGACGATCATCATTGACGATTCTTTTTGCCAGCAGAATCATACCGGCACAAGTGCCTAAAACCGGTACACCGCTTCGTATCAGATCATCGATACATTGAAAAAGTCCGCTGCTGTGCAATAATTTTCCGATCGTTGTACTCTCGCCGCCTGGAAGAATGATCCCATCCGGCTTATTTTTCTCCAAATCGCCCATCTCCCGAATCTCAAAATTAGGGACACCTAATTTTTCAAGGGCATGAATATGTTCGATAAAACCACCTTGTAATGCCAGCACACCGATCATTATTTGCCGCGCTCCGCCATTAAAAGGTCAATTTCCTGTTCATTAATACCGACCATGGCTTCCCCTAAGTCCTCAGAGAGTTGAGCGATCAAGGCAGGATTATTAAAATTGGTTACCGACTTAACAATAGCTTCAGCCCGTTTTGCTGGATTTCCGGACTTAAAAATTCCTGATCCCACAAAAACGCCTTCTGCGCCTAATTGCATCATTAAAGCAGCATCAGCCGGTGTTGCGACACCGCCTGCCGCGAAATTCACCACCGGAAGTTTTCCATTCTCATGAACATACTGAACGAGTTCATAGGATACCTGCAGTTCTTTAGCTGTATGAAAAAGTTCATCTTCGCGCTGGTTTTGAATTTGTCGAATTTGTGATATCATCATCCGCATATGACGGACAGCCTGAATGATATCGCCTGTTCCAGGTTCCCCTTTTGTGCGAATCATGGAAGCCCCTTCAGAAATTCTTCGTAAGGCTTCGCCCAGATCCTTTGCCCCGCACACAAATGGAACATTGAATTTCGTTTTGTCAATGTGGAACAAATCATCTGCCGGTGAAAGCACTTCGCTTTCATCAATGTAATCAATCTCAATTGCTTCCAGAATCTGAGCTTCAACAAAATGCCCGATTCGCACTTTTGCCATGACGGGAATGGATACAGCATGCTGGATTTCCTTGATCATCTTCGGATCACTCATGCGCGATACGCCGCCCGCTGCCCGAATGTCCGCGGGGATCCGTTCCAACGCCATCACTGCACACGCACCGGCATTTTCAGCAATGCGTGCCTGTTCCGGAGATGTCACATCCATGATGACACCGCCTTTCAGCATCTGTGCAAGATTTTTATTTAATTCATAACGTTCATTCATTGTTTCACCTGTTGTAATAATTGGATTAATACATTCATAATTTCACTACAGAACATCACGTTTGAAAAAGAATGATTACATTTATCGATTTCAAACGCTGACGGAATTTATTATCCGGAGAAACCATTCAACTCCAATTTTTCAATATTTCGAACCACTGTGAAACGATATTTATGACACAAAGCACGCTGCATTCGAATAAAAAAAAAGTGTTGAGGCTGATCCTCATCAGATCGCATCAACACTTCTTTTTTTAATTTCATCAATAAAGTTTTTTACTAACCTTATTAAACATTTTCCGGTGATAACTTAGATTTTTCCAGCAAGGAAATCATTCACCAAGTTTTTCAACCCTGATTCGGAAAGAGCGCCTACCTGTGTTTTTACAACTTGCCCCTTGGAAATAAAAAGCATTGTCGGTATACCCTGAACACGATAATTGACCGCCCATTGGCTGTATTCATCCGTATTGACCTTTGCCACAATGATTTTACCGGAATACTCTGACGCAATTTTATCTAACAATGGAGCAACCATCCGGCAAGGCCCGCACCAGGGAGCCCAAAAATCTACAAGAACCGGAAGCTCAGCTTTTAATACTACTTCTTCAAATTGATCATCATTGACATGAATAACACTGTTCATTTTTTTCTCCAATTATTTTATTGTTTTTTCTCTGACCAATCAACCATCATGCGACTGCGGCCATTTATTTCTTTTTCAATTGCCATTGCAGCTATAGCACCCTCTGCGGCAGAAACAACTACTTGCTTTACATGGGTACATAAAACATCCCCAATAGCATAAACTCCCGGAATGCTGGTCTGAAAACTGGAATCCACTATCAGGCATCCGCTTTGTGAAACTTCCAGTTGTCCCTGAATAAAATCTGTCACCGGCCTGCCGCCTTGCAAGTACACAAATGCACCTGAAACGCTCAGCAATACCTCATGCTGATCCGATTGAACCGCTAATACAGCTTCTACGCGATTTTCGCCAATAATTTCTTTTAGTTTTGTTCCTGCATATAGAATAACTTTTGGATGATTCTTCAGCGTTTCCACAAGTTCTTGCGGTGCAGCCAAACGTTCCGTCTGGGACAGGAAATAGACCTGATTCGCAAATTTGGTTAAAAATAAAGCCTCCTCTATCGCTTCATCAGTATTTCCTGCGACAACAACATCTTTATTTCGATAAAAAGCCGCATCACAAGTTGCGCAATAGGAAACGCCATGACCAAGCAGCCGATCTTCTCCTTGAATTCTGACCCCTCTTCCCATCGACCCCGTGGAGATAATAACGAATCGGCTGTTATATACGCTTCCATTTCCAAAAATGCTTTTCGTTTCACTTTGTAGATCAACCCCAATCACTTTATCAGAAATATATTCAGCTCCGAATAATTTTGCCTGCTCCCGCATTTTTTCAACCAGTTGTGCGCCGCTGATCTCTTCTACAATTCCGGGATAATTGACGATTTTTGAAGTAATACCAAGCGCTCCGGATGTCAATCCTTTGTCCACAACCAATGTTTTTAATCCTGAGCGGGCTGCATAGATTGCTGCAGTTGAACCGGCAGGACCGCCGCCGATGATCACAACATCATAATTTGCAGACGCTTTCTGACTCTCATTTGAATTGTTTTTTATTTGATTATCTTCCATCATCAGCTCCATTTTTTTTCTTCATTGATATTAGATGCAAAAATCAAAAGAAAGTTACAATGGGTTTTCCAAATTCATCAAATCCGCTGCAGTAGTTCGAAATTGCGAAAAGTCTTTTCAGAAAAAAGAGTATTATTGAGTTTTTTTGAGCAGAGCGTAAAAACAATACTTCAATAAATAGTATTTCTCATATTTCGAATCGCTGGAATTACGATGAAAAATCTGACTATAATTATTCTTACGTTAATTTTGTAACCCATTGGCAACGAATAAGGAGAGAACGATGCTGAATTTTGACTATCAGAATAAAACAAGAATTGTATTCGGAAAAGATACCCACAAACAAATCGGAAGCCTGATTAAACCGTTCACATCAAAAGTTCTGCTGCATTATGGCAGCGGAAGTATTAAAAAAAATGGCATCTATGATGATGTGATCCGTTCCCTAAAAGAACAATCGATCGAATTTATTGAACTGGGCGGTGTAAAGCCAAATCCACGACTATCATTGATTCATGAAGGGATCGATCTCTGTCGGAAAGAAAAAATCGGATTCATCCTGGCTGTAGGAGGCGGCAGCGTAATCGATTCCGCAAAAGCCATTGCCATGGGAGTTCCTTATGATGGCGATGTTTGGGATTTCTTCGCAGCCGGTAAACATCCCGATACTGTGCTGCCGGTTGCCACGGTATTAACCATTCCTGCGACAGGATCAGAATCCAGTATCCGATCCGTCATATCGGATGAAAAGACACAGCGCAAGCTGGGATATGGTGACGAAAAAATTCGTCCGGTTGTCAGTGTCATCAATCCTGAAATTTATTTTTCACTTCCGGATTTTCAAATTGCCTGCGGTGTTTGTGACATGATGAGCCATATTATGGAAAGATATTTTACAAATACGACTCATACCGACTTGATCGATGGACTTTCGGAAAGTACTATGAAAACGATCATGAAAAACGGTTTAATCCTGAAACGTGACCATACAAATTATGACGCCTGGGCTGAAGTGGCATTCTCTGGCACACTGGCACATAACGGATTTCTGAATTTGGGCAGAGAGCAGGATTGGGCTTGTCATGCCATGGAGCATGAGATGAGCGCAATCTATGACGTTGCGCATGCGGCAGGTCTGACCGTCGTAACCCCAGCCTGGATGAAATATGTCTATCAAACCAATTTGCCGATGTTCGTTCAATTTGCTGTCAATGTAATGGGCGTTGAAGGCAGTTTCCGTGATCAGGAATGGATTGCGCTGGAAGGGATTCGCCGGCTGGAGGATTTCTATTCCAAAATGGAAATGCCATTATCCATGAAAGAAATTGACATCGACAGCGAAAACTTTGAATTGATGGCGAAGAAGGCTACCGGATTTGCATTTGGAAAAGAAAATAAAATCGGCGGATTGAAAAAACTTACCTGGGAAGATGTGCTGGCTATTTATCAATTGGCTGACCGATAAAACTGACTGCTTATTGTGTTGTTTTTGCGCTTCGCGCAGAAACAACACAATAAGTATTAATCCTTCCCATATCTCGAATCATTGTAGTATGCAATGAAAAATTGCCATTTTTTTATTGATCGTGTTATGTCCGTTTAATAAATTCTGTTCGGCATTTTGGACAGGTGATGCAGATTTTCCCTTTTCCTTTTGGTACGCGAATCTTTTGTCGGCATTCAGGACAGCGATAAAACTTGTACGTTTTCATCTCTTTCAACTGCCGTTTTTGCCGCAGCAGCCAGTTTTCCACCGGATACCAATACTTTAAAAACCATGAATTTTCCTTACTTCTGCGCAGATAATCGCGGGAAAATGCACGATAGATCATGAATCCTAAAAGAATATAACTCGGAAGCATCAGGATTTCAATTCGGACCAAAGAGGAAATTAGCGAAAGGATGACTCCAAGGATTAATACTGCGATATTCAGCTGGTCGTTTCCATAACGACCGCGCATAAATTGATTGAATTTGTTCTGAAATTGATTCATTTTCTCACTCATTTTTTTTAGTATTGTATCATTCTCTTGAAAAAATCCATCCTTCAAATAATACATCAGCGATTCCTATGAAAATAGAATTCAATTTTCATA
>Ga0116193_1003346_pt1 | contig 11608 bp, 8 predicted proteins | sample AD_UKC115_MetaG_FD_89892 | JGI IMG/M metagenome (GOLD analysis project Ga0116193, IMG submission 89892) | Active sludge microbial communities of municipal wastewater-treating anaerobic digesters from Hong Kong - AD_UKC115_MetaG | ecosystem: Engineered > Bioreactor > Anaerobic > Digestate | place...
ACATCTTCCTGTACGATCTGTACAGAGGCTGCCATCTTACCAGACTTCAACACGTTCGCCAAGTCCTTTGCCTCTTCAGGAGTGAAGTGACCGGTGATCTGTGAACGACCGCCTGTGATCTCATCGTTGACGTTAGGTGCAGAATAAACCATACCATCCAATACGATAGCGATAGCCTTTCCGATATTATCCTTGGTAAGACGTGCCCATGCTTTGGCACCTTCTGCGTTCATCGTCATGTTAACCATCTGCTCAGAACGACCGGCCTGCTGAACGAAGTCGGCGTTGGCATCCGTAACAACGTCACCACCCAGTGCAGGACTTCCGTCACGGTTGGTAACCTTGATAGCATAGAGTTCATAGAACTGTTCCTTCTCATCGATAGCCTTAACGCCCCATTTCAGAGAGAGGTTACGAGGAAGAAGCTCTTTCACCTGCTTCATGTTCAGGTAATCGTTGATGGTAGCCATATCAGTGACACGAGCTACACCGACAACGGCACCCGGAGCAAGCTGTCCGTTATATTGACTGATCTGCAACAGAGAGAACAACGGATGTTCCTTTGCATATTCAGCCTGTGTCTGTGTCTGAGCGGTCGGTTCTTTCTTGCCGACAGCAGCTAACAGAGAATCAGCCGATGCACCTGCACTGTCTTTCGTGGTGACAGCTGCTTTCTTAGCATCCTTAGCATCTGCTTTCTTTGCCTTATCTTTTGTAGCAGTCGTATTGTCTGCCAATGTAGCCGTAGAATCCAGTTTAGCAAGAGCCAAAGAATCAGCAACAGAGAGAGAGTCACCAGCAGCGCCCAGCTTACCACCGTTCTTCACGATTGCAGCCAAAGCATTATCAACAGAAACGAGGTTCTGATAGATCTCGGTGAGCTGATAGGTTTCCCAAAACTCCAGATTGGCACTACCTTGCAACAGTTTGCGGACACGTTCAGGTTCCTTTACACCAGGGAGCTCAACCAAGATACGGCCGGCTGTCTCCAAACGTTGGATGTTAGGAGAAACAACACCGAAACGGTCGATACGAGTACGCAATACGTTAAATGAATTATCGATGGCACTCTGTAACTCGGTCTTGAGTACTGAAATGACCTGAGCATCTGAGCTCTGCGGTGTGATCTTATCTTTCAGCTCGAATGTACTGAAGATAGCTGACAACCGCGCTCCACTGTCTAATTTCTTATATTCTTGAGCGAACAGGTCGATGAAATCAGTCTGACTGGTAGCTTGATTAGCATAAGCAAGATCAAGAGCCTTGTTGAAATTAGGATCCTGATTATTGTTAGAAAGGGAACGGATAACGTCGGCGACGTTCAATTCAAGAACAACGTTCATACCGCCTTTCAAGTCAAGTCCTAAACTAATTTCCATCTCACGGCACTGCTTGAGTGTATATCCAAGCCATACCTTCTGTGTAGAGAGAGAATCGATATATGCACTCTCTTTCGCTGCATCTCCGCCAGCGTACTTAGCGGCTTTATCGTTATAATATCTTGTCACGAATGAAAATGACAGATAAAACAAACACACAAGCGTAAGCAATACCGCGAAGACTTTCACAAATCCTTTGTTTTGCATTTGAATCTTTGGTTTATTTTTGTTACTAATTATTCGATGTTTTTTCAGTGGGTGCAAATATAGACTTTTTTTTGCTCACTACGACCAAATAGTTTAATAATTTGTAACTTACCCTTATAAATCTGTTCGAATTGCATATCTTTGAAGGCGGGAAATCAGTTTTGAACCGTAGGAAAGATAATGGTTTAGGCCGATTGGCGGATCTCATTCTCATTTTATATCAATCAAGCCTTATCAAATGGATATTTGGAATGATTAGAATGAGGAAACATCCATCCCGCAGAGACTGGAAGTGTGAAAGAATCAGAATGTTTAACTAAAGGACTAAGATGATGATGAAAAGATTTTTGCTACTTATCATGTTCCTTCTGCCGACCTTCGTCATGGCACAGAAGAACCAGGAGAATAGTTGTTCACCCGTTATCGGAGGAAAAATCTGTTACACGGACGAAGTGGAGATGACAGGCACTTCCTGCGAAATCATCTACGACAATATCAACAGGTGGGCTGCGGAACGATTCGGGAAAGACATCTTCCTTTCCAATGTCACGACCGACAAAGATCACAACTCCTTTTTCATCCATTCCAAAATGGAGCTTATGCTCGATGAAAAGCAGAAGACAATGATCAAATTCGACCTCAACATTGCCTGCTTCAATGAGAAATATTCGGCATCCATCACCAATATCGTCTATGAATATGATCCGGCGAACGGCACCGATTACAAGACGTTCCCTGCCGAACATGTGATCGGCAATCAGGGAAAGGACAATACGCTGAACTTTGTGAAAGATCCCGTTCTTTTCTGCAATGCCACGCTTTTCTTTGCCAATAACATCTTCAACGAACTGATGGATGGCGCTCAGGAGAACAACTAAAAAAATCGCCAGAGAAGGGCACTATGGAAATCTTCAATAACGACGGCTGTTCATTCAGACACCTGATGACGCTCCTTCAGACACCTGATGACACTCGTTGAGACACCTGATGACGTCAAGGAAAATAAGGAGTTTCTATTTTAATTCCAGATAGCACCAGAGAGGATAATGGTCTGAATAACGCAGCTTGTCGATGGTGCAGTTATAGGATTTCATATTCGACGAGTGCAGAATGTTGTCAATTCTGAAATAGAAGAAGTTGCGGTTGTAGGTAATTCCCATTCCACGTCCCGATTCAGAAAACGAATCGATCAGTTTTCCCTGCACGGTATGATGCGCATAGGAGATCGGCGTATCATTGAAGTCTCCGCAGACAAGGACATATTCATCTTTCGAATCCTTTATTTCCTGAGCCACGGTTCTCGCCTGACGAGCTCGTATGAGAAAAGCAGGACCTAATTTCTGTTGAATGGCTCCTTTCCAGTCGCTGAAATGATCTTTCGATTCACCCTTCAGGAAAGAAAGATAGCGTGTTCTGTCTTCCGTCGTTAGTTTGAACGACTCCAGATGGTTGTTGACAAGCGTCAGTTTCTTACCTTTAATATTAATCGTCTGAACAGACGATCCGTTATAATCACTCTCATAGTTGACTTTCCGAATGTTGGAAATAGGATATTTGGAAAAGACAGCCACTCCGAATTCCTGGTTTCCCATCTCGTCGCACAAAACGACCGAGCGGTACGGATACATGCTCAGTGCATCTCTCAGACGCGAAGCTGACAGCATTTTCCCCTTCCGTTGCACCGAATATTCCTGAAGGCAGACGATATCAGCATTTGAATCGATGATGTATTGAATGATCCTATTGGGTTTGTCCTTCGAGTGGCCTTCATAGCCGAACGCCATCACGTTATACGTAAGTACTTTGATGACGTTTTCGGTCGGGATATTCTTCGTACGCTGATGCATCGGGAAATAATTTTTCACCGGTCCCCAGCAGATCACGAAAGCTGCGATGCCCACCAGCAGAGGTTTCCATTCCGTTAAAAGGATCCAGCAGATGACGAAAAAGAAGTTGGCAGCACAAATGAGTGGGAACATCATGCCAAGATAAGAAAAGGACAAGCTCATTTCCGGTGAGATCCGGTCTGAATAGGCTGACAGAATCATCAAAATCACTACCAGCACATTCACTGATAAAACGAGATATTTCAGAACGAGCTTGAATGATTTCATGGTTCACCTCATTTTCTACTGGCATCGAACAGCTGCCGTTTCTCATCAGAAGTCAGACTTTCGTAACCCGATTCCTTTATCTTGTCCAGTATTGCGTCGAGATTCTGGTTCTCCTGTTGTTTGCGTTCATGATACTGATCATCCGTTTCCCGCATTCCGGGATTCACCGTCACCGTCATGCGCGGTTTTCTTTTGAACAGATTGACGAAGAAATCAATCAAACGGTTAATGGGAGCCGTCAAATCCTTGCCACGGCTAATCCGATTAGCAAACCAAATGCCCAGCAAAGCACCACCGATATGGGCGATATGTCCACCGGCATTGGAAGAGGTGACAGCCAGCAGATCGATAATGAAAGAGAAGATGGCCAAATAAATCAGTTTGACATTCCCCAAAAAGAGAATCCCGATCTCCATATCCTTCCGATAGAAAGAGACGGCAAAGACAATAGCCATGACCGAAGCCGACGCGCCCATCAGCATGCTGCCTGCTGCTACCGTGCGGAAATAAGGGAAGATATTGTAAGCCAACATGAAGAACAAGGCACCGGCAACTCCTCCCAGGATATAAAGTCCACCCAACTGCTTCTCGTTGAAGAAGGTCAGGAAAAGCTTCCCAAACCAGTAGAGCCAAAGCATATTGAACAAGATATGCAGAAAATCATAATGTGTGAACATATAGGTGATAACCGTCCAGGGACGATGCAGAAAACCTACGGGCGACGACGGGAACTGCAGCCAGCTCAGAAAGAACTCAGGAGAATAGTTGAACAGAGAGCAAAGAAGAGCAGCGAGCCTGATCAAAATAAAGAGGCCTACATTTATATATAAGAGTTTCGTCAGAATCGATCCCGACTGAAACCTCCACTTTGTCTCAGAAAATATATCGCCCATTGCTCCTATCCTTCTTCTTCCAATAACGGATCATAAAATAGCCGAACAACATTCCGCCGAGGTGAGCGAAATGAGCGACACTGTCACCGCCAAAGCTTGCCACTCCGAGGAACAACTCGCAAAGGCCGTAAAAGAGCACCATCCATTTTGCCTTGATGGGAATCGGAATGAATATAATATATAGAGGTATATTCGGGAACAACATGGCAAAAGCCAGCAGGATACCGAATACAGAACCGGAAGCACCAATCGTAACATAATAATTCAAGAAGTCGGCTTTCGACATGATCGAACCGCTGACGCTGATCAGATCCTGCGGAGCAAACAAGACATCACGCAGACTGAAGAACCAAACCAGTTCCTGCATCAGTCCGGCGCCCAGACCGGTCACGAAGTAAAAGATAAGAAAACGCTTGGCTCCCCACACATTCTCGATGACACGACCGAACATCCAGAGTGCAAACATGTTGAAGAAGACATGGGCAAAAGAGCTTGGGTCGTGCATGAACATGTAAGTGACCAGCTGATGAGGCATAAAATCGGTAGCTCCCGGAAAATGAAGACCCAGATAGTCAACCAAATCCAATCCGAACTTACGGAAGACGAGCGTAGCTACCCAAAAGAGCAGGTTTATGATGATAAGATTCTTAGTTACAGGCGGAATGCTTTCTAAGAAACCTGTTCGTTGTTGTTCCATTTTAAAACGTTATTTTGAATGGCAAAGATACGATTTTTACCTCTGTTTCCCGAAAAATGCAGTAAAAACATGTTCAGACCTAAAAAAAAGTCCTTTTTTTTTTGTAATATATTAAATTTCAGCTACATTTGGCGCGGTTAGAGATATATCTTATGTTTAATTATAATAATCACACTATCATGAACAAAACAGAATTTATTAGTGCAGTAGCAGCTAAGGCTGGTCTTACTAAAGTTGATGCAAAAAAGGCTGTTGATGCTTTCATCGACACAGTTGCTGAAGAAATGAAAAAGGGTGAGAAAGTTTCCATCCTCGGTTTCGGTTCTTTCTCTGTTGCTGAAAAAGCAGCTCGTAAAGGTATCAATCCTAAAACAAAAGCTGTCATTGAGATCGCTGCTCGCAAGGCCGTTAAATTCAAAGCTGGTGCTGAATTAGCTGCTCAGGTTAAATAAGTCTGGCAACTTTTCTACAAAACAAGGCCGTTTCCCTTTCGGAGACGGTCTTTTTGTTTTTAGTGGAAAATCGTATCTTTACCTACGGTGAAGATAAGCTGCGCCTCGGAATATTCAAAACAAGCTTTGCTTCTTCCCTCGGCTTGCATTATCTTTGCAAAAATTGCGAAAATAGGCGGCACCTCGACATAACACCCAAGCGAGCTTGATGATTCTGTCCTCGGTTTGCACTATCTTTGCACGCAAAAAGAATAAATCATACATCATGAGCATAGAAGAACAGATAACTACTTCTGTTATCAAAGGAATCAAGGAGTTATACGGAGCGGATGTGAATGCTTCGCAAGTACAATTACAAAAGACCAAACGGGAATTCAAAGGTCATCTGACGCTTGTCATCTTTCCCTTCCTCCGACTTTCAAAGAAGAAGCCGGAAGAGACAGGACAGGAATTAGGTGAATTCCTTCAGAAGAACGAACCGGCCATCTCCGATTTCAATGTCATCAAAGGATTCCTCAATCTGACCATCTCCTGTGGAAGCTGGATCGAACTGCTCAACAGCATCCAAGCTCAGGAATCGTTCGGTAAGACGGCTGCCACGCCAGATGCTCCGCTCATCATGATTGAATATTCTTCACCCAACACCAATAAACCGCTCCATCTGGGACATATCCGCAACAATCTGCTCGGCTACAGTCTCTCTGAGATCATGAAGGCCAACGGCTACAACGTGATCAAGACGAACATCGTCAACGACCGTGGCATTCACATCTGCAAGTCGATGCTTGCTTGGCAGAAATGGGGCAATGGCGTAACACCCGAATCGAGTGGTAAGAAAGGCGATCATCTGATCGGTGATTTCTATGTATTGTTCAACACGAAGCTCAAGGAGGAAACAGATGCTCTCGAGAAACAGGGAATGAGCAAAGAGGAGGCCGAAGCCAACGCTCCGCTGATGCAGCAGGCTCATGAGATGCTTCGCAAATGGGAAGCAGGCGATGCCGAAGTCCGCAAGCTCTGGGCGATGATGAACAGCTGGGTGTATGCCGGTTTCGACGAGACCTACAAGCGGCTGGGTGTGGATTTCGATAAGATCTATTACGAATCACAGACCTACCTGGAGGGAAAATCCAAGGTGATGGAAGGACTTGAGAAAGGTCTCTTCTATCGTCGTGAAGATGGTTCTGTTTGGGCAGACCTAACCAAGGACGGTTTGGACGAGAAGCTCTTGCTGCGTTCCGACGGTACATCTGTATATATGACACAAGACATCGGAACAGCCAAACTGCGTTTCGATGATTATCCCATCAGCAAGATGATCTATGTGGTCGGCAACGAGCAGAACTACCATTTCCAGGTGCTCTCTATCCTGCTCGATCGTCTTGGATTCGCATTCGGGAAAGGATTGGTTCACTTCTCTTACGGAATGGTGGAACTGCCCGAAGGAAAGATGAAGAGTCGTGAAGGTACGGTCGTGGATGCTGACGATCTGATGGACGAGATGGTCAACACGGCCCGTGACATCTCCAAAGACATGGCCAAGTTCGCAGATATGACACCGGAAGAGATCAACGAGATTGCCAGAATCGTCGGAATGGGCTCACTGAAGTATTTCATTCTGAAGGTCGATCCGCGTAAGAACATGCTTTTCAATCCGAAGGAATCCATCGACTTTAACGGCAACACCGGATCCTTCATTCAATATGCGTATGCTCGTATCCGTTCAGTCCTCCGCAAGGCAAACGAAGAGGGTACGGTCATTCCGGAAACCCTTCCGTTGACGACGGTCATCTCAGAGAAAGAGGAACAGCTGATCCAGAAATTGGCAGACTATGCATCCATCGTCAAGGAGGCCGGCAAGAGTTACAGTCCGGCTCTCATCGCAAACTACGTTTACGATCTGGTCAAAGACTTCAACCAGTTCTATCACGACTACTCCATCCTGCATGAAGAGAACAACGATCTGAAACTGTTCAGACTGGTTCTCTCAGCCAATGTAGCGAAGATCGTGAAATCCGGAATGGCACTTCTGGGTATTGAGGTACCGGAAAGAATGTAGGTAGAAAGGAGGAATTTTGACAACGACATTTCCGTGTCAAAATAACCCAATTCAGCTCCAAAATTGCTGGATTTTGATCTAATTTGTATGCATTTTCCGGATTTTGACAACGGCATCTCCCGTGTCAAAATTTGTATCTTTTCTTAAAAGAGCTATAAAACAAAAAGCCATGGGGAAGGCCGAAACCTTTCTCCATGGTTTATTTTTTAAGATAGATGTGGAACGACAGATTTGAAACCTGCCTCTACTTCGTTTTAGGAGTTTTGGCAGCGGCTTTTTTGGTCGCTGTCTTTTTGGCTGCAGGTTTCTTCGCCGCAGGTTCCTTGGTAGCTGTCTTAGCCGTCTTCGTTGCGGAAGCCTTCTTCGTAGCAGCAGGCTTCTTGGCTGCTGCGCTCTTCGCCGTTGTACTGCGTTTCTTAGCTGTTGTCTTCGTACCCGTCTTCTTGGTCTCCTTTGAATCGGCCTTGTCAATGATCGCACGGCAATCTTCGAGCGTCAATGTGTGCGGATCCTTCTTCTTATCGAAGATCCGGAAGTTCTTTCCTTTATAGGTGATGTAAGGTCCGAAGCGACCGTTCATAATCAACAGATCGGGATCTTCATCGAAGGTCTTGATACGACGCTTGATCTCGGCTTCTCTCTTGGCTTTAACCAGTTCGATAGCCTCCTCTTCGTTGATGGTCTCTGGATTCAAATTCTTTGGGATAGAGACGAACAGACTACCAAAACGGATATACGGTCCGAAACGACCGACCGATGCGATCATCTCCGTATCCTCGAAAGTTCCGATGGTACGAGGCAGTTTAAACAGATCCAAAGCATCTTCCAGGGTAATGGTTTCAATGGATAAGCCACCTCTGACCTTCGCAAAACGAGGTTTGGGATAATTATCATCCTCCGCATGCGCATCACCAATCTGGATCACAGGACCGTAACGTCCGATCTTGGCATAGACCGGTTCGCCGGACTTGGGATCATTCCCGAGCTTGCGCTCTCCCACTTTATGTGTATCACGATTGGTACTCACCTCTTCCACAATGGGATGGAACATATCATAGAACTTCGCTATCGGTTCGTCCCATTTCAATGTTCCGTCGGCAATGGCATCGAAATCCTTTTCCACATTGGCGGTAAAGTTATAATCCATGACCGTCGGGAAAAAAGTCATCAGGAAATCATTGACAACATATCCTATATCCGTAGGAACCAATTTCTTACGGTCTGCACCATAAGATTCTTTCCGACTCTTCTCCTCAATCTTGTTCGATTTCAATATGAAAAGTTGTACGGTACGTTCCTTTGCATCCTCAGAGTTCTTGACGATATAACCTCTGTTCTGGATAGTCTGGATAGTCGGAGCATACGTAGAAGGACGACCGATACCCAATTCCTCAAGACGACGCACCAGCGCAGCCTCGGTATATCTCGGAGGATGCTGCGTGAAACGTTCGTCGGCCGTGATCTCCTCTCGGGTCAAAGGATCGTTGACGGAGACCGGCGGAAGAAGCGGTTCTTCTTCAATCGAATCATTAGTATCATCCTCATTCTCTTCCTGATAGACAGAGAGGAAGCCATTGAAACGAACCACTTCGCCCGTTGCAACGAATTGCTCTTTTCTTCCCTCCACAGGAACGTAGATATTCGTTCTTTCCAACTCGGCATCAGCCATCTGGCAAGCCAGCGTACGGCGACGAATCAATTCGTAGAGGCGCTGCTCGTCGTTGTCACCCTCGATCGTAGCATTGGCGATAAAGGTTGGACGAATGGCCTCGTGCGCTTCCTGAGCACCGAGACTCTTGGTATGATACCGGCGGAACTTATAGTATTTCTCTCCATACGTGGCAAGGATCGTCTCTTTGGCTGTACCCAGTGCCAGATTACTCAAGTTGACAGAATCGGTACGCATATAGGTGATAAGACCTTTTTCGTAGAGATGCTGCGCAACGACCATCGTACGTGTAACCGACAATCCGAGTTTGCGCGAAGCTTCCTGCTGCAGGGTAGATGTCGTAAAAGGCGGAGCAGGAGAGCGTTTGGACGGCACCTTCGTGATGTTCGTCACCTTGAAAGAAGAGGAGATGCAATTCTCGAGGAAAAGCTTCACCTCATCGGCGCTCTTGAAGGTCGTATTAAGTTCGGCATCCAGATGCGTCTTGCCATCAGGAAGGATGAATATAGCACGGACCCGATAGAAGGGTTCGGGATTGAAAGCAATGATCTCACGCTCCCGCTCGATGACGAGACGAACCGTAACCGACTGGACACGTCCGGCAGACAGAGCCGGTTTAACCTTCTTCCAAAGGACCGGTGACAGTTCGAAACCGACGATACGATCCAATACGCGGCGAGCCTGCTGGGCATTCACCAGGTTCATATCGATGGTACGAGGCGTTTCCACAGCATGCAGGATCGCATCTTTCGTGATCTCATGAAAGACGATACGACTGGAATTCTCAGGCGTCAAGCCGAGCACTTCATAGAGATGCCATGAGATGGCTTCTCCCTCGCGATCCTCATCGGACGCAAGCCAGACCTTATCCGCTTTGGCTGCATCGGCACGAAGCGCCGCTACTATTTTCTGTTTATCTTCAGGGATAATATAGTTAGGTTCAAAGCCGTGCTCGATATCTATGCTAAAGTCTTTGGGATTCAAATCTCTGATGTGTCCATAGCTCGACATCACCTTGAAATCTTTCCCTAAAAACTTACCAATAGTTTTTGCCTTGGCAGGAGACTCGACTATAACCAAATTCTTTTGCATAAGAGTTGTCTTTAAAAAATCGACTGCAAACTTACACAAATAATCGTAGTTACTCTTATTTCTTTTTTAAAAATAGCTAAGAGAGATGGTCTACATCCTTCCTGTTTAAGTTATTTTGACAAGTTACGACAACGATATATCAAAGCGGGCAAAGCCAAACTGACACGACCTATCAAAAGTGACACGGAACATATATATAGATGTATAAACCATGAGAGAGAAAAAAATGAGATCAAGAGAGAGGGACTGGAGCATAATAAATTCTATAATCCGCGAAGGCGTTTCAATACGGCCTCTCACTTGTAATTTTTGCACACTTGCATTATCTTTGCTATAAAATATTCAGATATGCAAAAAATCAAAGAACTCATTACTGACGGGAAGACGAAGGAGGCTATTCAGCTTCTGAATGAATATATTACGGCGCATCCCGATTCAGACGAAGCCTATTATCTTTTAGGCAACGCTTACCGAAAAGAGGAGAATACGCGCATGGCACTCAACAACTATCTCAAAGCCACCGAATTGAATCCGGAGAGTCCGGCAAAAGGCGCGTACGACATGATGATACGCATCCTCGACTTCTACAACAAAGACATCTACAATCCCTGATCAGAAATTGATATTGATGCCGCCCATGGCACTAAAATTCTGCATCGGATAACCGTAGTAGTATTCATACTTCTGGAACAGCAGATTGTTGAGCTGTACGTAGAATCCGAAGGTGTCATTGAGCGTATAGGTTCCGCGGACATTCAGTTCGTTGATGTTTTTCATCTTTATACCTTCCGAATAAGCTGCATAAAAATTACCGCTGGCATCTTGGGCATTGAAGTAAGAGCATGTCTTACGACCTGTGGCCAAGTAATAGTTGGCATCGATCGAGAGCTTGTCGATGGGACGAATGGTCAATCCGGCCTTGATCTCCATGACCGGTTTGTTGATGGGATCGGTGTTGGTTTCTTCGTACGATACACCAGGTCCTAAATCAGAATCATAACCGCTGGGCTCTTTCAGGTTCCAATGGTTATAGACCAGCTTCAGGC
>Ga0116193_1003347_pt1 | contig 11606 bp, 11 predicted proteins | sample AD_UKC115_MetaG_FD_89892 | JGI IMG/M metagenome (GOLD analysis project Ga0116193, IMG submission 89892) | Active sludge microbial communities of municipal wastewater-treating anaerobic digesters from Hong Kong - AD_UKC115_MetaG | ecosystem: Engineered > Bioreactor > Anaerobic > Digestate...
ACCACCCCTTGCGTTGTCTTTTCCATCGCGTTCACGGCGTTCTGAGTGTCCGCCTGAATCGCGCGTACCAGCGCTTCAATCTGCTTGGTCGCTTCCGCTGACCGTTCAGCGAGTCGCTGCACTTCTTCGGCAACCACCGTGAAACCGCGCCCCGCTTCACCCGCCGACGCAGCCTGAATTGCAGCGTTGAGAGCCAGCACGTTGGTTTGCTCGGTAATGTCCGAAATCAGTTCCACGATTTCGCCGATCTCCTGCGAGCTTTCACCGAGGCGCTTGATTCGCTTCGAACTTTCCTGAATTTGAGCGCGAATTTCGTTCATGCCTGCGATCTGGTTTTGCACCGCAAGCGACCCTTTTTCCGCAACATTCAGAGATTGCTCTGCCACTTTGGCGCCCTGAGTCGCGGAAGCGGACACCTCGTTAATCGACTGGGCCATCTGCAGAACCAGTGCGCTCGATCGCTGAATTTCACCGGACTGGCGTTGCGACGCCTGGTAGAGACGCTGCGAAATCGCCTGCGCGGCCTGCGTAGCGCCCGCCACCTCACCCGTCGTGGCGTTGATGTCCGACACAACTTTGCGCAATTCGTCTACCGTGAAGTTAATCGAGTCAGCTATCGCGCCAGTCACATCCTCGGTCACGCTTGCTTTGACCGTGAGATCGCCGTCAGCAAGCGTACCCATTTCATTCAGCAAACGCAAAATCGCTTCCTGGTTACGCTGGTTCTCACGTTCGTTTTCAGCTGCCCGAACACGCGCTTCGTTAAGGAACAAATAGCCGAGAGCAGCGCCCAGCAACAACGAAAGAATTCCGAGTCCCGCCGCCAGATAAAGGGCGAAGTTGGCTGTATTGCCCGCGCCTTCGTACGCGTTGGACAGGTTCTTCGCGCCCGCCATCAGCGGTTCCGCTTCGACCGTGATAACTTTCGCTGCCTGTTTGCCAGCCAGCAGGCGCGGCATGGCGCGCAACACTTCGACCAGGCGTTTCTCGGTCTCCTGGAATCGAGAACCGAGCTCGGTCAGTGTCTGACGTGCTTCACCGTCACGGATGGCGCTCACGCGCAGGGCATCGCTACCCTGCAACAGGCCGTTCACGATGTCACGAAATGTCGCGGTGTCTTTCCCCAGCAGGAAGGCGACGTCTGAATCGACTTCATCGCCCACCAGCGCGTTGGCGTTCTTGGCTATCCGCTGCGTCAGCATCACGAGGTTGTTTGCTAGTGCAATCTCCCGGCCGCTACCTGACGATAGCTGCGTCGCCAGTTGTTCTGCAAGTTCTAGCAGCCCCTGGTTGCCCTGGTTCACGTTGCTGACCGCCTGCGACAGCGACGTGAGAATGGCGCGCGCGGCTACCAGCTCGTCGACTTTGCCATCAACCAGAGTCCAGCGTTTCTCCAGATCAGTCACGGCGGTTCGCACTGTTTCTGATTGCGGTTCGCTCACTGACACACCGCGGTACTCGCCGCCCGAGGAGAGGGCCTTGAGATTGTTGCGGAACTGCTCGCGGCTTGACTGCAATACGTCAAAACCGGCCGCACCACCCATTTCTGACTGAGCGCCGCCCCGCGCCAGGCGTTGGGCAAGCATTTGCATTTCGGTCGCAGCTTCTTTCTGGGCGCCATTCTTGCGCGCCTCAATGGCGTAGAGACCAAAGAGAATGAGCATCAGCACAAAGCTGGTGGCCAGCGCCGCCGCCAGGTACTGAAACTGTTTGGCCGTCGAAAGGTGCCCGATCAGGGGCAGTTGACGCACCGCTTTCCCTCCGCGGGCGGCTGCACGCAACTGCTCAACGACCGAAACGGCGCGGGTCGGATCATAGGCGCTCGCCATACCCGTATCACCGGCCAGTGGTGCGGCAACAACAGTCGGTATGTCGGCAGCCGGCGCCGACCCTTTGCCCTTGAAGACCTTACCCAACTTTAGCTTCATAGCCCCTATCCCATCATTTATTCAGCGGACAACCTGCAAAAACTCAGCATCTGAGGCAAGTCGCTCCAAATCAACCTCGGTCCAATTCGTTCCGTCTTTATCCGTCCAGGCGGCACTTTCCCACGATCGTGTGAGCGGTGTGTTGCTTTCGCGCATTTCGTCAAGTAGCCGCAGCCCCACCACGCGAGTCACGATCAATCCTGCCCGTGCCTTGCCCAGACGCTGCCCAAGCAGAATTAGCCGCTTGGCCGCAATGTCAGATGTGAGGTGCAAGCCGAGCCAGAGCGCAAAGTCGGTAACCGCGTAAAGCGTGCCGCGAACGTTAGTCACCCCGAGAAACCAGGGTTGGGTGAGTGGCACAGGGGTAACAGATCCCACCGGAGAAACCTCGGAAACGTCATCGAGGTTTAACAAAAAGCCCCTGTCGCCGACTTGCACAGCCAAACGCGACTGCCGTTGGGGAAGTTCGGCCGCCTGACGCAGGCGCATTGCCAGTGCTTCCTGAAAATCCCGCAGCCGATTTCTATCTCGCGCCACTTAGCGCCCCCCTATTGACAATTGCGCGCCCCGGCTCGCTGCCAGAAATCGCGGAAGACAGTTCCTAACCATCAAGACGTGTGATCTTTTCCAGTAAGTCATTAGCGTCGATAGGCTTGACGATGTAATCCCGCGCCCCTTGTCTAAGCCCCCAAATTTTGTCCGTTTCCTGACTCTTCGTCGTGCAAATGATGACGGGAATATGTTTGGTTGCTTCGTCACGCGCGATCACGCGGGTAGCCTGAAAGCCATTCAGTCCCGGCATCACGACGTCCATCAAGATCAAATCAGGCAGCAACAGCTTCGATTGGGTCACGGCCTCTTCGCCACTATCACAAGTATTGACCTCATACCCGGCGCGACGCAGGATTTCCGACAGCGCATGACGTTCGGTGGGCGAGTCGTCAACAACAAGAACTTTCTTCACTGACATGGTTGTTCCTAGCTAATTGGCTCGTTCGCGGCCCGCGAAAGACGCCACCGCCGAAATGAGACTCTCCTTGGTAAAGGGCTTGGTGAGATATTGGTCTGAACCGACCATGCGCCCTCTGGCTCTATCAAACAGCCCGTCTTTCGAGGAGAGCATGACTACTGGTGTCGACTTGAATTTGGCATTTTTCTTGATGAGGGCGCAAGTCAGGTAACCGTCGAGTCGCGGCATCATGATGTCAACGAAAATGACGTCTGGTCGATGGTCTGCGATCTTTGCCAGCGCGTCGAAACCGTCCTCAGCGAGGATGACCTGGCAGCCTGCCTGTAGAAGGAAAATCTCTGCGCTGCGACGAATGGTGTTGCTGTCGTCAATGACCATGACCTTGAGCCCGTCCACTTCGGACGGCTCCGCGTTAGCGCCTGTCGCCTGCATGTGCGTATCGCCAGAGTAAAAACTGTGTTCGGCAGTTTGCCATGCTTAGATCAACTTTGCATCGAACCATGACGTTTTTCTGCGACTTTTCTGTGTCTTGTCAGCGTGATGCAACTGTCATATGCCATCGCTAACCAGTTAGAGGTAGGCTCCGAAGGGTCGCAGCGACCGACAGTTCATCACTGCTTCAGGCCCAGAAAGAGCCTGTATGCGACATTTTGCGTCTCTTCCACCCATGCATATCCGAGCTCGACGATGCGCGCCAAGAACTGTTCGAGCGCTGCCGCATCGCGCTCAGGCACCTGAATTCCGGCGAGAACCCGTCCGACATCGGATCCGTGGTTCCGATAGTGAAACAGTGTGATATTCCAGTCGCTGTTCATTACCCGCAAAAACTGCGCCAGCGCGCCAGGACGCTCCGGAAAGTCGAAACGAAACAGCCGCTCTCCGATGGCCCCGGGCGCGTGCCCTCCGACAAGGTGACGTACATGCAACTTGGCCAGTTCGTTATCGGTCAGGTCAACCGCGCCGATGCCGGCGCGCTTGAAATCACGGATCAAACTGGCGGTTTCCCGCTTGTGTGAAAGCTCGATGCCCACGAATACGTGGGCCTGCGTGCCGCCTGCATACCGATAGTTGAACTCGGTGACAGAACGTGGCCCCAGCACGTCGCAGAATGCGCGGAAACTGCCGGCCGTCTCTGGCAGGGTAACAGCGAGGACCGCCTCACGGGATTCGCCGATCTCGGCACGCTCCGCAACAAAGCGGAGACGATCAAAGTTCATGTTGGAGCCGCAGGCAACCGCCACTAGCGTCTTGCCGCGAAGTCGATGCTTCTCGGCGTACTTCTTCATCCCGGCGATGGCGGCGGCGCCGCCAGGCTCCAGAATTGACCGGCAGTCCGTGTACACGTCTTTGATCGCGGCGCAAATTTCGTCCGTGCTGACAAGCACCGTGTCATCTACGTACTGCTGGCACAAGCGAAACGTCTCACTCCCAACTTGTTTGACGGCAATGGCGTCCGCAAAAAGACCGACCGTCGGCAACGATACCCGACGGCCTGCGCGTAGCGATTCAACCATCGCTGCCGAGTCAATCGGCTGAACGGCAATAACTTTGGTTTTTGGGCGAACAGTTTTGACATAAGCGGCGATGCCAGCAATCAGGCCGCCGCCGCCGACGGCCACGAATATTGCGTCAATCTCACCCTGATGTTGTCGCAGGATTTCCATCCCGATCGTCCCTTGTCCAGCGATGACATCGGGATCGTCATAAGGGTGGACGAAAGCCTTGTTTTCCTTCCTTACCAGCTTCTGGGCGTACTCATAAGAATCCGAATAAGAGTCACCGTGCAGCACTACCTTTGCGCCGCGCGCCTTGACGGCGTCGATTTTGATTGCAGGCGTTGTCCGTGGCATGACGATTGTCGCTTCAGTGCCAAGCTTCTGTGCCGCCAGCGCGACACCCTGCGCGTGATTTCCGCTGCTTGCCGCCACCACCCCTTTCGCCAACTGTGCTGCTGAAAGGTGTGCCATCTTGTTGTAGGCGCCACGCAGCTTGAACGAAAACACCGGTTGTTCATCTTCGCGCTTGATCAACACGGTGTTTCCAATGCGGGAGGAAAGCAATCGTGCTGTCGCCAGCGAGGTCTCCACGGCTACGTCGTACACCTTAGCGTTAAGAATGCGAATCAGATAGTCCAAGGTTTGTCCCAGAGGTGTTAGTTAGGTCGTCGTAGTCCGCAAGTACCGCGTTAGGCTCTCACGCGGGCGCACCAAAATTCTAGTCGGCTGGAGCTGGCGAGCACGCTTGTGGCCGCGTGGGCGTTCCACATCTATGCATGCCGAAGGCAAAGACCTATTGGAATTGATTGCCGCGGCCACCGACCCTGACGTTGTCATGGCCTGATTGGCGTTGGGCGTTGGTAGGGGAGGCGACGTGACCCGCTTCATGGGCGAGTTGGCTACACCCTTATCGTCGCGCGTACTTGGTGCGATCGTCCCATCAGAAACGAGCGCAACGGCACGGCGGGCTGCCGGCATCGGGGTTCTGGACCTCATCCGCGTTGATCGGATGCGTGTTCACATCGATGGCTCGAAGGAGATTGACTCCCGGGTTGCGTTGATCAAGCGAAGCGGCGCCTCGCTTACGCGAGGAAAGTTGTCGACAGCGCAGGGCGAACTTTTATGTGTGTCGTCGATTCGTCGAGGCTAGCCGATCGATTGGACGCATTCTCGTTTTCGCGCGGGTCGATCACCGTAGCGGCGCAATTCTTTTGCCGTCGAGTCATTGAACCACCCGGTGCCGCTAGTGGCGACCGACGTCGTGTCCGACAATGGCAGCGCGACGCTCGATGCGGCTGTGCTTTGCTTTGGTGGCCCCGTTGCGCTTGAGTCGGAACTGAACCATTGGCCAGGGATGGTTTGCAACGGCGTAGTCGGCCGGCGGCATGCGGATGTATGCAGTACCGCTTTACCGAACGGTCTGCTTATTTGTCATCGCGATAGCTAACCCCACGAGCGTTCGACACCCGATTGTTTGGCGAGGCGTGACATGTAGTCGTTGTGGGCGTTTATCAAATCCGCGTCCAGCTGCACGGGGCAAATCACTGCGGCAATCGCACCGCCGGTCGCGTTGTCGATGACCATCGCAGACGGCTTGGTAGGTAGTTCCATGTCTAGCGTGCCTTGGCCACGGGTCAGGGCAAAGTAGACGTCGGACAGCAGTCGTGCGTCAAGCAATGCGCCGTGCAGGTTGCGCTGCGAGTTGTCGACGCCAAGGCGATCGCATAGCGCATCAAGCGAATTGCGCTTACCTGGGTACTTGGCCTTCGCAAGCACAAGCGAATCCACGATGACCATATCAACGCTCGCCAATGGCGGCATCCGCAGGCGCGCCAGTTCGTGATTGAGGAACGAGATGTCGAACGGTGCGTTGTGAATCACAACGGTCGCGCCCGCCAGAAACTCCAGCAATTCGGCCGCGATCGTCGCGAACTTAGCCTTACCCCTCAAGTCATCCCACGTGTACCCGTGTACTGCCGTGGCTCCGGCGTCGACATCCCGCTCAGGATCAAGGTAATAGTGGAGATGGCGGCCGCTTAGTTCACGGCCTACCGCCTCTACACACGCCACCTCAATGATTCGGTGGCCAAGGCGCGCGTCGAGGCCCGTCGTCTCCGTATCCAGAAAAACTATACGCTCAGGTGCTTCCATGCCTATTGAGTGTTTCCTGAATTTCCTTGATCGCCAGTTCTATTTCACTATCGCTGAGTGCGCGACGCCCGGTGGATGGCTCCACTAGTGTGATCGTTCGGTCCATCTGCGTACTGAACTCGCCCATTGCCAGCGTTTCGGTGTGGGTGGTGGTCACGGTGTCGGACCATTCGCCGTTGCTGCCAGCCCAGCGCACAGCAATGATGCTCAGATTGTCACAGTCTGTCCCGGCCCGCTTTTCGGCATCGTTGAGTAGCTCAGGGGTTGCTTTGCTAAGCTCGGACTGACCTATTCTGGCAACAAGTTCGCCATCGTTGTAGGCGCTCCACAGCCCGTCTGTACAAAGTACAAGCAGATCGCTTGACTGCAATGGAACTCGTGGCGAAAAGTCTACTGTTGGCTCAAACGCGCCGCCCAGGCAGCTGAACACTTTATTGCGATCTGGATGCCGCCCAGCTTCGGCGGCGGTGATCACGCCATTGTCGAGCAAGTACTGGACTTTCGAGTGGTCGCGGGTCCTGGTCTGTAGCGAGCCTCGTCGAATGTGGTAGAGGCGGGAGTCGCCAGCGTGTGCCCAATAGGCCGCGTCATCCTGTACGATGCACGCCACGCATGTGGTCCGCGGCGTATCAACCAGACGGAACCGCTGCGCGTAGTCCGCCAGAGCGCTGTGCGCAGCCTTCAAAGCGTTCTGCAGGAAGAGGACTGGCGAGGTCAGGACAGGTTTTGCCTCTTGTTCGAACCTTTCCAACAATAGACGTACGGTGATGTGCGCGGCGATTTCACCGCCAACGTGTCCTCCCATACCATCGGCCACGACAACAAACAGGGCGTCTCTGGTGTAGATGTAGCCGACGCGGTCCTGATTTACCTTGCGGCCGCCGCGCCGCGTTTCCTGGAAGATGGAGAACTCCACCGCTAGCGCGCCTCATGAGGCATGAAAGATCGCAGCGCGTCATTCGCCGGGCGCCCTTGACTAAGCACGACGACTGCCTCCATTGCTCGATAGACCGAGCTTTGCAGATATGCGCGCCAAGAACGCGCGCTTGGGCGGCTCGGGAGCCGCGATGAGCATTTTCTGAACCTGGTAGACGGATTGTGGGCGCTGCAGCGGATCGAGCTTGAGGCACTGGTCAACTAGCTCCAACAAGCGTGGTGAGTACTTGCCAGCCCACAGCTTGGTGGCCGAGACGTAGTGATCGTCTTTGACCCTGCTATCAGCCGCTTGGGGTGCGAACGCAGCGAAGCAAGCGAATAGCGATGCGCCCACGCCGTACAGGTCCGTCCACGGGCCAAGTCGATCGGAATCACCCTCTTTATACTGTTCCGGCGCGGCAAATCCCGGCGTATACATTGGCGTCAGACGATTGCCGCGCGATGCGAGCACCTGACGGGCCGCGCCAAAATCAAGCAGCACAGGCGAGCCGTCGGTGCGAATGTAAATATTGGCTGGTTTGATGTCCAGGTGCAACAGGCGTCTGGAATGGACTTCGCGCAGTCCATTCAACAGCCGCGAGAACACGTGGCGGATCAGACCCTCTGGGAGCATGCCCTGGTTGCCCTGAATGTACTGTTGAAGCGTCCGGCCACGCTCGTACTTCATCACCATGTAAACAGTTTCGTTGGCGCGGAAGAAGTTGAGAACGCGGACAACGTTAGGGTGACTGATCGTAGCCAGTGATTTGCCTTCGTCGAAAAAGCACTTCATCCCAAAGCGGAATGAGTCGATGTTTTCGATTGAGCTCGCGTGTACACGCGATCCTTCGGAGCGCAGCACCAAACCGCTCGGCAAGTACTCCTTGATGGCTACGACGGTTCCGTTGTCGTCTACTGCCCTATACACAATGGAGAAACCGCCACGGCTAATTGCGCGGTCAATGCGATAGTTATGGAGCTTGTAGCCTTGTGGAAGTGCCCGGTTAGCGACGATCGACATATCGCAACGCCTCTACAGCCCGCAAACCAAAGCCCTGATAACTTGTCTAGTCAATACGCATTTGCTGTCTGCGGCCATGCGGCTGCGGAGTCGTTGCGCTAGCGACCGGCCTTCATGTTGACTTTCCAAGTGCATCGTCGGAGCATACATCAAGCCGACGCCATGTGATCTACCGGGGTTGGTCTTGTGCCGGCGCAAGCATGGGGCCTGCGGGTGTACCATTGCATTGGAGCGCGGGCGTGATTCGTGTTGTTGCTTGCTCGCCCATCTTTATTTTTGAGGCATTAATGGCAAGAATTACTGTGGAAGATTGTCTGTCGAACATCGACAATCGATTTGAGCTTTCCCTGGCGGCCGCGATACGAGCGCGCCAGTTGGCCGGTGGGCACCAGCCTCTGGTTGACGCCGCCAAGCGCGATAAGCCCATCGTTGTCGCTTTGCGCGAGATTGCTGGTCAGAAAGTGGATCGTTCGGTGCTGAAGAAGATCGGAGTCTGAGGCGCCCATGGGGCTCGCGCCTCAAGTCGAACGTTTCTTTGACCTAATCGCCTCCTCCTTTAGTCGGGAAGACCTTTCTCGTATTCAGGACGCTTGGGCCGTCGCTGAGTCTGCCCATTCGGGGCAAGTGCGCCAGTCGGGTGAGCCGTATGCCTCGCATCCGCTCGCGGTCGCCAGCATTTTGTTTGAATGCCTTGGGGCTGACGTCGATGCGTTGTGCGCTGCGCTGTTGCACGACGTCGTCGAGGATACCGAAGTCAATGTCGCCGATATCGAGGGCCAATTTGGCTCCGTCGTCGCTCGGATTGTCGATGGTGTTTCAAAACTGGATTGCGTGCGAACGAGTGGCAGTACTAGCGCCAAGGAGGCGACGCTGCGCAAGCTAGTCGCTGCTGGTGGTCGTGATTGGCGGGTTTTTGCCGTCAAGTTGTGTGATCGCCTCCACAACATGAGAACCCTCGATGCTGTTGGTCGCAGCAAAATGCGTCGGGTGGCGCTCGAGACGTATCAGATCTTTTTTCCTCTGGCGAGGTACGTTGGTTTTGCCGGGATTGCCAACGAGCTGCAGGCGCTCTCCCTGCGGGCGCTTCATCCGTGGCGATGGGCGGTTATTGCGAAGTGGTGTGCCTACAAGGCAAAGTTTGATGATCGACGGCTTTCGACGGTACTGCCTGAGTCAATGCAGTCATGGCGCGTTGACGCTGCGGGTCAAGTTGGCGGGGACCGACGCATTGTCGACTCTGTAATTGTTGCGGCATTTTTGCTGCTTCGCGAGGACCGCGCTGCTCGTGCGTTGTTTTCGGTGCCGGCCGTTCATGTGCTGCGCGCTTCTATCGATGAGGCGTATCGACAGTTGGCAGAGCTGCACTTCCAGTTTCACTTCATTCCCGGAAGTTTTCGAATAGACAGTAGTCAAGGGGTCGTCGCGTCTAAGGTCATGATGTCTCGCCGTGGCATGGTCGTCGAATTTAAATTTTGGTTCGCGCGCTCCCCGCAGGCCCCCCTTGGGCTCGGCTTATCGGGTGACTTTGGTGCCGGAGGCGATGATTTCGTCGCCGTTGCGGAGACTGGTGACGTAACGGGTGATTTCACACGTGTGCTTCGTGACTTGGTGAATCAAGACAGCATCCAAGTTTTTTCGCCCAAGGGGAAGCGTTTGTCTTTACCCCGGCATTCGACTGGACTTGACTTCGCTTTTGCGATCCACTCCGACATCGGCTTGCGCGCGCTCTCTGTACGCATCAACGGAGTGGACCGGTCGTGCCGCACGGAGCTCGTTTCTGGCGACATTGTTGAGGTGCTGACCGGCGACAGCATCGTGGCGCGCCCCGAGTGGTCAGCTCAATTGCGTTCCCCCAGAAGTCGCGCCAAGCTCCGCGCATGGTTGCGCGAGTCTGATCGTCTGGAGGCCCTGGCATTCGGGCGCCGATTGGTAAGCGGCGTCGCAGGGGACTTCGATTTCGATGATTTTTGTCGTTCGCCGGGCGCCGGGGATGTCTTTAAATTTTTTGACGTTACGAACGGCGATGAGTTGCTGCGTTTGGTCGGTTCGGGTCAATTGTCTCCGTACGCGGTTTTGACGAAGTGTCAGGGATTGGAAATGCACGGCGTAATCCTCGGTGCTGTTGGCATGGATGCGCGGCGCCAATTGCTGCTCGACGGGACTCGCAGTGACGGCCTGCGCTATTGTGAAAAATGCATGCCGCTACCCGGGGATGTGGTCGTTGTGTCTTCGTCGTACTCGGGCGCTGTGGTGCACCGCAGCGATTGCGGGCTTATGACGCGTGGCAGATCGTCCAACGATCATTTCGTGCCGGTATGGGCTGATCGCATGAAGGAGGCCCTGCCGGTGATTGTTTCGGTCGAGGCGCTGGATCGTAAGGGGCTGCTGGCGGATTGCGCAAGAGTGATTGCCGACACCAATGTGAACGTCTCTGAGGTGCTTACGGCCTCGTTTGTGGACGAGCGGGCGTCTAGTCGGGCAGATCTCCGATTCACTATTCGCGTGAAAAGTGCCGCTACGCTGGAGCGCTGCATGCTGGCTTTACGCGGCGTTTCCGGCGTGCTGGATGTTCAGCGAGGACTGCGTCCCGACGCCGCTCCGCGTAGCGGATGAACGCTATTCAGCAAGAAGGACGCGCAGTTCGCCGCTTGCGTACATTTCCTGCATGATGTCGGCTCCACCGATAAATTCCCCGTTGACATAAAGTTGCGGGATGGTGGGCCAGGATGAGTAGGCTTTTATGCCTTCCCTCAGCTCCGGGCTTTCGAGCACATTTCGATAAGCAAACTCTGGGACGCCGCAAGCCTGCAGGATTTGGGCTGCTCGAGAGCTAAATCCGCACTGGGGAAACTGCGGAGTGCCCTTCATAAAGAGCACGACTCTGTTGTTGCTTACGATCGAGGCGATTTCTGCGGCGATGTCTTGCACGACTGTTAATCACTATTTTCGTGCGTACATTGTATAGCGTGAGGTCGCGCATTGGGCGCCTATCGCGGCAAGGCCGCACACATAAACAAACGCCCCGACGTAGAGACGCTGGGGCGTAGGTGTTGTGATGGGGTAGTTTGACGCTGACCTACTTTCGCGAGCTATAAGGCTGACTATCATTGGCGCTGAACTGTTTC
>Ga0116193_1003350_pt1 | contig 11602 bp, 12 predicted proteins | sample AD_UKC115_MetaG_FD_89892 | JGI IMG/M metagenome (GOLD analysis project Ga0116193, IMG submission 89892) | Active sludge microbial communities of municipal wastewater-treating anaerobic digesters from Hong Kong - AD_UKC115_MetaG | ecosystem: Engineered > Bioreactor > Anaerobic > Digestate...
AGCGGAATCTTCTGCTTGCCCGAGGCCTCCATGGCCTTGCGCGCATCGGCTTCTGCCAGCTGACCCTCCATGACGAGGCGACGGACGATGCCGGTGAGGCCCGCCAGCGCGGAGGGATTGATCTGCGTGGCCATAAGAATCTCGCGTAAACCCCCGTAACTACGGCGGAATGTACCGCAATTCCTGGCCGGGTAGTACTCCGGCCCCACACGGAGCTTCGCATCGGAGCGCGGCACGCCGCCAGCGACGCTCGCTGCGCTGCAGCACAGACGCCGCCGGAGCGCGGTGGTGGTCCCTGCCTCGTGTCTGTGCCCATGGCCGGACGCCCTGACGGGCCGCGGCACCACGGCGGCGCAGTCCTTTGATTATGATGCGCTACCGCCCCGGAGCCGCCGTGATCAGCATCGTCCTGCCTGCCAAGAATGAAGCCCCCGCACTGCGGGAGTTGCTGCCGCGCCTGCGCGCACAGCGTCCCGACGACGAAATCCTCCTGATCGACGATGGATCGACCGACGACACGGCAGCAATCGGCCGCGACCACGGGGCCAAGGTGATTTCCGCCCCCTATTCCATGGGCAACGGTGCGGCGATCAAGCGCGGCGCGCGTGCGGCTTCGGGCGACATCCTGGTCTTCATGGACGCAGACGGTCAGCACGACGGAGAGGCCATCGGGCGGCTGCTGCAACGCATGGCCGAGGGCTACGACATGGTGGTGGGGGCGCGGGACTGGGCCGGCCAGGCGGGTGTCGGGCGCGGCCTCGCCAACACCCTCTACAATCGCCTGGCCAGCTGGATGACGGGCCATCGCGTACTCGACCTGACCTCGGGCTTCCGTGCCGTCCGGGCAGACAAGTTCCGCGAATTCCTGCACCTTCTCCCGAACGGATTCTCCTACCCGACCACGATCACGATGGCCTTCTTCCGCAGTGCCTACGCGATCGCCTACGAGCCGGTTGCGGTGGCGCGCCGCATCGGCAAGAGCCACATCAAGCCGCTGCGCGACGGTGTTCGCTTCCTGCTCATCATTTTCAAGATTGCCACGCTGTACTCGCCGCTGAAGCTCTTCCTCCCGACAAGCGTCATGTTCTTCATGCTTGGCTTGGCCAATTACGCCTACACCTTCATCCGATTTGGGCGGCTGACCAACATGAGCACGCTCATGTGGAGTGCGGCCGTAATCGTCTTCCTGATCGGGCTCGTTTCCGAACAGATCACTTCGTTGACCTACCGAAGATACTGATCGATACCGAAGACGTACCAGCGCAGCGTGAATACAACATCAAGCCAGGAACTGCTCGTTCAGGTCTTTATCCCCACGTTCAATCGCGCGCAAAAACTTGAGCGAGCGGTACTGAGTGTCCTCGCGCAGACTGTCCGTAGCTTGGAAGTGGTCGTATTGGACAATCACTCCGAGGACGATACTCCCGCAGTCATTGCCAGATTGTGCCGCAGCGACCGGCGTGTCACGTACATCAGGCGTGATAAGAACATCGGCATGTTGGCCAACTTCAATTCCATTCGCGAGCTTGTCAGCGGCAGTCACTTTTGCGTACTTCCGGACGATGATGACTACGATCCGCGCTTCCTCGAGTTCGCACTGGCGCCCTTTGCAGAGCATCGCAGCGTTCGTCTGGTGGCATGCAACGCCTTGACCATGCAACACGAGCGGGTCGTCAAGAGTCAGCTCGACACGTGGAGAGGAGGGTTCTATCCCGCAGGAGCAGCCGTTCGTCGCTGCATCATGGGTCACTATCCGCTGGTCACGAACTGTCTGTTTTCTGCGCTCGTTCGAGAAGATTTCTATTTTCCGCCTGAACTCGACAACACCAGCGACGGATTTCTGCTCACCTGCATGTTCGCAAAGTACGATGCCTATGTCGTTCACGAGGTGACGGGGTATTGGCACAACGATGGCCAGAATGCGTCGTCGCAGATTGGATTCCAGCCGCGGCGAATGATCGACATGGCGGTTGACGAGTACAGGCTGTACAAGGAGTTCGCAATTCGGAACCGGATGCCGGCCGGAAGCACTGCGCTGCTTTGGTGCAAGAAATTCTTCACCATACTCGCCTGTGTCGACGGCGCTGGAATTGAGCTCGCCACATCATCGCTCGCCCTTAGGAGGTGTGAGAGCGCTCCATTCATCGCAATGCTGCGCCTGGCGCATGCCTTGCGCCTGGTCAGAGCCGTTACATGGGCTCTGTCGAGAGCTCGGCAACTCGGGAAAGCACTCGCTACCAGAGCACGTGTCGCGGGACGCCATATCACAATTGAGCCAGGAACCAAGAGATGAAAGCGGTAATCCTTGCAGGCGGCCTTGGAACAAGAATTTCCGAGGAGACTCATCTGCGCCCAAAGCCGATGATTGAGATCGGCGGCAAGCCGATTCTCTGGCACATAATGAAGACGTATTCTGCCCATGGCGTGAACGACTTCGTAATCTGCTGTGGTTATAAGGGCTATTTAATTAAGGAATATTTTGCAAACTATTTTTTGCACTCTTCTGACGTCACTATCGACATAGCCTCAAATCGGATGGAGGTTCATGAAGAGCACGCCGAGCCGTGGCGCGTCACACTCGTCGACACAGGAGACGAAACGATGACTGGCGGTCGTCTGAGACGCGTGGGCACCTTCGTGAAGAACGAAGAGGCGTTTTGCTTTACCTACGGCGACGGACTGGCAAACGTGGACGTTTCCGCTCAGCTTGCGTTTCATCGGGCCCACGGCAGGTGGGCGACGATCACAGCGGTGCAGCCACCCGGCAGGTATGGTGCGTTGCAGACTGAAGGCGATGCGGTCACCGGCTTCCTCGAGAAGCCACCGGGTGACGGTGGGAAGATAAATGGTGGGTATTTCGTACTCTCACCCCGATGTCTGGACTTGATAGACGGCGACACCACAAGCTGGGAGATCGAGCCGTTGTCAGAGCTGGCAAGACTTGAGCAGCTTAGAGCATTCACTCACACCGGTTTCTGGCAACCGATGGATACGCTCCGGGAGAAAAACCTCCTCGAGGAACTCTGGAAAACCGGCAAGGCTCCATGGAGATGTTGGTGATCGACTCTGAAATGATTTCACCTTGGTTCGGACGTTCCGTCTTTGTGACTGGCCATACGGGCTTCAAGGGGAGCTGGTTATGTGTGTGGCTGGAGATGCTCGGCGCAAAGGTGCATGGCTATGCCCTGGATCCCCTGTCTGAGTCCTCGATCTTTGACGTTGCGGGGATTGGCCGGGTAATGGCAAGTGATGTCCGCGCCGATGTCCAGGACATTGATGCTTTGACGCGCGCGGTACGGAACGTTGCCCCTGAGGTGGTATTTCATCTTGCGGCGCAGCCGCTCGTGCGAGAGAGCTACCGCGATCCCTTGCATACATGGAGCACCAATGTCCTCGGAACCGCAAACCTTCTTCACGCCGTCCGGGCGGCCGGAAGTGTGCGTTCCGTCGTCGTCGTCACGACTGACAAGGTGTACTCCCAGCGCGGAGGGCGGGTGCCCTTTCGGGAGGACGATCCATTAGGGGGGGATGATCCCTACAGCGCAAGTAAGGCTGCAACAGAACTGGTCGCCGCCAGCTACCGAACTGCGTTTCTTCGCGAAAGCGAAATTCGCGTTGCAACTGCGAGAGCGGGAAACGTCGTAGGTGGCGGGGACTGTGCAATCGACCGACTGGTTCCGGATTGCCTGCGAGCGCTGGCTGGCTCCTTGACTCTGACGCTTCGCAACCCGAAAGCCATTCGCCCATGGCAGCACGTGCTTGAACCTCTTGCGGGCTACCTCACGCTTGCGCAACGCCTTTTGGAATCTGGCGGAGAGAAGTACGCCCGAGCATGGAACTTTGGTCCGGGGCCGGAAAGTCACGCAAACGTCGAGTCCGTTGCCAAGCGGCTAACCGAGCTCTGGGGCGCGCATGGTCGCATCGAATTCTCCGACGAGAAACACCCGCATGAAGCGGAATTTCTGGCATTGGACAGCGGCGATGCTCAACGTCTGCTCGGTTGGACACCGCGGCTGACTTTGGACGACGCATTGCGCCTCACGGTCCAGTGGCAGCAGCAACGACAAAGAGGCCGCGACATGATCTTGGCTTGTCGCGAGCAGATCAGAGAATACGGCATCAGCACGTGACGGATCGATTCACTATCTCGCCTACCAAGTTGAACGGCCTCCTAGTAGTCAAAAGGAAGCCCTTGATCGATTCCCGCGGCTTCTTCGAACGATTGCTCGGAAGCGACGCGCCCGAGCCTCTGTCCCAGTTTCAGCCGGTGCAGGTCAACCGCACGCTAACACAGCGCATCGGAATTGTTCGGGGCATGCACTGGCAGTTTGCTCCGCATGGAGACACGAAATTAATTAGCTGCCTGCGTGGCGAAGTCTTCGACGTGGCGGTAGATCTCCGGCGGGGCTCGCCGACTTTCTTGCAATGGCATGCTGAAGTGCTGAGCGACGGAAATCACATGGCCATGTTCATCCCCGCAGGATTTGCACACGGATTTCAGACACTCAGCGAGAACTGCGAAATGCTTTACTTTCATTCTGCAGGATTCGCCCCGGGTCACGAGGGGGGGGCGCATGCCCTCGATCCCAGGATTGCGATTTCCTGGCCCAAAGCGATTTCTGAGCTGTCCGCTCGCGATGCCGGTCATCCATTTCTGCCGAAAGATTTTCCTGGACTTGACCCATGAATTGTCGCCACTGCCAATCACCGCTGCGATTGAGCATGATTAATCTGGGAACAGCTCCGCCCTCCAACGCCTACTTGAGTGAGAAAGATCTGCATGCGCCGGAGGTATGGTATCCGCTGCGCGTCTTGGTTTGTGAGACCTGCTGGCTGGTACAAACGGAAGATTATGCGAAGGCCAATGAGCTGTTCGATGCTCATTATGCCTATTTCAGTGGATATTCATCGAGTTGGCTTGGCCACTGTGAACGATATGTCGATACCGTGGTGCGGAAGCTTGCCTTGGATCAGTCAAGTTTAGTTGTCGAGGTTGCCTCAAATGACGGAAGCCTGCTTCAGTTTGTCAAGCAGAGAGGCATTCCATGCCTTGGCGTCGAACCCACTCACAGCACCGCGCAAGTGTCCCGAGATCGTGGCATCGATGTTGTTGAGCGATTCTTCGGTACAGAGCTCGCTCACGAACTCATTCGGAACGTCGGTCCAGCCGATCTGGTGGTAGCGAACAACGTGATGGCGCACGTCCCTGACGTAAATGACTTCGCACGTGGACTCTATCACTTGCTCAAACCCAGGGGTGTCGTGACACTTGAGTTTCCTCACCTACTCAATCTGATCGGTGGAAACCAGTTCGACACGATCTATCACGAACATTTTTCATATCTTTCGTTTACGGCCTTTAACGCAATTGCCAGAACCAACGGACTCAGGGTCACCAATGTTGAGCATCTTGAGACTCACGGGGGCAGTCTGCGTGTCTATTGCAGTCGCGCAGAAGCAATTGATCATCAGGTCGCGCCCTCTGTGGATTCGCTGCTTCAACACGAGCAGGAGTCCGGAATTACGGACCCGCGTTTCTACATCGGTGTGCAATCGAGGGCCGAACGCGCCAAGGACGATCTGCTTAGCTTCTTGCTAACGGTGCGCAAAGAGGGACGGCTTGTGGTCGGCTATGGTGCGGCGGCTAAAGGTAATACGCTCTTGAACTTCGCGGGAGTGCGCTCGGACTTGCTGCCTTACGTGGTTGATTTGAACCCGGCGAAGCAAGGGAAGAGTCTCCCGGGGAGTCGAATCCCAATTGCAGGAGAGGACCGTCTGCGTACCGACAGGCCGGACTACATTGTGATCTTTCCGTGGAACATCGCCACTGAGATCAGAAGGCAGATTCAATACGTCCGTGAGTGGGGGTGCCGTTTCGTGGTGGCTATTCCAGAACTGAGGATCGACTAGCATGCTCCTCATCGACGCCACTGCAAGGATTTCCCCTCTTTCGGACATAGAAGACTCCGTGAAGGGATCGATGATCACCATTGGCAAGGGTGTTGTTATCGATTCATTCGTCAAGATCAAGCCCGCGGGCGGCATGGGCGACGTACGAATTGGCCCTGACTGCGTGATCAACTCAGGCTGCGTGCTCTACACCGGTAATGGCGTCACGATCGGGAGTCGGGTCGCAGTTGCTGCAAACTGTACGTTCGCATCCGTCAATCACGAGTACAGAAAGCGCGACGCCAGCATAATGGATCAGGGGTTCCGTCCGTCGAAGGGAGGAATTGTTGTCGAGGATGACGTTTGGATCGGCGCCAATTGCGTGCTCCTCGATGGAGCACGGATCGGGAGAGGGTGCGTAGTTGCGGCCGGCAGCGTTGTTAGAGGTGAACTCGACTCGTACTGCATATACGGTGGGAATCCGATCAGAAAGATCGGCGAGCGGCAATGATATTCACTGTTGTGGGCGCGAGTGGGTTCATCGGTGGATCCCTGGTGCGGTCGCTGCGGACAAAGGGGTACGACGTCCGCACCCCAAGCCGCTCTGACATCGGTGAGGGCCGGAGCCTGGAGGGGCATGTCATCTATGCCGCTGGCGTGACGTCGGACTTCCGTATTCGAACATTTGATGCGCTGGAGGCAAACACGACGCTCGTCGCGAATTGCCTGCAACGCGGCGGCTTCGATTCGTTCGTGTATCTCTCGTCGACGCGGGTTTACCGTCACGGCGCATGTTCTTCTGAGTCAGATGCTCTTTCCGTGTGCCCCTCGGACCCGGAGGATCTGTATGACCTGACCAAGCTCACGGCCGAGGCGATGTGCTACGTGGGTGGCAAGGGAAAGGCCAAGGTGGTGAGGCTATCGAACGTCGTCGGCGAGGATCTTAGATCCAGGAACTTCCTTTTTGATGTCACGCGTTCTGCGTGCACGTACGGTAGCATTGAGCTGCGCAGCGACGCAGAGTCGGTCAAGGACTACATTGTCGTCGAGGACGTGGTCGATATGATTCCCGAAATTGCCGTTCGAGGACGTTTCTCCTGCTATAACCTTGCGTCGGGAATCAACCTCACTCATCGCGAAGTGGTGGAACTGATCGCTAGTTGTGCGGGTGCACGGTGGACCGTAGTGCCGGGAGCTCCTCGAACCGGAGGACCTCAAATTGACATTCGGCGCCTACGTGAGGAATTTGGCTTCTCACCCCGTCCGTTGCCTCCAGCACTGTTCCGTTTGGTAGCTGCCTTCAGGAGGACGCAACGTGCTGCGTATTGACATGAGCTTGGGCGTGGTTGAAGTGGAGACGGATGGGCAGGTGGAGCGCATCCCCATTGGGTCCCCGAAGGCTTTTGCGCTCATCTCGAACGCATGGCTCCGAAGCGGCTGGGATGCAAAATATGTCTACGGCTTCACGTGGATGGGACGGCCAGTCATCCAGCTTCCCGAGGATATGCTGCGAATTCAGGAGGTGATATATCGAATAAAGCCGGATTTCGTTCTCGAAACAGGTATTGCCCACGGGGGAAGTCTGGTGTTCTATGCATCCCTTCTGAAGGCCATGGGTAGCGGGCGCGTGATCGGCGTCGATGTGCAGATAAGGCAGCACAACCGCGCTGCGATCGAATCGCATGAGCTGGCATCATGGATCACGATGATTGAGGGATCGTCCGTGGATCCCCAAATCGTTCAGCTCGTGCACGACAAGATTGCCGGCTCTGAACGTGTCATCGTGATTCTCGATTCAAACCACTCTCGTGAGCATGTGCTTGCCGAATTGAGGGCCTATGCACCGCTTGTTTCGGTGGGATCATATCTGGTCGCGTGCGATGGGATCATGCAGGACGTTGTCGGCGCGCAGCGTACGTCGCCCGACTGGTTAACGAACAATCCCCAATTCGCAGTAAGAGACTTCTTGGCTGAACGTGCCGACTTCGTCCTGGAGGAGCCTGGCTTTCCATTCAACGAAGGTTTGATCACTCAACGAGTTACCTATTGGCCGAACGCATTTCTCCGCCGAATAACGTAGCGGATTTCCGCTTGTCCGAATGGACCTCCAGATGAGTGTGCGCCGAGACATTGCCGCTAACTATTTTGGGACGAGCTGGGCGGCGGTGATGAACTTGGCCTTCCTCCCGGCGTTCGTTCGGATACTGGGCCTCGAAGGCTTCGGGGTAATCGGCTTTTTCACATTGCTCCAGTCCTCCCTGGTACTACTGGATTTCGGTTTCTCGCCAGCGCTTTCGCGGAGATTTGCTTGCGAAACGCAGAGCGCAGTGGAAAGGCAACGTGCGCACGACCTGCTGCGGAGTAGCGAAGTTGCCATTGCCGCGGTCGCCGTTACGCTTGTCTTCGCGGTCGCCTGGATTTCACCGTGGCTCGCGGACGAATGGCTTCAAGGGCGGCTCTTGGACAAGGCGGAACTGATTTCGTCCCTGCGGGTCATGGGTGCAGTAGTGGGAGCGCGCTTGCTTGAAAACCTCTATCGAGGTGCCCTGATAGGCCTACATCAGCAGGTGGGGTTAAACGGGATTGGCGCCGCTGTGGCGACGTTGCGGGGTCCCGGAGCGCTCCTGGTGCTGGCGTATATTGCTCCAGACCTGAATGTGTATTTTGGCTGGCAATTGGCGGTATCTGGTATTTCGATTCTGCTACTTGCTCGGCTCACCAGGCGCAGCCTGGGTGCGATGGCTCGCCCCCCTCGGTTTGACATCGGCGCTCTACGCGGGTTGGTGCGATTCGCGGGCGGGGTCACTGTAGTTGCCTCTTTGGGCTTTCTATTGACGCAGATCGACAAGATCCTTCTGTCGCGATTATTGGACTTGCACGAATTCGGGCTGTACTCATTTGGTGTAACGATTGCGCAGGCGCCGCTCGGATTCGTCGGGCCAGTAGCCCAGGCTTTCTTTCCACGATTTTCCGCGATGATTACTCGCGGCGATGAGGAAGGGTTCAGGCAGGCGTACCACGCGTGCTCCCAAATAGTTTCAGTTCTCCTGGGCTCAGCGACCGTGATTCTGGTCGTTTTTGGCGAGCAACTGCTGGCGGCATGGACGCGGGATAGCAACCTGGCGACGCGGAGCTACGGATTTATCGCTCTCTTGTCGCTTGGGAGTATGCTCAACGGGCTCATGACAGTTCCGTATTTCGTACAGCTAGCCTCAGGCTGGCTGGGCCTCTTGGTTCGCGCGAACATTGTCGCGATACTACTTGTCATTCCTGCGCTGGTGCTCGTAGTTCCACGCTATGGACCGACTGGCGCTGCAGCGGTTTGGCTGTGTTTGAATCTTGGTTATGCGATTTTCATGCCTCCTATAATGCACAAGAGGATGTTGCGTGGGGAGCTTGCCGCGTGGTGGAAGATGGATGTGCTACTACCGATCGGTATTGCGGCGTGCATTGGACTGGCTTGCGGTACCGGAGCCAGCCTGGTCGCTTCACGCTCGCTCAGCTGGCTTGTGGTGGGCGCCTCGGCGGCTGCAGTTCTGATCGGGGCGGCTGCAGTGGCGCCTGCCATGCGGCAGACTCTGCTCAGAGTCAGCCCGCTTGGTTACGATTGAATGCGGGGGACGCCGTACCGTCGCAACAGTTGCAATTTGCGTAAGCAGATGGCGAACGGCTTGAAGTAGGCATGGACACTCACGTTGCGACGTCGCTGGATCATGCGTCGGAGGCTTCGCCACTCCTTCGCGTGGCGAATGGTGCTCCAGATCGCCGGGCCGTATATGTGTGACCAAATGCGTGCTTCACGCTTCAATAGCGACAACATAAGGCCCTCTACCCCCAGCGCCGCTAAATGGAACGCCAGGAGCGGAGGCATTAGCGCACCAGGGGTGCAAAGAAAGAGAACGGCCGTCTTGTTGCGTTCGCTCAGTTTCCTTCGACGAATTGTAGTTTGTAGGCCTTGTGCCGTCCCGCGATTGCCGCCGAAGCTGGCGCCCTGCCGATGCCGATATCCGCTTGAGGCTGTGCAGCGGACAGCGCCTCCGGTAAGACGGTTCACGCAACACAGATAGAGGTCCTCGCCGATGGACTCCATCCACTGCGGAAATCCTCCGAGTTCGAACCAGCGGTCTCTGGATATCCACAGACAGGCGCCAATACACATAGCGACGTCGCCATCGTCGACGGTGACTTTTGGAACTGGGTTGTAGAAGGGGTCAAGGTAACATCCGCGATCGACGGGTTCGCCGCTGTCCCAGTCGAACTGGGGCAAGGTGAGTATGGTGCCAGGTGGGGAGCGTCTGGCCATCTCCAGCAGGCTGGACAACGCGTCTGGCAGCAAGGCCGCGTCGTTGTTCAGCAGCAGGAGATACTCTCCCCGCGCCACCTGTGCCATGCGGTTGTTTCCGATGCAGAACCCGACATTCTCCCGACTGGCAATCACACGCACGCCTGGACAGCGCTCGTGCAGCCAGCGCAATGAATCATCCGAGGACGCGTCGTCATGGACGATGATTTCGACATCGACCTGGGCCGTTTGCTCGAAAATCGATTCGATGCAGGTCGCCAGAAGCGCGCGGCCGTTGTAGTTCGCCACGCAGATCGAAACCACAGGCGGGCCACTATTCGTCATGGCGTCTGCCGGTTCAGCCAGCGCCATGTCTCTTGCAGTCCCTGCTCCAGATCAACCCGCGCTGTCCAATCAAAGAGTTGGCGCGCAAGCGATGGGTCGATGTCGGCGCGCGGTGCATCAACCCCGCGGCCAGCCACATAGCGGCGAAGCAGGGGGCGGCCGGTAACAAGCTCCATGACACCAAAGAGGTCATTGATGCGGGTGCCCTTGCCGCAGGCGACGTTGACGATGCGCGAGCCACGTGCCTTTGGGGTGACAAGAACTCTCTCGCACAGGGCCACAAAATCATCGACGTAGAGAAAGTCACGCACGATATTTCCGTCGCCCCAGACGGTGAGTTCCTCGCCTCTGCGCAGCTTTCCCAGCGCCGTTGGAACGATGCCAAAGCTGCCCTTCTCCAGTTGCCCGGGGCCGTAGACGTTTGACGGACGCAGGATGGTTGTCCTGCCGTCGTACTGGCTCGCCCAGGCGTGGATAAATGCTTCGGCAGCAGCCTTTCCGGCGCCATGGTATGACCGCGGCAGCAGGGGCGAATCCTCTCGTGATGGCGTATCTGGCGCAGGCTGGTACAGGGTGCCAGCCGAGGAGACGTAGACCAATGAAATGAGCGGGCGTTCCTGCAGGGATTCCAACAGTGCAAGCGTCGGACGCAGGTTCGCCTCCAGCTCGTCGAGTGGATGCCCGGCCGTGCTGCCGGGTGTGCTCGACGATGCGAGGTGGAATACGGTGCCCACACCGTTCAGGAGGGGGGCGAAATCCAGGGGAGATCGGGGCTCTGCAAGACGCATTTCGACACTGGCGGGAATATCCGGCCAAGCGCGCCGGCTGACCGCCAGGACATCCTGGCCCATCGAAGCCAATCTGCGGACGAGGTGACGACCAATGAAACCTCCGGCACCGAGGACGAGGATGCGTTCAGACATTGGACTGGGCCAACAATTGCCGGTAGATCGCCACATAGCGATTGGCGCAATCCTGCCAGGTGGCGAATTGGCGCTGCATCTGGCAGCGTGATGCCTCTCCGTAGCGCCGGTTGATCGATGGTGACTCGAGATGGTTCACTGACTCGGTGAATTCACCCGGGCC
>Ga0116193_1003352_pt1 | contig 11590 bp, 6 predicted proteins | sample AD_UKC115_MetaG_FD_89892 | JGI IMG/M metagenome (GOLD analysis project Ga0116193, IMG submission 89892) | Active sludge microbial communities of municipal wastewater-treating anaerobic digesters from Hong Kong - AD_UKC115_MetaG | ecosystem: Engineered > Bioreactor > Anaerobic > Digestate | place...
ATTCATTCCTGGAAAAAATATTTTGCTCCTCTTTCTTTGATATAAAATAATGACTTTGCTCTTATTGAAAAATGCCATGCAACCTTTGTCATGTGTCATTGTTCAATCTCTGACAAAAAACAGGAATTCGGCATGAACCTGAAGTAGGCAAATTTTTGATATAAAAAACCGGGAATAGATTCTATCCCCGGTTGTAAATCATTCACCATTCACCATCATTCCTTCACCAGTCTCAGCTTCGTTAGTTTTCCTTCCTGCTCCACGAGTATGAAATAACTTCCCTGCGCTAATGTTTTTATGGAAATGGTTGCACTACTTGTATTGGAGAAATTTTGTTTGCTGATTTCTCTTCCCTGCATGTCTGTAATTTTTATGGTTGCTTTTGCGTTGATGTTGAGGCCTTTTAAAGTTACGGTATTTTTTGCTGGATTGGGGTAAAGGGAAATAGTTTGGCTGTCTGCAAAAGTTACTTTTAAAATTTGGCTATAGGTGTTGGCGCCATTGGCTGCATTTTCTTTGATGCGATAATAGTTATCTCCATACAAAGGATTTTTATCTGTATAGTTGTAAGCGTTGCCGGCAGCGTGTTTCGCGGGAAGGGTAGTGATGCCCAAAAAGTCTTTTCCATTACCGCTTCTTTCTACGGTGAAAGATTTTGTATTGTTTTCATTGAGTGTTTGCCAGCTAATGGTGATGACATCATTTTCCAGGATAGCCTTTAGGTCTTTGAAGTGGGCGGCAAGGACATTGTCGCCGTTGTAGCGGGCTGCTAATAATCTTGAATTGGAATACCCTGCTAAAACTATTTTCCCATCCTGTTCAAGATTACCACTTTTACATGCAATGGAAAAACCATTATTGGTCGTAACCTGCATTCCATTCACAGCAAATCCCGGATCAAAATCTCCATTATCTAAAAAGCGCATCAACAACATAGGGTCAGCGCCTACTACATTGTCTTGTGCCATAGCGCCTGCTATCAGCTTGCCATCGGGCTGCATCATTAATGTAATTATCTGCGAAAAATAACCCGGATAATTTATTTTTACTGTTCCATTTTCCCCATAAGTATTATCCAAAGTGCCGTTTGGATTAAAACGTACTAAACCCATATCATAACTCCAGTTTGCAAAATCTCCCTGCATCCCGCCACAAATTATTTTACCATCCGGCTGAATAGTAATAGCATGTAATGCATTAGCCCATTCATCACTCCCTTGCCCTAAACCAAATGTATAAGTGGCAATACCATTGTCTCCAAAACTCTTGTCCTCACTTCCATCCGAATTATATCTGGCAACATAATATGAAGGCCTGGATGATAAAAAATTATATGTACCCCCCGTTAAAATCTTACCGTCTTCCTGCATAATTATGCTTTCTGAAGTAGTTGCTAAGTCAAATTTGCGAACTATATAACCATCTTCTCCAAAACTACTGTCAATGCTACCATTGGAGTTAAAGCGTGCTAAAAATATACTCTTAGAATCATATTCATTTTTCATATTTTGACCTGAAATAATAAATTTTCCATCTGCTTGTTGTATCATTCCTGTAGTATAATTGAGTTTGTTTATGCTTAAAGATGATATCCCATTTTCGCCAAAACTGCTATCAATACTTCCATTTGGTTTTAGCTTTACAAGCACCATGTCTATGTCCTTAATACTATTTTTAACCCTGTATCCGGAAACAATGATATTATTTTCATTATCAATAACAACACCAGTTGCCGCATCACTATTGTGATAAAATGTAATTGTTACTCTTCCATCTACTCCAAAGCTTTCATCTAATACGCCATCTATAGTATATCGTTCTATAACAAAAGCGCTAAACTCGCCGGCAAGAATAATTTTACCATCATTTTGAACGGCTGATGCATGGCATTGTGCAATAATATTTGACCCGGCCAAGCCACCATTTCCAAACGTTGGGTCTAAAAATCCGGGTTGAGCAAATAAAATGTTTGATGAAATGAAAAGGAATGAAAGGATTGTATAAATGAATAACTTTTTCATGTTGTATTATTTTCGGTTTTTAGAAATGCACCATTCACCATCATTCCTTCACTAATCTCAGCTTCGTTAGTTTTCCTTCCTGCTCCACGAGTATGAAATAACTTCCCTGCGCTAATGTTTTTATGGAAAGCGTTGTACTACTTGTATTGGAGAAATTTTGTTTGCTGATTTCTCTTCCCTGCATGTCTGTAATTTTTATGGTTGCTGTTGCGTTGATGTTGAGGCCTTTTAAAGTTACGGTATTTTTTGCTGGATTGGGGTAAAGGGAAATAGTTTGGCTGTCTGCAAAAGTTACTTTTAAAATTTGGCTATAGGTGTTGGTGCCATTGGCTGCATTTTCTTTGATGCGATAATAGTTATCTCCATTCAAAGGATTTTTATCTGTATAGCTGTAAGCGTTGCCGGCAGCGTGTTTCGCGGGAAGGGTAGTGATTCCCAAAAAGTCTTTACCATTGCCACTTCTTTCTACGGTAAAAGATTTTGTATTGTCTTCATTGAGTGTTTGCCAGCTGATGGTGATGGCATCATTTTCCCGGATAGCCTTTAGGTCTTTGAAGTGGGCGGCAAGGACATTGTCATTATTAAAACGTGCAAGTAATGTATAAGTTTTTTGACCAATATAGGTCAATAGTTGTCCCGTTGTAAAAATTTTCCCATTACTTAAAAGATGGATTGAACTTGCCCCTATATCGGCCGTATCATTGTTAACACCTCCATATCCATTTTCACCAAAGGTTGGGTCTATTTGTCCTGATGAGGTATATCGCACTAAATTAATTCCTCTTAAAGAACTTTCATGTATTCCGGCAATTGTAATAATTTTACCATCCGGTTGAAAACATAATTCATACACCTTAGAAACAGTATTGCTATTGTTTTTGAATGGCACTATGATTCCACCACCCTCACCAAAGCTGCCATCTATAGAACCATCAATATTAAATCTACAAAGCGCCATAGATTCCTCATCGCCTTTTCCACTTTCTCCGCAACATGTTATCTTGCCATCCGGCTGTTGTGCCATCATATACATAACCGAATTCCAATACCCATCCTGTCCCAGGCCAAAAATATATTTTGCAACGCCATTTTCACCAAAACTTATATCCTTACTTCCATCCGTATTGAAGCTTTCCAACATAAAAGATGAATGAGTATCATAAATATTATTATTACTTCCTCTTATTAATTTGCCTGCAGCATTTATAATTAGGGAATTCGAATTGGTGGCATTTGTATACGTGGTAATCACAATTCCACCTACCCCAAATGAAGGGTCTAGGCCGCCATCAGGCATATACCGGCATATGAAAGTTCTTTTCTCGTCATACGCACTTTTCTTTACATCACCTGAAATAACTATTTTCCCATCGGGTTGAACCACAAGGCCGGTAGCAATCGTAGCATTATCCAACTCAAGCGTGTCAAACCCGTTATTGCCAAAACTGCTATCTAAGTTGCCAATAGAATCAGTCCTGACCACAGCTAAATTTAATTTGCCAAATACACCAGTTGGGTAATACATTGCTGCACATACAATTTTCCCGTCATCTAACAATGAATAAGTTTTATTGTTTTCAACGCCTGCTAATTTCCCTTTTAAGCTTATGCTACTTCGGCCATTCATTCCAAAACTCTCGTCGTAACTCCCATCTGTATTGAAACGATCTAGACATAAGCCTCCATAACTTCCAATTACCAGAATTTTTTCATCAGGTAACATAATTGAATAGCCATATCCATTAAAAGTATTTTCTCTTATTGTACCACCTATTCCAAATGTGGGGTCTGGTGTCCCTGCCTGTGCATAGATATTTTTTGTAGTTATAAATACAAAAACAAATGCAATCAGTATTTTAAATTTATTTTTCATAGTTCAAAAATTAATCTTTTTTATAATAGCAGATTTGAAATATTCTTGTAAAGTTTCATTTTCACATGTATCGTTTCCCTTACATCCATCATTAAAAGCAGCCGTTGCACAAGAGCCGCCACTAAACCTGAAATCTTCACAACTAATGAATTTACTCGTACCCTGCAAACTATTCATAGTTGCATTCATAATCGCCTGAAAGAAAAAGGCGGCCCTTGATGCAAGATATTCATTCACCTGATCAGTGGATAAATTCCCTGCTACACCAAAATCCGAAAAGCAAATTCCATTAACTTCCGTTGATAAACCATGCCCCATATTACAATCTATATACATTAAAGTGGGAATACTATTCGCTTTTAAAATATTATAAATATCATTGGAGCATTGTATCTGATAATCAGGATCAGGATCCTGATTATCATTATACAATGTTAATGGTGAATTAATTAAACAGGTTGTTTCACTTGTATAAATAGAATCTACAAGATTACTATTTGGATAATATCTGCTTTGTGATTGTTTTCGAATCGGAAAGACCGGATCCAGTTTTCCTTGGAATCCAATAAAAGGAATATCCAATTGGATTGTTCCATCTTGTGTCAAAAACTGGTACTCGCGATTTGCAACGCTAACACTCTGCGGGAAAGCAAATCCTCCCCACATACTCCAGAAACCTTTGATACAAGAACGATAATCTATAGAAGTGTCGCCATAATAAAAATCTGCGTTTATCCGGCCTAAAGCGCTGTCTATGGGTATCTCCCCGGGCGGTACTGGAAATTTTGAATCAATCATTTCCTGCTTTGGATAATAAACAGCCGTTCCCATAGCTAAAGCGCCTGCACTTTGCCCAGCAACAAAAATCCAATTAGTATCTATTTGGTAGGGAAAATGGTTATACGCAATTCTTAACTGTCTTTTTATGATACTGCGCAATGCACTGCGTATATCCTGGCTGGCACGATAGGCAGCGGCTTGCTGTTGCACACTGACACGCTTTGAATAAATATCTTTAAGCCTTCCTCTTCGGTACTCCACACAGAAAACTACAAAACCTTTTCTGGCCAAAACCCGGCATAATGAATCTTCATACGTTAAAGTGCTGCAATCGGAAAAACCACCTGCATGTGCTAAAACAATAGCGGGAAATTTACAGTTTTCATAATTAATGCCACTGATATAATAAGCAAAATAGTATAATGAAGTGGGGTCTTCCAGGCATTTATCAATATTATTACAGCCACTTTTTTCTTCATAATCGTCCCACCCAGCTGTTGTTTTATCTTCTTTATACTCTACGTCATGAAAATCCGGGATGGGCGTAACATTTTTTGCATAAGAGACCGTATCGGATTTTATAACCCGGTTGGCAGCGAAAATATAACCCCGCATATCAAAATGGCAATTGGCTGCGGTACTGTCGCAATCATTTTCCAATCTCTGTGGAATAGCAAAGGCTCGTTGTAATTCCAGGTATTTCATTAAAGCACAATTATTAAAATATTTGCCATAACTTAATTGAATCATTTGTTCTTTTTCTCTAATCTTAGTATTGAATGCCCAAAGTAGGAACTTTAAAGTATATTCATAATAAGTATGATAGGCGATTCGGGAATTAGAGGGGTTGAAACCTCCCTGAAAACCATTTGATTTTTCAAAAATAAATGGCATTGATCTTTTGGTGGGTGCAAAATCTTCACATAATTTTTATGGCATGTTTTGTTCATCTTTCATGGGAGGCGTTAAATATTCATGCGTCACATAGGTTAAATTTAATGATATGCCAAGTGAGACCATTTCAGCTGATAACAATGCCAGGCTTTGATCTAAAGAATCGGCATAAGAATTACCCCCCCCCGGAAATGCCCGTCAGTAAAGCATTTGCAGCGGTTGAGTCATTTTGCTTATTGTTTAAATAAGTAATAGAAGTGAGGAGGAGGAATGATACGGTAAAGATTTTTTTCATGGTGCAAAGATTTTGGTTAGAAGGAAATATACCGTAAATCTACAAAAAATGTTTTAGGATCAGGCATTTTATTGCAGCGAATTTTTAATCCGGGATTGTAAATTGTTTATCTTTTAAAACCATTTAAAAGAGCATAAAAAACCGGGAATAGATTCTATCCCCGGTTGTAAATCATTCACCATCATTCCTTCACGGTCGCAGTTTTGTAATTTTTCTGACCTTATGATGAAGAGAAAAACTTTTTTAAGAATCTCGTAAAATGGTAAACACTCATGTTGAAGCGCATTCCGGATCATTTAATTTTTGCGAAAGCCCCATTTAATCAATTCCTTCCAGGTAGGTTTTTTTCCATACATTAAAATGCCGGTTCTGTAAATTTTTGCGGCAAGCCAGGTCGTTCCCAAAAAACCTAAGATCAATAATGCCATGCTGAGTAATAATTGCCAATAAGGCACTACATCCGGTACACCATGCGCCACCCGTGCAATCATAACGATCGGCGATGTAAGTGGAAAAATACTGCCGAAAAGGGCTAAGCCACTCGATGGGTCATTGACGGCTTTCGTCATAATGACAATGGCAAATATGATGGGCATGGTAATAGGGAGCATTAAACTTTGTGCATCCTGTGGGTCTTCATTTACCGCACTTCCTACGGCCGCAAATAATGCGGAATATAATAAATAACCGCCCAGGAAATAAAAGAAGAAACAAATAATGATCATGGGCCAATTGATAGATGCTATACCCTGAAAAATGCCGGGGTCACTAGCCAATGTTTTCACTTGTTCCACACTTCCGGATGCGCCAAACAGTGATGGGTAAAACATCATGATTAGAAAACGTGTTCCAAATCCAAGGATTATCCAAATAATAAATTGAACAAGGCCTACGGCTCCTATACCGGTAATCTTGCCCATCATCAGTTGGAATGGTTTTACACTGCTGACGATGACTTCCGCAATACGACTTACTTTTTCTTCCATAACACCTCGCATCACCATAGTGCCATAAATAAATAAAATAATGTAAATAAGAAAGCCGGATGCATAACCTACGATATAACTTACTGTTTCTTTTCCCTCATCACCTACACTTCCGGATATGGTGGGGAACTTAATTTTTATAGATTGCTGCGCACTATCTAATTGATCTTTACTGATATGTAAAGCCAATAAACGTTGTTCTTCCAGTCTTTTATTAATGAGATCTTCAATATTGCCCTTGGTAATAAGCCCTGCGCTTTTTTCAGTTACAACCTGGATACTATCAGTTTTGGAAAGTAAGGTTGTTTCCGGGATATAAATGTAGCCGCTGAATTGAGATTTCTTTACTTTATCTGCTAAGGTTGCCGTGGTTTCATTTTGCAGAAATTGGAATGTTACATCATTGCCGCCATCAATTTTTCCATTAAATAAATTGGCTTTATCTACTACGGCAATTGATGTTTTATCTCCCGACTTTACAGAAAAATAAATCATGAGAGCATAAAACCCTGCAATGATTAAAGGCAATAATATGGTAGTGAGTAAAAAAGTTTTCTTTTGTACCCTGCTTAAAAATTCTCTTTTTGCAATCAGTAATATTTTATTCATGTCAATAAATTTATAATTCAGGATTCAATATTTTGAAAAGAACGGCTCGTTGCCTGTGTCCCTTCCACCAGTTTGATAAATACCTGATTGAGTGAAGGCAACATTTCATTAAAGGCTTCTACTTGAATGCCCTGCTGAATGAAGTACTGCAATACATCATTCCCGGAATGACCTTCATTGATTTTTACAATGAGTTGATTATTTTTTTTATTTACGATGCTGAATGGTGCATCTGTTATGGTTTCAGGGATATTCGTTAATTGTAATTGAAAAGCATTCTCTTTAAATTGTTGTTTTACCTCACTGACCGTGCCATCCAGGATTTTTTTACCTAAATTGATCAGTACGATCTGATCGCAGATTTCTTCTACCTGCTCCATCCGATGCGTACTGAATATGATGGTGCTTCCTTTTTGGGCAAGGTCAAAGATCTGGTCTTTGATCAGATTGGCATTGATTGGATCGAGCCCGCTAAAAGGTTCGTCGAGGATAATGAGTTTGGGTTCATGCAAAACGGTCGTAACAAATTGCAACTTTTGCCCCATTCCTTTACTCAGGTCTTCCACTTTTTTATTCCACCAGGTTTGCATATCGAGACGCGTAAACCAGTACTTGACTTTTTCCATAGCTTCAGCCCTGGATAAGCCTTTTAATTGAGCAAGGTATAAGGCCTGATCGCCTATTTTCATTTTTTTATACAAACCTCTTTCCTCCGGCATATAGCCGATCTTGATGATATCTTTTTGTGGGTCAAAGGGTTTGCCTTCAAAGAATATTTTCCCTTCATCACAATAAAAAATACCGGTGATCATTCGGAGCAGTGTGGTTTTACCCGCGCCATTTGGGCCAAGCAGACCAAATATACTTCCGGGTTGTAGTGAAAAGCTGATATCATCCACAGCTTTTTGCGTGGTATAATATTTTTTCAGATGCTGTACTTCTAGTAAAGCCATAGTCAAAATTTATGGGGGCAAATGTACTGTGTTTATAATTGCATCCTAAATAAAAAAGGTTAACTTTCTACAATCCCTGAGCCCTGCTGGAGGCAACCGCTTGTGCAATTCTTTCACCATCCATAGCAGCGCTTACGATTCCGCCTGCATAACCGGCACCTTCTCCACAAGGGAATAGATTTGAAATTTGTAGATGATGCATTTTGATAGAATCTCGCGGAATACGCACGGGGGAGGAGGTGCGGCTTTCGGTGGCAACCACCAAAGCGTCATTTGTATAAAAACCTTTCCCTTTTTTTCGACGCATTTCATTCCCAAAAGTTTTTAAGGCCTGTTGGAGTGATGAAAAAATAAATGGAGGTAATACCTTATTTAATTCAACCGATGCAACGCCGGGAATATAACTGCATTGAGGGAGGTTTGCCGAAAATTTATGATTACAAAAATCTACCAGCCTTTGTGCAGGCGCTTTGAAATTTCCGCCACCGGCCTGAAAAGATTTTTCTTCCACATATTTTTGAAAATAAGAAAGCAAGAGCGGATCATTTTCTGTATCGGGAAAAGGCCATGTCTTCATTTCTTTTAACCAGGTTTTTACATCATGTTTATTGACCTCTGCAACTAACCCGCTATTTGCAAAGGGATTATTCCTTTTACTTGGGCTCCAGCCATTTACCACCAATTGTCCGGGATGTGTTGAGGCAGGTGCAATAATTCCACCCGGGCACATACAAAAACTAAAAACGCCGCGCCCCATAGCTTGAGTGGAAAGTTGATAAGACGCAGGAGGCAAAAATTCACTTCGCGTTTCATGATGATATTGTATTGCATCTATACAGGATTGCGGATGCTCTATTCGAACGCCCAGGGCAAAGGGTTTTGCTTCTAATTGAAGGCTGTTGTTTTTCAACAGAAGATAAATATCGTCAGCGGAGTGGCCGGTTGCGAGGATGAGGGATTGTATTTTTATTTCTTCCCCCGAAGCGAGGTTGATATGACTAATTGAATGATCCTTGATTTTAAAACCGGATAATTTTTTCTCGAAATGAATTTCACCGCCGCAAGCTAAAATGCATTGACGCATGGCGGTGATAATGCCCGGTAATTTATTGGTTCCAATGTGTGGATGTGCATCCCACAAAATATTTGCAGGCGCTCCAAAATGAACGAATAATTGCAGGATGCGATTGATATCACCTCTTTTATTACTTCGAGTATATAATTTGCCGTCACTGTAGGTGCCTGCGCCGCCTTCGCCAAAACAATAATTACTTTCAGGATTCAGAATGCCTTTTTTGTTTAGTAATGCTAAATCTCTTCTTCTCTCTTTCACCATTTTACCTCTCTCAAAAAGAATGGGCTTTATACCCAGTTCTATCAATTTTAATGCGGCAAATAATCCGGCGGGCCCGGCGCCAATGATGCATGCATTTCTTTTGACATGTTCCACATTCTTCCATGCAGGTACAGGTATAGACCGCTCCGGGAAGGGCTCCTGAATAAAAACTTGTAAGTGCATTTGGATATAAGGAATTTTACTACGTGCATCAATAGATTTTTTGAGGATATGGTAGCCGGTAATATCTTCCGGTGCAATTCCACAATGCAAGGCTATGGCGCTTTTGAGGGATGATGGCATAACGGCATCTTCCGGGCTGAGCATGAGATGGATTTTTTGCTGCATCTGAAAAATTTATTGTGCGGTTTTTTATTCAGGAAAAATATAAAATCTTTTTCATAATTGCGTATTTGCCTGTAATTCAAGCCGGGTAAACATTCCAGGCAGCATGTTGTTTGAAAAAATAAACAATCCAATAAAAAAATACTTTGCAATGTACTGTGATTAAATTCCGGCTATAAATAAAATGCTCATTTTTTGCTTTTGCTTTAATTGAAACTTTCAAATTTTCCAAATTTTTATTTTTAAAAAATATCCTGAAAATTTATTCTGTGAACTTTGAAACACCTTTTACATTGTATATCAATCCTATAAAAAAAAAATAGCCTTTTTTTAAGAGCATTGTGCATAAGAAAATGGCTGAAAATTCTTATCTTGTTTCTGTAAAATGAAAAATCAGAAATTAAAAAATTTTTTTTTCAACATAAAAATTTGATATTCGTTTTTCAAGAGAAAAAAAGATAAACAACAGTTTTTTTTGAAACAATTTTTTTAAATAAATCGTATTAACCTGAATAAATTATCCAATAAAAACTATGACAAGAACTGCAGAATCTGTTTGGTCAAATTGCTTGAAAATAATCAAAGACATTGTAGAATGGCAACATTACAAAACCTGGTTCGAACCCATACAACCTGTAGAATTAAATAATAATATTCTTTTAATACAAGTTCCCTCTCAATTCTTTTTTGAATATCTTGAAGAACATTATATTTCCCTTCTTGCAAAAACATTAAAAAGAGAATTAGGAAAAAATGCAAGACTGGAATATCGCATCATGGTAGACAGCGGCAATAGCGGCCGTAAAGGAAGCATGGATCTGCCGGCAAGTGAAGCTCGATATACACATTATAATGAAATGGATTTTCCATTAGTCATTAATAATCCTGTAAAAAATCCATTTGTTATTCCGGGCCTCAAAAAAATTCAAATAGATCCGCAATTAAACAGCTCTTATACTTTTGATCTTTTTGTAGAAGGTGATTGTAATCGGGTTGCAAGGCGTGCAGGAAAAACGGTTGCAGAAAAACCGGGCGCTAATTCTTTTAATCCATTGGTGATTTATGGCGGTACCGGCCTTGGAAAAACGCATATAGCACAGGCCATAGGCAATGAAGTGAAAAGGACGCAGCCACATAAAGTGGTTTTATATGTAAGCAGTGAAAAATTTATCAATCAATTTCAGGATCATAGCCGGAATAATGCTATTAATGATTTTATTCATTTTTATCAATTGATAGATGTATTGATTATTGATGATGTTCAATTTTTTGCAAGGGCTGAAAAAAGCCAGGATGCTTTTTTTGCTATTTTCAATCATTTGCATCAAAGTGGAAAACAACTTATCCTAACATCAGATAAACCTCCAAAAGATTTAGATGGGATGCAGGAACGCTTGCTAAGCCGTTTTCGCTGGGGCTTAAGCACTGATTTACAGGTGCCGGATTATGAAACGCGCATTGTAATCCTGGAGCGTAAAATGAAAAATGATGGTTTGGA
>Ga0116193_1003355_pt1 | contig 11589 bp, 9 predicted proteins | sample AD_UKC115_MetaG_FD_89892 | JGI IMG/M metagenome (GOLD analysis project Ga0116193, IMG submission 89892) | Active sludge microbial communities of municipal wastewater-treating anaerobic digesters from Hong Kong - AD_UKC115_MetaG | ecosystem: Engineered > Bioreactor > Anaerobic > Digestate | place...
CGCTTGCCAAGCTGCTGCTGACCGTCGAGCGCGCGCTGGAAGCGAGCCGGCTACGTCAGGAGAACGAGGGCCTCAAGCGCCAGATCCCGGTGCCGCTCGAACCGATCGGCAGTTCGCGCGCGATGCAGGCGCTGCGCGCGCAGCTCGAGCGGCTCGCCGGTCACGATGCCTGGGTGCTGATCCGCGGCGAACCCGGCGCCGGCAAGGAATCGCTCGCACGCTGGTTGCACGAGAAGAGTGCGCGCCGCGAGCGCGCCTTCGTCGCGGTGGCGCCAGGCTCGATCGCGCGCGAGCACGCTGCGCAGGCCCTGTTCGGTCAGGAGGACGGCAGCGGCGTGCAGTACGGCCTCCTGGAGCAGGCCAACGGCGGCACCCTGTTCCTCGACGAGGTCGCCGAACTCGATCCGGAACTCCAGCTGCGCCTCTCGGCCGCGCTCGAGCGGCGCGCGCTGATCCGCTGCGGTGGCCGCGAGCCGGTGGCGCTCAATCTGCGCGTGATCGCCGCGAGTGCACAGGATCTCGAGCAGCTCGTCGCCATCGGCCGGTTCCGCGAGGAGCTCTACTACCAGCTCAAGGTCGTGCCGCTCGTCGTGCCGGGCCTGCGCGAGCGCATCGAGGACGTGCCGGAGCTCCTGCGCTATTACGCGGACTTCTTCTCGAACCGCGAGAAGCTGCCGTACCGGCATTTCCCGGTCGCGGTGCAGAACCGGCTGCGCAATTACACCTGGCCCGGCAACCTGCGCGAGTTGCGCAATCTCGTGCAGCGCCTGCTGATCCTCGGCGCGACTCCCGAGGTCGATCTGGCCGAGGTCGAACAGGCGCTCGGCAGCGCCGGCGCGGCCGCGGCGCCCGCGCCACGCCTGCCGCGCATCGATGGTTTCGACATTGATTTCGGCCTGCCGCTGCGCGAGGCGCGCGAGCAGTTCGAGCGCGCCTATCTCCTGCGCCAGCTGCAGGAGGCCGGCGGCAGCGTCGGCCGACTGGCCAAGGCGGTCGGCATGGAGCGCACGCACCTTTACCGCAAGCTGCGCGATCTCGGCGTGGACGTGCGGGCCGTGGTGCGCGAGGACTGAACGCCGGCATGCGGTGTCCCTTCCGTTTCGGCGATGGCGGCGGACGGGATGGCCGACTCCACGCGAAGCGCCGGCTGTCCAGTCGCCGACCGGTACCGGCGCATGAGCGGTGAACTGATCGCCCGCCTCGAGAGCCAGCTCGGCGGTCCGCGCGACGGCGCCCTGCTGCGCTTCTCGCTCGCCAATGCCCATGCCGCGGCGGGGCACGCCGAGGCCGCGCTCGAGGCCTGCCGTGCGGCCCTGGACTTCGATCCGCAGTACTCGGCCGCCTGGAAGCTGCTCGGCCGTCTGCTGGCGCAGACCGGCGACGTCGCGGGCGCCATCGCGGCCTACGAACGTGGCATCGCCGCCGCCGCCGCCCGCGGCGACGTGCAGGCCGGGCGCGAGATGGGCGTATTCCTGCGTCGCCTGACGAGGCCGGCCACGCCAGACTGAGCCGCATCGGCACGTACCGCCTGCACAGCCCGTGGTTCGCCGCAGGCCCTGCGGATGACGGCTGACCGCTCCGGGACACTGTGGCAGGATGCGGACCAAGGGGGAGGCGCATGCACGACGACGACATCACCTTGCCGGCGAATCCGGCGGCTGCCGGCACGCCGGCGTCCGCGCTGCCCGATCCTGAGACGATCGGCCCGTACCGGATCGTCGGCGTGCTCGGCGAGGGCGGCATGGGCCGCGTCTATCTGGCCCGCGAGGACCATCCGCCACGCGAGGTGGCGCTGAAAGTCGTGCGTCGCCTCTCTGCACTCGATGCAGCGCGCTTCGAGCGCGAGATTGAGCTCCTCGCACATCTCGAACACCCGGGCATCGCGCGCCTGTACGCGGCCGGCGAGGCCAGCGTGGCCGGCACGTTGTTGCCGTATCTCGCGATGGAGTACGTGCGCGGCCGCGATCTCCTCGCACACACCGCCGCCGAGCGGCTCGATCTCGCCGCACGCCTGCGTCTCGTGGTCGCGGTCTGTCGCGCCGTGCATTACGCGCACGGCCGCGGCGTGATCCACCGCGACTTGAAGCCCGGCAACATCCTCGTCGATCCGCACGGCCAGCCGAAGGTCCTCGATTTCGGCATCGCCCGCGCACACGTAGCGGGTGGGCGCGAGCTGACCCTCGCCGGTCAGGTCATGGGCACGCTGCCGTACATGAGCGCCGAACAGCTCGCCGGCGATGCGGCGCGCGTCGACGCACGCAGTGACGTGTATGCACTCGGTGTGATCGCCTACGAGCTCGTCGCCGGCCGCCTGCCGCACCCGAAACTCGGCACATCAACCTTGTTCGAGGCACTCGACATCGTGCGCAACGAGGCGCCGCCGCGGCTGGCGAGCCTCGCGCCGGACGCGCGTGGCGATCTCGACACCGTGGTGATGAAGGCGCTCGCCACCGAGCCGGACCGGCGCTATGCCTCGGCCGCCGAGTTCGCAGCGGACCTCGAGCGCGTGCTCGACCATCGGCCGATCGAGGCGCGCCCGCCGACCCTGGGCTATCTCGCCTCGCGCTTCGTGCGCCGCCACCGGGCGCTGACCGCCGCGGCGGGCCTGAGCCTCGCCGCCCTGATCGCGGCGACGGCCGTATCGCTGCATTACGCATTCTCGGAAGCCGCTGCGCGCCGCGAGGCCGAGGACCGCGCCGCCGAGGCCGCTGCGGTCAATACCTATCTCGAGCGCATGCTGACATCGGCGGACCCCGAGCAGGCGATGGGCCGCGAGATCCGCGTGCGCGAGGTGCTTGATGTGGCCGCCGCTGATCTCGGCGCGGCCAGACTGCCGGATCTCACCGCCGCGCGGCTGTACCGCACGCTCGGCGCGACCTATCTGAGCCTCGGCGACGGCGAGCGCGCCGACGCGCTGTACGGCCAGGGCGAGCAACGCCTCGGCAGCGACCGCAGCGACCCCGGCCTGCGCGCGGATCTCGTCGGCGGACGTGCGGCGGCGCTGACCGCGCTCGGCCGCTACGACGAGGCCGAGAAGCGGCTGCAGGGCCTGCTCGCCGACGGCGCACCGCCGCTCGATGCCGAGCGCCGCATCGGCCTCATGCTGACCCGTGCGCAGATCCTCGGCGAGCAGGGCAAGGTCAAGGATTCGATCGCCCTGTTGCGCCAGCTCGTTCCCGAGGCCGAGCAGGCACTCGGCGCAGACCATCTGCGCACGCTGTCGGCACGCCACAACCTCAGCACGGTGCTGCAGATCGATGGCGCCTACGACGAGGCGCTCGCGGTCGAACAGGACGTGTATCGGCGGCATGCCGCGGTGTTCGGCGAGGACCATCCGCAGACCCTGTTCACGCGCAACCAGCTCGGCGTGCTGCTCGGCCAGCTCGGCCGCAACGACGAGGCCGAGGCCACGTTCCGCAGCACGCTCGACGCTCGCCGGCGCGTGCTCGGCGAGAAGCACCCGAGCACCGTCGTCACCCGGCAGAATCTCGGCGCGCTGCTGATCCGCAACGGCCACCTGCAGGACGGCGTGGCGCTGGTGCAGGACGTGGTCGAAGCCTTGCGTGCCGCGCGCGGCGCGGACGATCCGAAGACGCTGATCGCGCAGAACATCCTCGCCTACGGCCTCGAGGATCTCGGCGAGCTCGACCGGGCCGAGACGGTACTGCGCGAGATCATCGCCGCGCAGGAACGCCAGGGTGGTCCGCAGCATCCGGATTCGTTCCCGCTGCGCAACAACCTCGGCATGCTGCTGATGAAGCGCGGCAAGCCGGCCGAGGCGCTCGTGCAGTTCGATCTGCTCGATGCCGCCGTGCAGAAGTCACTCGGCGCGGACCATCCGTATGCGGCGATCTTCGCCAGCAACCGCGGCGAATGCCTCGCCCGCCTCGGCCGTCTCGCCGAGGCACGCCAGGTGCTCGAAGACAGCCATCGCCGCCTGACCGAGAAACTCGGCGCCGGCCACGAGCGCACGCGCACCGCGGGCGAACGCCTGGCCGCGGTCTATGACCGCCTCGGCCTCGTCACGGAAGCCCGGGCGCTGCGCGCGAAACCGGCGAGCGCGCCATGAGCCTGTCGATCCTGCTCGCGCTGCCGTTCGCCACCGCGGCGGTACTGCTCGGCTGGCGCGTGCGCCGTCTCGAACGCATGCTCGGCACAGTGCGCACCGATCTGGCCCGTCGCGAGGCCGCGCTGCGTGAACACGCCGCGGCCAGCGAGCGCGAACGCATCTTCAACGACCTGCACGACGACCTCGGTGCACGCCTGCTCGGCATGATCCACGAAGCCGCCACGCCGGCCGAAGCCGATCGCGCACGGGCCGCGCTGCAGGACCTGCGCGACGTGGTTACGCGCTCGCGCGGCACGCCGGGCACCCTGCTCGACGTGCTGGCGGACATCCACGGCGAAGTCGCGCAGCGGCTCGCGGCGGTCGGCATGGAACTGGACTGGGAGGCCGCGCCGGATCTGCCCGACCCGGCGCTCGATACAGCGCGCGCGCTGCATCTGCACCGCATCGTGCGCGAGGCGGTCAGCAATGCGATCCGTCATGCCGAGGCGCGACGCCTGCGCGTGCGCCTGCGCCGGCATGGCGAGCGCCTGTGCCTGGATCTCACCGACGACGGCAGCGGCGAGGCGCTCGCGGCGGTCGGCCGCGGCGCCGGCACGCGCGGCATGCAGGACCGCGCGCGCGAGCTGGCCGGCGAGATCCGCTGGGCACCGGGCACCGAGCGCGGTACCAAGGTCGTGCTCGAATTCCCGCTGCCGGCGGACGGCACGACGGCGGCGGCATGAACGCACCGCACACCGCCTGGATCGTCGAGGATCTCGCCTCGAGCCGCGTCTGGCTCGCCCAGGCGCTGGAGGCGGCGTTTCCGGGCATCGCACTGCGGGAAGCCGATTGCCTGGCCGCAGCGCAAGCCTGCGTGCGGGAGCCGCCGGATCTCGCGCTGATCGATCTGGGTCTGCCGGACGGGTCGGGCATCGCATTGATCGAGGCCCTGCGCGCGGCGGGCGCGCCGACGCGCTGCGTGGTCGCGACCGTGTTCGACGACGACGCCCACCTGTTCCCGGCCCTGCGTGCCGGCGCGGAAGGGTATGTGCTCAAGGACCAGCCGCCCGCGGCGCTGGCGCTGATCCTGCGCGGCATCGCCACCGGCCAGCCGCCGCTGTCGCCATCGATCGCACGGCGCCTGCTGCGCCACTTCCAGCCGCCGTCGCCCGCGACGGCGACGACGGAGGAAGGGCTGACCGCGCGCGAGAACGACGTGCTGCGGCTGGTGGCCAAGGGCTTTACCGTTCCCCAGGTGGCCGAGGCCCTCGGCCTGTCCCGGCACACCACGGCGGGCTATCTGAAGGACATCTACCGCAAGCTGCGTGTCGGCTCGCGCGCCGAGGCGACGCTCGAAGCCGCCCGCCGCGGGCTGGTCTCGACCGCCTGAGACCGCCGCAGCCGCATGTCCGACTCAGCGGCGCCAGGCCAGCGCGCCGAGCGTTGCGCACAGGCCGGCGAGGATCAGCAGGCCGAGCCGGTCGAGCGCCGGCACCGGCTGCACCGCACCGACCGCCGCGCCACCGCCGCCGACCTGAGCCGAGCCGAAGCCGTCGAGGTAGACGTAACCGCCGTGCCCGCCGAGCGAGCAGTCCGCAGCGATCGCGGTCAGCTCGACGGTCTGGCCGACCGCACTGTTCGGCAGCACCGCATCCACGTTCTGGAACGGCAGGTACTTCCAGCTTCCCGTACCGGCGAGGAAGTTCACGCCGGGCTGATTCGAATAGGCGAACTGCTCGAACAGCACGCTGTTGTCGGCGGTGTTCTTGACCACGACGTAGAAGTACGGCTGCTGCTCGGGCGAGTGGTTCGGATCGTCGAGCACCGGCGCGAACGCGAAACGGATGTGTGGCTTGCCGTCGGCCGGGTCGATGTCGGCCGAGGTGACCTGGCCGCTCTGCATGAGCGTAGTCACCAGTGCGCCACCGTTCTCGTCGTTGATCTTGGCGGTGTACTGGCCGACGCGCGGCAATACGATCTGTGGCGCGCGCGGGTCGGAAATGGCGCCGACGATGGCCGACGGTCCCGGGCTGCCGGCAGTGATCTGCACGCTCGCCCCCGTGAACGGCTGCGAACCGGACAGGCCGGGGTTGTAGCCGCCGCCGAGCGTCCAGCTGGCGTAGCTGTTCTGCTCGAAGCCGCCATTGGTGAAGATCGCGTGCGCCGGCACGGCGGCGCCGAGCAGGACGAGGACGGCGAAACCGCCGCACAGGGCTTTGCTAACCATTGAAGCTCTCCAGGGTTGGACGGGGCGGCAGGCAACCGCCCGTGAGGAAAATCAGGGATCGGCCGGGCGCCGTTCGCGCACGAGGACCATGTCGGGGGCGGCCGCACGGGCCCGCGCCTCGATCGCGGCGCGCTCGACGACCGGCGTGGCGTACTGCAGGTCGAAGGCGACGACCTCGGCCCGCTGCGGACCGATCTCCGACAGGCGCAGCAGACGCTGCAGGCAGGACCGGCCCGCTCCGCAGCCCGGGCCGAGCGGCCGCGCCAGCACGTCCTGCCGCCAGGCCTCGATGACCGTGGCCGGCGTTCCGGCCGGGAAGCGTGCGACGTACTCGAAGCGCGTGCCGGCGTCGACGCGGGCCTCGCCGGCCGTTGCCGGCCGCACCGGCATCTCGGCCGGGCGTGGATGCAGAGCGGCGTAGGACGCCACGATGGATGCACCGAGCAGGGCGAACCCGATCGCGCGCCGCGCAGTGCGGCCCAAGACAATGGCCATGACATCCCCCGAGTCTGGCGATGGCCGCAGGCTGCGCGGCCGTTTCGATGCGGGGATGCTAGGCAAGCCGTGCCGTGCCGACGACCCCGCGAATATGGGGTTCCGTACCGCAATGCGCCGGTTTCATCAGATCGTAGACGCGGCTTCAGCGATGCAGCCGGTAGGGATTCGGCTCGTCCGGGGAGGGGCGATACCGGTAGCGCTTGTAGTGCCACTGGTACTGGTCGAAGGCGAGATTCACGCAGGCTTCGATGCCACGGTTCAGCGCGGCGACCGCGGTCGGCAGATCCGGATCGGCCACGGCGGGCTCGGCAGGATGGAAGCGGATGCGATAGCCGATGCCGTCTGGCAACCGCTCGGCGAACGCGAACAACACCGTGGCCCCGGTACGCTGGGCCAAGCGCGAGACCAGGACCATGGTCAGCGCGGGCACGCCGAAGAATGGCGCGAACTCGCCGTCGCCCTGCTTGGGCAGTTGATCCGGCAGGATGCCGACCACGCCGCCGGACTGCAGCCTCCGGTACAGCGTGCGGATGCCGGCGCCCTCGGCGCGCACCTGTTCGGGACTCAGGGCGCCGCGCGCGCGGATCAGCAACGGCTCGATCGCGGCGTGCCGCGGGGGCCGGTAGACGATGGCGAGCGGCGTCCGGCTGCACAGCCAGAAGTTCAGAAGCTCCCAGCAGCCGAGATGTGGCGCGGCGACGATCAGGCCCTTGCCGCTCCGGCAGGCGGCCTCGAACAACGCCTCGTTCTCGACCTCGCACACGAGGGTCAGCGCCCGTTTGGGTCCCGCGCCCCAGACCTTCGCAACTTCTGTGATGGAGCGCCCGGTTTCGACGAGGACACGTTCGGCTGTCAGGCGCTTTTGCGTTGCATTGGCCAGTGGCATCACCAGGTCGAGGTTGATCTCGGTGTGGCGGCGCAACTTGCCCTGCGACCACCACAGCACGCGGCCGAGCCCGGCGCCGGCCGCATGCAGCCAGGACAGCGGCAGACGTCCGCACAGGCGGATCGAGGCGAACAGGATGGCGACGTACCAGCGCATGGAAGTGCCGGATTCTAGCGGCCATGAGGTCGGGCCGCGCGCCAGCGGCATTGACCTGCCCTGCGGCCGCCGGCACCATCGCCCGCCCGCCGCCTCGTCGATTCCGCATGATCGCCTTGATCCAGCGCGTCAGCCGCGCGCATGTCGAAGTCGACGGAGAGACGGTTGGCGCCATCGATGCGGGCCTGCTGGCGCTGGTCGCGGTTCAGCCCGGCGATGGCGAAGCCCAGGTCCGGCGCCTGCTCGACCGCCTGCTCGGTTACCGCGTGTTTGCGGATGCCGAAGGGCGCATGAACCGCTCGCTGGCCGATACGCGCGGTGGACTGCTCCTGGTGTCGCAGTTCACCCTCGCCGCCTATACGCGGAGCGGCATGCGGCCGAGCTTCACGACCGCCGCTGCGCCCGACGAAGCCGAACGCTGGTTCAACCGCCTGGTCGGGCTGGCCTGCGAGCGGCATGCCCCGGTGGAAATCGGCCGCTTCGGCGCCCATATGCAGGTGCACCTGGTGAACGACGGTCCGGTCACGTTCTGGTTGCAGGCGAGCTGAACGGCCATACAGCCGGAATTCGCGCATCCTGCGAATGCGCGAGCCGCGTCGCCCACGCGAGTACCCGCTGCCTATCTGCAGCAAGCCCGGATCGCGTCTACGGCGCGACCCCTTGACACCCCACCTATACTTCGAAGTCTTTGCCCCAGCCGCTACCTATCATGGCCATCGAGAACATCAACCCGCAGGAGCCGCAGTCGGATCTCAAGCTCCTGATCACCAAGGGACGCGAACAGGGTTACCTGACCTATGCCGAGGTGAACGATCACCTGCCCGATGACATCGTCGATCCGGAGCAAATCGAAGACATCATCTCGATGATCAACGGCATGGGCATCGAGGTGCACGAGGTCGCTCCCGACACCGAAATGCTGCTGCCCGAGGCGCCGGCCGCCGCGGACGACGACACCGCGACCGAAGAGGCCGTCGCCATGCTGGCCGCGGTCGATTCCGAGGTCGGCCGTACCACGGACCCGGTGCGCATGTACATGCGCGAGATGGGCACGGTCGAGCTCCTCACCCGCGAGGGCGAGATCGCGATCGCCAAGCGCATCGAGGAAGGCCTGAATCAGGTCCAGTCCGCGCTCGCGAGCTTCCCCTGGTCCATCCAGCTGCTCATCGAGGAATACGACCAGCACGCCGAGGGCAAGAAGCGTCTTTCGGAAGTCATATCCGGCTTCGCGGACATCGAGACGCCCGACGTCGCGGTGACCGAGGAAATGCTCGCCGACGAGGAAGGCGGCTCCGCTGCGGCCAAGGACATCGACGATGAATCCGAGGAGGGCGAGGAGGCCGCGCCCGGCGAGACGGGACCGGATCCGGCCGAGGTTGCCCGGCGCATGGATGAGCTGCGCCAGCTCTACGTGAAGTTCCAGAAGGCCGCCGAAAAGCACGGTCTGAGTGACAAGAAGGCCGAGAAGCTGCGTGACCAGATGGCCGAGGCATTCCTGAAGCTGAAGCTGCCGGCGATCATGATCGACAGCTTCGTCAGGAAACTGCGCGACGTGGTCAGCAACATCCGGCACCACGAGCGCGAGATCATGGACCTGTGCATCCGCCAGGCCAAGATGCCGCGCAAAGATTTCGTGCGTGCGTTCCCGGGTCATGAGACGGATACCGGCTGGGCCGAGGATCTGATCCGCAAGAAGCAGAAGTGGTCTTCGGGCATCCGCGCGCACCGTGACGCGGTCATCGCCGAGCAGGAGAAGCTGATCGGCATCGAGAAGGGCCTGTCCCTGGCCCTGCCCGACATCAAGGAAATTCATCGCGCCATGTCGATCGGCGAGGCCAAGGCCCGCCGTGCAAAGAAGGAAATGGTGGAGGCCAACCTGCGCCTCGTGATCTCCATCGCCAAGAAGTACACCAACCGCGGCCTGCAGTTCCTGGACCTCATCCAGGAAGGCAACATCGGTCTGATGAAGGCGGTGGACAAGTTCGAATACCGTCGCGGCTACAAGTTCTCGACCTACGCCACTTGGTGGATCCGCCAAGCCATCACCCGCTCGATCGCCGATCAGGCGCGCACCATCCGTATCCCTGTGCACATGATCGAGACCATCAACAAGCTGAACCGCATCAGCCGCCAGATGCTCCAGGAAATGGGCCGCGAGCCGACGCCCGAGGAACTGGCGAAGAAGATGGAGATGCCCGAGGACAAGATCCGCAAGGTGATGAAGATCGCCAAGGAGCCGATCTCGATGGAGACCCCGATCGGCGATGACGAGGATTCCCACCTCGGCGACTTCATCGAGGACACCAACGTCGATTCGCCGGTCGACTCGGCCACCTCGACGGGCCTATCCGAAACTGTACGCGATGTACTGGCCGGCCTCACTCCACGCGAGGCCAAGGTGCTACGCATGCGCTTCGGCATCGACATGAACACCGACCACACCCTGGAAGAGGTCGGCAAGCAGTTCGACGTGACGCGTGAGCGGATTCGCCAGATCGAGGCCAAGGCGCTGCGCAAGCTCCGCCACCCGAGCCGGTCGGAGCAACTGCGCTCGTTCCTGGATCTGGATTGATCCCGATAGCGACGGATTTCGCGGGTGAGCGATTCATCCGGCCAAAACCGCGACGATGGCCGGCGAGCCAGTGAATCCAGTGTCTAGCGATGACCGGGCGGCATGTCTCTGCTACCCGGCGATACATCCATCACGGCCATGTGCGAATGGCCTCGGTGGTAGTAGGCAAACGATCCGGGCCTGTAGCACAACGGTTAGTGCAGAGGACTCATAATCCTTTGGTTCTGGGTTCGAATCCCAGCGGGCCCACCATCTATTCATCCGAAGTAGTCCGGACGAAACCCACGAAACCCTTGAATCCCGCACTTCACGGGTTTTTGTGCGCTAACGTCCGGAGGCGTCCGATTGCAGCCGTGACAGAACGTGCGTAGATAGGCGAGTAGATCGCGCTGCTACTCACTCACACCCGGCCTACTTACCATGCTGACCGGTACAAAGCTCCGCGCGTTGCGCCCTCGATCCGCCCTCTACCGCGTGGCCGACTCACGCGGCCTCTGCATCGAAGTGAGCCCGAGCGGGAAGCCGGCCAACACCAGCATCCCGTGAAGTGATCGAAACCCCGCTAAACGCGGTTTTTTGTATCCGTGCATCTCCTGGCACTCCCGCAACCTCTGAGTTACCGCAAATCCAGAGGCTGTCTCGCGGCGATAGCTGTTCCGGCCAGGAGGTGGGTTAACGCCATTCTGGCGCTTTCCACGGTCCAGAATACAAAGTCTGAAGACAAGCCGTACTTACTTCGCGGCGAGCACAACACGTATCTACGAGCACAACACGTATCTACTGAGGCATCTGTCTGCCGATGAAGCCAGCCGGAGCACGATGATGGCGTTTCGGCTACCGGTTCCCCAGCACCGGAAAGCGCAACGCGCTTTCGCTGGGTGTGCTCCCTGATGCGCGCATGCACCAAGCTCGGGGGTGCCGCGACGAAGCGAGTGAGCAGACTGCCGATGGCATGAATCCCGGGGCGTAAGGCAGACCCAGCGCGCTGCTGACGCCAAAATCTTCGAGCCCATCGCACGCAAGCGGCGCGTAGAGACTGGACGCCCAACCCGCACGCTCACCCGAACCCAAGTTTTAGGTACTGAACGGCCTAAAAGTAAGCCGTGCGCATGGAGAAGCGTGGAGCGCGCGGCGGGCGGGGGGAGTGGCGTGAGCGAAGCCACAAAAGCCGACGCCACCCGGGTGGGTGGCGTCGGCGGAAG
>Ga0116193_1003357_pt1 | contig 11586 bp, 6 predicted proteins | sample AD_UKC115_MetaG_FD_89892 | JGI IMG/M metagenome (GOLD analysis project Ga0116193, IMG submission 89892) | Active sludge microbial communities of municipal wastewater-treating anaerobic digesters from Hong Kong - AD_UKC115_MetaG | ecosystem: Engineered > Bioreactor > Anaerobic > Digestate | place...
GGATTGGCCACGGCGAGTTATGGCACCGCGCTGGCTGTTGTGTATCGCGCCATTGAATGCGGAAAGAAAATCTCCGTCTATGCCGATGAAACCAGGCCCTTGTTGCAGGGGGGACGTTTAACGGCATGGGAATTATTAAATTCCGGCGTGGATGTCACAGTCATTTGCGACAATATGGCAGCCACTGTGCTTGCATCGGGCAAGATCGACGCGGTGATCGTAGGCGCGGATCGCATGGCTGCCAATGGCGATTTCGCCAATAAAATCGGCACCTATGGTCTTGCGATATTGGCCAAGGAACATGGCGTTCCTTTTTATACCGCATTGCCAACTTCCACCATTGACATGTCGCTGGAGGATGGAACGCAGATTCCCATTGAAGAACGCGATGGGCGCGAAATCGGCATGATCGGCGCGCGGCGCATTGCGCCGAAAAACTGCAAGTTCTTCAATCCAGCCTTTGACGTGACCCCCAATCGATTCTTGTCAGGAATTATTACGGAAAAGGGCGTCATTACAAAACCCTTCGCGCCAGGGTTGAAGAAGTTATTCAAACTGTGACGATCTGGTATCTTGTATTGTGCTTCTGCCGCTGCGTATTGCAGGAATCCTGATTTTTGGATAGACTCATCATCAGTCAGGATGCAGCGGAGGAATGGCCATGCCGGAAGAGGATGCACTGCTGGAACAAGCCAATCAAGCGCGGAGTAACGCGTATGCGCCTTACTCTGGCTTTCCGGTAGGCGCGGCAGTATGCGCGATTGATGGACGCATCTTCAGCGGCTGTAATGTCGAAAATGGATCATACGGCTTGACCGTTTGCGCCGAGCGCAACGCCATTGCCGCCGCCGTGGCCGCTGGCGCGCGCGAGTTCCAATCTATCGCCATTATTGCCGGAGGCGATGAACCTGCCACCCCCTGCGGGGCATGTCGGCAAGTGCTGGCGGAGTTTTCCCCAAATCTTTCAATCATCCTGAGCGATCCGCAGGGCCAGAACATTCGCCGCCTCAATCTGGACGATCTTCTTCCGGAACGCTTCACACTCTGATCATGACTGCATCTGATCGCCTTCATATTGGCACCAGCGGATGGTCGTATGCGCGCTGGAAAAATGATGTATTTTATCCGCCAAAATTGAAGCAATGCGATTGGCTGTGCTTTTATGCCGAGCGCTTTAATACTGTGGAAGTAAACACCTCGTTTTACCATCTGCCGAAGACCTCGATGATTGAAGGCTGGAAAGAGCGTGCGCCCGGCAACTTCACATTTGCGCTGAAATTATGGCGGCGCATTACGCACATTAAGAAACTCCTGAACTGCGCCGAGGATATTCAGGTTTTTTTTCAATCGGCTAACATCCTGCAGCCAACGCAGCGCGGGCCTATCCTCGTGCAATTGCCGCCATCATGGCAGATCAATGCCGAGCGCTTGCAGACCTTTCTTGCCGATTTGCGCGCGAACATGGGTGATTATCCGTGGAAGATTGCAGTGGAGTTTCGCAATCGCACATGGTACGTGCCGGAAATTTACGCCTTGCTGGACCGTGAGGATGTTGCGCTGTGCATCCACGATTGGGGCAATCGCGCTATTGATGTCCCGAATGATTCAAAGCTGCTGTATATCCGGCGGCATGGCACAACAGGGCGCTATGACGGCTTGTATGGAGAGGAGCAAATTGCCGCGGATGCGTCGCGCATTGCGCAATGGCTTCAGGGTGGGCGAGAGGTCTGGGCGTATTACAACAATGATATCCACGGCTTTGCCGTGCAGAACGCAAGACAATTGATGGAAGCGCTGGCGAGGTAATTACATCGAAACGGCGGCTTCGTTGGCTGGATATTGCCATTGCCGAACTAATTGAAGCAGGCTGGGTGAGAGCCATTCCTCGTTTTGATATGCGGCAAACACAGGCAATCGCTCCTGCAACTCAATGCCGCGCGCGCTGCAATAAGACTGAATTAATGCCAGGCGCTGCAAGAGCGTGGCATTTTCCTCAACTGAAGTGCCAAGGCAAATTTCGCCAAAATCATTGATTCCGCTCTCAAGAGCCTGATCCAGGAGATGCTGGCGTTTGAAAATCCGCAGGGTTAATGGAAACTCCAGCCCAAAAATTTGGCGGGCCAGGGCAATGGTTTCCAGCAGCAGTTCATCGGGACAGGCTGGCCAATCGGCCATCTTTGTTCCAGCCTGCGGCTCAAATGGCTCAAGAATGACATTTTGCAAATGTCCGTAACGGCGATGAACCTCCGCCAGCACGGCCAGCGTGCGCTTGCGGCTTGGGCCGGTTTCGCCGATGCCGATCAAAATGCCCGTGGTGACGGGAATGCGCGCCGCGCCGGCGTCAATAATGTTTTGCAAGCGTTTCTCCGGAGCCTTGCCGGGCGCGCCCTCGTGCGCTAAATCCATCATCAGGGCTGGATCCGATGACTCGAAGAAAAGCTTCAGGCAAGGAACCCAGTTCTTCAATCGTTCCAGATCGCCTTGGGAGAAGCTGCCCAGGTTTGGCACGGCCAGCAACCCCGGGCGGCCATTGGAATGCGCCGACATGGCAAAGGCCTGCTCGAGGTAATGGAGATAATTGCTAAAACCATAATAACGCGAGGCGCTGGCGATTTCCTTCAGTGTGCCCACGCCCTCGCCGCCGAGCACTTCCAATTCCGTGGCGCCTTGCTGCAATGCCGCGCGGATCGCCTGATCCAGCTTCTTGGGCGAAGGCAGCGGAGCATGCGCCTGGGTATGAAAATCGCAATAGCCGCAATGATTCACACATCGGCGGCTAAGCACGATGCTTTTCGTGATGCAGTACGTAATCACGGCTGGCTTCATCATAGACAGAAATCGTAATGCCTGACCCGAAAGCACTATAGAGCTGAACTAGGGAAACGGCTATTTTATTTGATTCCTAGCTCTAGCCTAATTTCATAGAACCTTTCAACCTAAAAAAGACTGAGTTGACCGTCCCCCATTGCCAAACCCTGTTGATCCGCTGGGAATAACGGCGCCAGCATGGCCTGGATTTCATCCAGCCGTCTCACATAATGTGTCACACTGTAGTCAGGTTTGGCGGGGTCATATTCCTCGGCCAGGCGCGGGCGCTCGAAGTTGCCCCCGCGCCCGGAACGTCCCGTGAAGTAATAGCGAATGCGATCGCCGCGGCCATAGCGCCCCTCGCATTGTCGCGCCAGTTCATACGCAGCGCTGCGCGCGCGAATGCCGCCCTCCACCTTCAAGCGATACTCTTCCAAAGAACTGCGCAGCCGGTCCGAACGCACGAACCAATCAAGCGGCGCAGTGCGATGCTCGATTTGCTTTTTCATCGAGGCGTACAGATCGGCAACGCGCGAAAATTCGCCATGCAACATGTGCGATATGGCTTCGCGCAGGAAGCGGCGCAAGTAGGGCTCCAAACCCTGCGAGCGCAGCGCCGAACCGCGAATGGTCACTTTCCCATCGGTATGCAGCAGCGCGTAATTCTTGTCGGCATGCGAGAGCATTGCCTCATAGCGCCCCTGCAACCCCGCTTCGATTCCCGGTGGCAATTGGGCGGAGAGCTGCTTCACGTACTGCTCTTGTTGCTCAGAGGTAACGACCTGTGGTGGCGGAACAAAATACAAGCCGTCAGTATCGGCTTCAATGGGCTGGCCGCCCGAGTCGCGCACAAAATTGATGATTTGGTTGATGATCTGGCGCCCGATGCTTGTGATGCGGTCGGCCTGGTCGGGATCATTCCATAATCCCGGGCCAAAACCAAGATAGCCATAGATGGCATTGACCAATACCTTAAAGGCATCCGAGATCGCGGCGTGACGGCGCTTCTCATCGGGATTTGCGGCCTGCGCGGCGGCATGTTTGGCAGCCAGGCGCTGTCTCAGCAGCAAGCGAACGGTTCGTGGGATAAGATGCAGATCATCTTTGGCGGGGCAAATGTCGTAAGCGGCAATGATGGAGGGATACAAGGAATGTACATCGACATAAAGCACATTGCGCACCACGCCGCGCATGTAAGTGTGCGTAAAGGCGCCTTCATATTCGCGCGGCGGATCGGGCGTGGGCACCGACACGCGCAATCGCAGATGCTCGCGCAAGAACAAGCTTTCCACGCGCGCAGTGACGCCGCTGGCCACCAGCCGCTGATAGCTGAGTGGAACCATTTGCGTCTGATAAAAATAAGGCCGCGTCAACAAGCGGCCCAGGCCTTCAGTCTCATGAACATCATCCAGGGCATAGGCCAGTAATGTTTCGGGGGCCGAGCGCCATGTGTCGCCAATTTTTGCCCCATCCACGTAAACGCGATCCTTGCTGGCCATGCCAAAGTGAATGGCGGCGGCCTTGAGTGAATGGCTTTCCATCTCATTGCCCGTGTCATAGCGCTGCACCAGCGGCAAGGTATCGACGATGTGGCGACCGTAAATGTGGAACGTATCCGCCGAAAACGCGCGCGGCACGGGGCGTCCGGCGCGTTCCTCCACCTGCGGGGCCGAGCCGTCGCGTCCCAGTGCCAGCTTAATACCGTAACGCGCGCAGCGTTGCGCAAGATAAGGCAGATCAAACCCCAAAATATTGTGCCCTTCGATTACGTCTGGATTGAGTCGCCGGATAGTTTCGATGACCTGCCGCAGCAGCTCAGGCTCAGTGATTTCGCGCAGATCGATGACATGCGACCAACCTCGATTGTCCGACATTGCAGCAATGACAATGGCCGACTCGGGATGGCTCGCATCGGGAAAGTTCTGGCCCGGACGGCAGACGGTTTCCAAGTCGATTTGGAACCGGTGCAGTTCCTCGAACTGCATGCCCTTGAACAAACTTTTGCCCGTTCTGATGAGGTGCTGGCTTTCGGGTCGCGTCACCACGTGCAGCCAGCAGATGTCACGCCAGGACGAGCAATGGCAGCCATGCTTTTCGTTATATGCCGCCACCGCCGCGCCGATAAGACCCCATAGACGAGACCAATCATCGACTTCGATTAAATACTTGAGCAGGCCTGATCCCGTGAGTTTCTGAATGCGATATGCACCGGGGGCTGCTTCGGGCAAGAGATTGGGGTCGGAAATCAGGAACCAGGGAACGAATGGCTCGCGCCGCACAATAATGCGGTCCTCGGGCGTGCGAATGAACAGCAGCGCCTCCTTGCCCGCCACTTCAAGGGCGACAATTCGTTCAGTCGGATCGGCTCCATGCAGGAGGAGAAAATCATCTTCAGGTAATGCAGTCATGCGATGATTTTGCCATGAGACCGCCGGCAAAAGAAGCAATTGTTTGCAGGTAGGTTGCGTCTCTGACCCGACAACAATAGGTTGGCTCTTTGACCCGACAGACGCAGGAAAGGCTTATTGCTTCCTATTCATTTATCTAAGAGTAGTCTCAATCTTTAATGCGTAGGCTCGGAAAGCCAACTTACGTATTCAGATACACGCGATCGCCGCGAATTTGGATGGAGCCTGGCACGCATAGCCGGCCTATGGTGCAGCTGTCGCGCACAAGGCATTCGCCAGTTTCCGGGTCGCATTGCGAACATTTCTGCGATCCCAAATCGAATAATGGTTGCTCCAGGTCCAGTGGGATGATGGCCTGATCTCCTGGTTCGAGCGCGTGAAGGCCTTCAGCCCATGCCTTGCCGATAATCTCGAATAACGCCTCAACCGGCCCCTCAAAAACGCCTTTGACCACTCCCAGATGCAAACTGGCGCGCGCAATGTGAATATCCATGGGGATGCTGATCTGATCCAAGTTCCTGAGCATCGTCATCTCGGCTTCTTCGCGCAACAGCCGCAGCCAATACCCTGCATTGCGCGAATTGCGCAGAAGCGGGAAATCCTCGCGCCAGCGTCCCTCTTCCTGATGCCGGTCGTTTTGCAGGCGCGAGAAGATGATTTGTGCATTATAGCTGCAATCGGCCAGGAAGCGGCGCGGATCGCTACCCCATTTATTATGGAACGTGGTGCAGATTGTCTGCCAAGCCGTGGCAGGTAGTTCTTCCTCGCGCAACAGATCATTTAATGACTGCCTATCCGCGGCCACCACAGCCTCAGGGTTGATCAGGAATGCCGTGGTGGGATGCTTCCTAAGCGCAAAGCCTTTCTCCAAGTCCATGATGAGTGCCGCAAGCGTAAGCACCAGCGCATGTTCGGCTGACCCTTTCAGGATATCTTTCTCAGATGCGGCAGGAGAGTCGCTTTCCGCAGGATGATTCTTGAACAATATCGGAATGGCTGTTTTGGCTTTTTGCACATCAATCTGAATATTCATTGGCAGCCCTCTTTCGCCTTGGGGTTTTGCATTTTGTCCTGTTCAGTGTATCTGTCAGACGGCGAAGTGGACAAGAACATACTTTTCAGGTGAAATCGCAAACTCTGGTAATACAGGATGCTGGGAAAAGACGGGTGACGCAATGATCCATGCAGCGTCTATATCTTCGGGGCGGCCATGTTGCTGAATAATCCACTACTGCGCTATGAATTATCCCAAGTGTTCCATCGCCGCGGCGCTTTTGTGCGTTTGCTGGTCTTCAGCGGCATCGTGGCGCTGGGGATCTTTGCCGTCTGGCCGCGCGAGGCGAAGTTCCTCAATATGCGCGACAAGATCTCGCGCGACACTTTCAACAACATCGCCTTTGCGCTGCAAGCTTTGGTTCTTCTGTTTGCGCCGGCGTATGCCGCCACCTCCGTGACGCCCGACCGCGAAGAGGGCATGCTCGAGATGCTCAGTTCCTCTGCCTTTTTGCCGCGCCAGATGATCCAGGGCAAGGTGCTGGCCTCGGCGGCTTATGTCTGGATGCTGATCGCCTCGACCATTCCCCTTTCAGCCATTGTGTTCACGATGGGAGGCATTGGCGGGGGCGAATTCATCGCCATCTATTTGGAACTATTTCTCATCTCGTTATTGATTTCCGCTTATGGCGTGCGGTGCTCCGTCCTGGCGCAGCGCTCTTCCGAGGCGCTGGCCCAGGCGTACTTTCACGTGCTGCCTCTTGGCGCATTGTGGATTTTATTCCGCGATTTGCATCCGCTGTGGCTGCTTGCTCCTTTGTTTCTCATTCCATCGATTTTACGCAATCCGCTTCTGGTTCATGTGTTGAAGTATCCGTTTGACTATCCGCTCAAGGATCGCCGCGAAAAACAGGATGCCGTTGAGGAGAGGCTGGGACATTGGCTGCGAAGGGCTGTGGCGCTGCCGCGGAGGAATCGAGTTATGCGCCAATGGGAAAATCCAGTGGTTGTGCGCGAGTTGCGCTATCAGGAACTTGGTTCGGCGGGGCAGGCGTTGCGCCTATTGCCCGGCGTGCTGATTGCCAGCATTCTCTTGGCCATTGCTTTTGTCGGATTCACCGGCATGTCTATTTTATTCCATTTAGGCGTGCTTCTGTTGCTCGGTTTTTTCATTCCGGCATTGGGTGCGCCGTCCTTTGCCTCCGAAATCCATCAGCGCACCTTTGAGGCGCTACTTTTGACTCCGATGCGCCGAAGCTCCATTGTCGGCGCAAAATTGTGGGTTCCCGTGCGCACCGGTTTCATTCTGCTGCTGATCATCGAAACCATTGGGCTAATCATATCGGTGATCTTCAATCCGCTGTCGCTCGCGCTTGTGCTGCAAGGAACGATGCTTACAGCCGCCGCCATAGTTCTGGTGGCATCAATCTCGGTATTTTGCTCCTTGATCGCGCGCAGCACCGCCCAGGCGGTGATCGTCTCTTATGCGGTTGTGTTTGCCATATTCCTGGGCATTCCAGCGCTATGGCGCCATTTGTATATCTACAACGATGTTGCGCCGCGTAATTATGCCTGGATGGGCGGGCTGAGTCCGCTCATGCCCTTTCTCGTATTGCAGCATGGCATTGCCTGGTTGGAAGCAGTGGGGAAGAGTTATGGTTCGGCGTTGGGCGCCTCGGATGTATATACGGCTCATTTTATCTTTTTTGCCCTCGCAGTCTCCTGCGTGCTGTTTGCATGCACCACAGTAATACTCAACAAATTCTGGCGAAAATTTGCCTGCGTCATTTAAGCCGATGGTTCTTTAGGAAACTGCAACTCCAGCCGATACAATCATTGACGTGCTTTGCATCCTAAAAAAGCGCAAAGCGTTTTTTCTGTATTGCTGGAGATATGGATGTTGCTGTCGAGACATAAATTTTCGTGCATCTTTATATCACTGCTGTTTATGTTTGCCGGGTCCACGGCGCATGCCGGTTACGCGTTGAGCAGGCCGTGGTCCTATACCTCTTTGGCGTACCGGCATGAGATTACTTTGCCCGCCGATAGCACCTCGGACCGGACGAATGTGCCGGTGTTTATTGACCTTTCAAAATTGCCGGAACCCGTGGATTTTGCCTCGGCCAGCGTAGTCGAAGTCACCGCAGGTGCTTCCACCCCCATTGAATGCGCCGCTTATGCCGAACCGACCGGCGGCGAGCCGACACTTTATTTTCAGGCGCCAGGCACTACGGCGAAGGGCAAGGAGCGGCAGTTTCTTTTCTATTACAACACCACAGCATCCAATAACGGCTATCATTTTGACTGGCGCGCGGGTGCAGGTTTCGGCGGGGCCGGACACATCGACACCGTTAGCGGAAAATTTCTATGCTATCTCAAGAGCAACCGCATGGAATTAAAGCGTATGGCCCATACCGTTTCGGGCGTGGGAGATCCGCAGCATGCGGCGTTTTATTTAAAGAATGGCAGCGATGAGTATTCGTATTTTAAGGATGTGAACTCCGGCCTCTCGATTTTCGACGGAATGAGCTATTACTACGGCTTGTTCGGCACGGAGTTTCCCGATGCGTTTAATTTCAAAAGCAATGGCATTGACTGGCTATATAATTACTGCGCCTTTGACCGCAACGGCCCCACGGGCGCCATGGGCGTGGAATACAGCGTCAATGACATTAAACCCCACAAGACGTATCTCACGCACCGCTTATTTTCCAACCAACCGCTGCTGGAAATGTCCATTACCGTCAAGGCTAACGATGGCACGCCGCTGCAATTCGCGCGCGATGTATCTTGCGGACGCCAATTCCAATGGAAGTCGAATTTTTCTCCCACAACCACCAATAGCGATTTATTTGGAGATCAATCCTTCAAAGCCGACACCGATGTAAAAACGTGGCAGATTCTATCGGATTCCAGCAGCAATGCCATTGGCATCTTCACCTTTGCCCCCTCCAAGCGCGACGTATGGACCAGCTCGCGTTCGCTGCATGAATCCTATCAATTGGCGGCGCATGATGGCCCGACGCTGCGCTTGTATTTTGCCTCGGGCAAGAAAAGCGAGTTGCTCAATATCTTCCGCACAATGAAACGCGGCTACCCCATCAGTCCGCGCCAACGGCAGGGATTGGATATTTGTTCGCCCGCGCCGGATGCGCATATTACAGAGGGCGAATCAGTGCAGGTGATTGTTGATGGCAACAATATGTCAACGATTCCGACGCTGCATGTCACGCGCGGCGACGGATCGGCCTTTGATGTAAACACCTCTGCATTGGCGAACAATGGCAGCCCCACGGCGCGAGTGTATAATCTCGGCACCGCTACATCGAGCAATGCCGGAACATGGACAGTCGATGCGACCAATGGAAATATCCACCGCAAGCAGATGTTGGCGGTGATGAAACTGGATAATCCGCGCGCCATTCTCTCTAGCAGCGAATATGCACAGGCGCAGCAGCGCTGGAAGAGCGACAGTTGGTATGACACCACAATGAAGATGCCGATGAATAGCGCGGTAACCTCCCATTTGTCGGCTCCGCTCTATTCCACTACATCCGATTTTTCAAAAGATGCGCGCGAATACGCCCGTTCCATTCTCGATGCCGCGGTGTACCTGTGCATGGACAGTTCGCGCACCGATGTGCGCACCCGCCTGTGGCAGGATTTCGACATTATGATCCGCAACCCGCATTGGGATCCGCTCAACACGGGCGCGGGATTTTTTGATGACGAGATGGTCATGCGCGGCGAAGTGCTGCACAAACTTGCGCTTGCGTTCGACTTGCAATGCAAATCGCTCAGCGTGGCGAAGCGGCGTGAATACGCGGAGTTGCTGGCGCAACGCGCTGATTCATTGCTCGACCTGGATCTTGTGCGCCCCTATCCGGTGCGCTGGAATACCAGCATCAACCTGGATGAAAATCGTTATTTTCACCAGAATGCCGCCGTGGCCGTGGTGGAGCGCGCTGTGGCGCCATGGATTTCCGATGCGCGCCGCGCGCGCTGGCGCAAGCGCACTGACCAGAACTTTGCTTCGGTAATGGGTACAAAGACTCCCGATGGCGCCGTGGGCTTTCCGTATTCATATAACACATGGGCCAATTATAGTTTCCTGACGTGGATAGAAACGCGTCGATTGAATGGCGACACTTCGGTTTACAGCCTGTCCTCGCTTCGCAATATGCCCGCATATTTGTTATATGGAATGGTTCCGGGCAATGGTGGAAATTTTGCCGCCGTGCTGCCGTTTGGTTCGGGCGAGCCTACTCCCTCCAGCTGGCACAAGATGAATGCGGGGATATTAGCGCAACGGCTGAATGATCCCATGGCGCAATACGTGGCTATCCATGCGAATTACAATGTGTATGGCTCACTGGATCCCTTCTGGATTGATCACAACAAGCCCATTGGCGATGTCCATGACCTGCCCAACTGGCATTACTTTGCCGATCATGGCATCTTTGTCTTCCGGTCGAATTGGCAGAGTGACGCGATGTATTTTGCCGTAAAATGCGGCCCGATTTGGGGCGGACATGAGCAGCCTGACTGCGGGACGTTTGTCATCCTGAAGGATGGCTGGCCTTACATCTGTCCGGCGCATTACGTGGAGGAAAACACGCCGCAGGACCAGAACATCATGCTCTCCAATGACAAGGCCATTCAGGGCTGCCGCGATACGGGATATACCGGCACGATCCCGCCGGCTAATGGCGCAACCATGAAGATGGTTGTGGCCGGGCGCGATGGCTTCAACATCATCGCCGATCCAACGAAATCATATGAAGACGGGGCCAAACTCACCAGCATGACGCGGGAGTTTCTTGGCTTTGCCTCGATGATTGTGCTGCGCGACAAAGTCAGCGCGAGCGGCTCTTCTACTTTTCGCCAGATGCTGCATGGCTACCAGACCGACCCCATGGCCGATCTGGGCGTCTATAACCGTTATCAATACCCGTCCGTGCAAACCTTCTTCCAGGAAGGCGCGGGAATCTATCGCATGTATGCGAACAAGAGCAAGTATCCTGAACGCGTGATGAGCATTTACGATGCCTCGCGCCAGACGTGGAACACAGCCATTAATGCATGGAACCTGATTCCGAACAATGTTCCCGGCTATCTTGATCCCATGGCTTCGCGCCCGAGCAACTCTTCGGGCAAGACGTACCAGATGGGATCGCAGCTCAATCGCACAGTCAGCAATGTCAGCGCCGCCAGTTCCGTCCAGGTGTTTTCGTTTCAAAACAAGTCATGGGTGCAAAGGGCTTGGGATGAGAGCGTTGCCGATGATGGCGTGCTGCTTTACAGCGGCGCCTTGGACACAGGCGCGAAATTGAAGGCGGTCTGGCCGAAAAACGGCATACTCGATGGCAGCAGCGCC
>Ga0116193_1003361_pt1 | contig 11575 bp, 7 predicted proteins | sample AD_UKC115_MetaG_FD_89892 | JGI IMG/M metagenome (GOLD analysis project Ga0116193, IMG submission 89892) | Active sludge microbial communities of municipal wastewater-treating anaerobic digesters from Hong Kong - AD_UKC115_MetaG | ecosystem: Engineered > Bioreactor > Anaerobic > Digestate | place...
ACATCATTGCTTTTGCAGGGAAGACTTCAAAAACGACAGAATAGAATTATGAGTTTTGATGTTGGATCATCATGTGCAAGTTTTTCAGTTGCTTTCGATACTGCAAACAGAATTTTATATGCAAATGAGACTTTTAAACATGCTCTGGTTGTTGGTGTATATAATATGCCAGCCTATATAAGGGAGAAAGATTCTTTTGGCTGGTCTATCTTTGCTGATGGAGCAGGAGCTTTTGTAATCGGGAAAGAGGACATAAAGCCAAAATCAAAAGATGCTGAGTATAGTAGTTCCGGATATCTGGATGGTGAATTTGTAACAGATGGTACACAGTGGAATTTTCTTGGTGTATACACTGGTGGCACAAAAAAGCCGGTTACACATGAACTTCTTGATAAAGGTACCTATGGATTTGAGCTACTACAAAAAATGCCGGGGGATCGAAATATTAAACTCTGGCCAGGTATAATTGAATCGCTCTGCAAAAGAGCAGGTGTTGCACTTGATAGTATTAATTGCTATGTCATGACGCAAATAAACAAAAGTGTAATTCTTGAAGTCATGAAAATTCTTGGTCAGCCAGTAGAAAAGGCAGCTCTGACTATGGATAAATATGGATATACCGGCTCAGCGTGCGTTCCTATCGCTTTTAATGAAATGATAAAGCAAAATAAGGTGAAAAGAGGGGATAAGGTGCTTTTTTGCGCAAGTGGAGCTGGACTTGAGGTTGGAACAAATCTTTTTATCTACTAAAAGTCGTCTTCTAACTTGAGTAGTCATATTTTTAATATTCTTTGCGAAATGCATCTTATTGTAAACCTCTTAATAACATTCCAGATTGTATTTTATTGACAATATTAATTTTGAAGAACTATTTCCTGTTCTGTATTTTTTTTCTGACTTATGACTTTCAACAGTTCTATCAAACAAAAGAGGAAGAGCCTATTTTAAAAGGAAGGAGAAATATAGATTAATATAATTTATAACAAAATTAAATTAAAAATAAGATTTTAACAATAAAATTGAGGATAAAATATGAAAAATTTTCAACAAGAGTACAGATCAAAACTTCGTTCGATTGAAGATGCTATTCAGTGTATCAAAAGTAACTATGATATTGTAGTAGCACAATGTGCAAGTGAGCCACAGGGAGTCATGGCTAAACTACATATTCTTTCACCAGACGTAGAAAATGTGAGAGTTTTTTCCGTCCTGACTCTTAAACCATATGAATTTTATATGAATCCAGCAAATAAAGGACATTTTGAACTTGCAAGCTGGTTTCATGCTCCAGGTTCTAGAGAAGCGCTTAAAGCTGGTTGTGGGACAGTAACATATGTACCTAATATGTTGCATAGAGCAGCAGCAGATCGTATATATCGTCATATACCAGAAGTTTTTATTGGAACCAGCACGCCACCAGATAAAAATGGATTTGTAAGTCTTTCGTTAGGTATTACATACGAAAAAGATATCCTTGAACATGCAAAATATGTTATTCTGGAGGTTAATCCAAGACTACCCAGAACACTTGGTGATACTCATGTTCATATTGATCAGGTAACTTACTTTGTTGAAAATGATCAGGAAGTTCCGACTTTACCAGAACCAAAGCCATCTGAGACTGATATTAAAATCGGAGAATATATATCTGAACTTGTAGATGATGGATCTACGATTCAGCTTGGTATAGGTGGCATACCGAATGCTGTCGCTTTAGCTCTTCATTCCAAGAAAGATCTTGGTGTTCATACTGAGATGCTTGTAGATTCTATGCTTGAACTTTATGAACTTGGTGTTATTACAAATCGTAGAAAAGCTTTGAAGAAAGATAAATTTATAGCAAATTTTGCAATGGGAAGTAGAAGATTGTATGACTGGCTTGACGATAATGTAGCTGTTGAATTCCAGAGAGGAAGCTGGGTTACAAATCCATCTGTCGTTGCACAAAACTCAAAAATGGTTTCAATAAATACCTGTTTTATGGTAGATTTTACAGGTCAGGTAGCAAGTGAGTCTATAGGGACCAACCAATATTCTGGAACTGGTGGTCAATCTGACACAGCAACAGGTGCTGTTGAAAGCCTTGATGGACTTGGTAAATCAATAATAGCCTGTTATTCATCGGCAAAGAATGATACAGTAAGTACAATAGTTCCTACTTTACCTGAAGGAACGGCTGTTACATTGCATAGATCAACTGTCGATTATGTCGTTACAGAGTTTGGCATCGCCAGTTTAAGAGGAGCAACTGTTAGGGAAAGAACCTTAGAGCTCATATCAGTAGCAAATCCTGCGTTTAGAGATGAACTTACCTTTAAAGCAAAAAAATTAGGGTATATATAACAATCAAAAATTAAAATTCCCGGGAATAAATTTGATTTAATTTATCTATAAATTCATATCAGGTATCTTCAGAATTAACTATAAAAAGATCATAAAATTTATCCACTTTATCCAGTTTATCATAAAAATCAAGATTCGTGTTAAGTCGTTATTTAGATTAATATTTACTTAAGTTTCGCACTTGAAAAAGTTAATAAAATAAAGGGAAAAAAGCAAAAAAAATATTGGCTCTTTTTTTACGCTATCTTTTATATTTAAGCAAACTACTTTATATGACATTCATTCAAGTTTTTTACTTTACTTTTATTTTAAGACCAGCTTTTAAATTCGTAATTTTCTCACATTAAGCCATAAACTTTTATTTTGAACAAACCTCTGGAATATAAAAAAAATGGACTGCAGGTTTTGCAGCCCATCTTTTATTGAATGTTAGGAACTCACATTAAAGTGATTGAAATCCATCTTTTAATAAACTATCTGTACTGTTGAATTCATTTTGTACTGCTAAATTTACTTGGAAGGTGGATAAAGTATAAGCATATCTCTTTGTTTCGCAGCAGCAACCCAATCTGCTGGTATTACAGACCAGTTGTTGAAAACGAAAGGTTTTACAACACCCTTGTAGTTTTCAAACCACTTCATAAGGTAGTATCTTAAATCCTTTATGGTAGATGATGTAACATATTTGTAAGAAATCAAATCTGCCTGGGAGATGCCTGCTCCATTTGTAAGATGTCCACCACCACCCTGAGCTCTATATGAGTTAATAGCTACCGAGTAAGTTGCACTAAGATCAAATGGTTTTCCACTGGAAAGTGATGTTATCGTAATCCTCTGTCCAGCTGGTTTGGAAACATCAACAATATAGTTTATACCAGCTGCGCTATCGTAGTTGTAAGAGCGGGTATATGTTTGAGCTGAGTTGGTTCGAGCATCATAAATGATATTTCCCTTTTCATCGGTCTTAAAATATATAAGATGATCGTCAGGTCCTTTCATCGTATTAAACCAACCGGCGTATGAATACTCGAGAAAATCTTTTATCTGTTTACCTGTAAGATTCATGGTGTAGAGGAAATTTTCATACTGGTAAAGATTGAACATATCTCTAACAAAAAGGGTATTATCCGGGGAAGTAGGGATAGTCGCATTAAAAGTTAAAGGGGCAGCAAAGGAGATCTGGGCAGCATTAAGACCATATTCTGGTTTGCTTGTGAGTTCAAGCTGGATCTGGTGTATAAGATCAACAAAAGCAGAAGGACCAAACATGGAATCTTTAGATGAAATTTTTTCAGTCATCTTTCCAACAGGTCTTGAAACATATGATTTAACTTTATTGAAAGCATCTTCAAAGTGTTTCATAAAGTCCTGATCCACTGGAACTTGCGAAATATCTATAAGATCACCATAGATTGATTTAGTCCAGCTATTTTTAGCCTTATCCCACTTCATCTCTGTAAGAACAACAGGGATCTTTCGAGCAGCGTTTAAAGCGCCAAATATGGGGACAACTTTTCCTTCAGGGTTTTTAACAGGTTTATTACCAAGCCCATTCCCAGCCCAACCAGCGTGATCATGGCCAACAAAGATCATGTCAAAACCACTGACTCTTTCAGCCACTAGTTGAGAAGCATTTTCATTATTTATAGCAGAGGCAGTTTCTCCACCATAAGTATAGTCAACTCCAGCATGAAATGCACCAACGATTAAATCTGGTTTTTCTTTTTCTTTAATAATATTTACCCATTTTTGAGCACTTGTTACCATGTCTTCAAAAACCATACCTTCCCAGAATTGTTTGGGGAGCCAGGATGGGATCTTTGGAGTTACAAGACCAAGAATTGCAATCTTAACAGGACCTTTATTGATTATTGTGTAAGGTTTAAAGTATGGAGTCCCATCTGGTTTAACAGCATTTGCACCAAGCATGGGGAAATTGAGATCTTTAACAAGCTTGTCATAAACAGGATGACCGGCTTCTATATCGTGGTTACCAACAACAGAGCAATCGTACTTCATATAGTTCATGGTTTGAGCAACTATATTCACTTCTGTTGTATTTTCAAAGTTGTAATAGTAAACAACTGGTTGTCCCTGAAGAAGATCTCCATCGTCAATAAGAACCACATTATCTTTAAAGTAAGCTCTTTCCTGTTTTACAAGCGTGCTTACCTGAGCTAAAGATGTTGATACCGGTTTGTCATTGATAAAATCATAAGGGAAAATAGAACCATGTATATCAGAAGTCTCTATAAATACAAGTTGAAAAGGCTTTTCTGTGTAATTTGTCTTTGAATCAGACATAAAACTTAAAGCTGCAAAAAATAAAAGTATTATAAGGATGGAAAAAACTATCTTATATCTCTTCATAAAAGCCTCCCTGGACTTTTAAACTCTAAAATTTTAAGAAAAGTTGAAAGCGAACTTTTTAAGCAGCAATTCCTAAAAGATTCATAAAGAACATGGCAGTTTTTGTACCAATTATCTTTATTCTGTTTTTAAGAATAGGGGTTACTGTTTTAACAGTTTTAATATACTCAATCATTATATCTCTCTGGAACATAGATGTATCATAGGAATTGATGGCTTTAGTGAAGGCAACATAGCCATCACCACCAGTAGCCATATATGAGTTTGTAGCAACTTTATATGTAGCATCTGGATCTATAGGTTTACCACCTACAAGGATATTTTCACATGTCCCCTTTTCATAGTTTATTGTGAAAGAAACACCATCAGATACCTGAGGGAAAGCACCTTTTCCCTGAGGGATGGTTGCTATAAAATTAAAAAGTTCAATCAAATCTGAACCTTTAAGAGTTAAAACAACAAGAGTATTGGAAAAGGGTAGAATGGTATATATAGATTTCTTTGTAATCTTACCTTTAGGAAGATCTGCTCTTATGCCACCGCCGTTGTTTATTGCAAAACTAACACCGAGATCTTTGACATAAGATAACATAGCATCAGCAACAAGATCTCCTATCTCTGTTTCCCTTTTTCGAGAATCTGCATTTGAAAAAGTATCTGTAGCTTCACCGATCTCTTCGGCTAAAACTTCTTCAACCTTAGCTTTGTAAGGCATAAGTAAAGTTTTTAAAGCCATATCTTCTGGGATCTGTTTTGTGACATAAGATAAGGAACCATCAGCATTCTTTTTCTGCACATTTATAGGATCAGCACTCCACTCAAAGTTAACAATCTTCTTTTTATCGATAGTTAAAATAGCTTTTCCCATATAAATACCCCATTGATAAGCTGAAACAATAGGAGTATTGTTTACAACAATAGGTTTTTCAAGGTAAGTGTGAGAATGTCCATCGATGATGAGATCTATACCAGATACCTTTTGAGCAAGTATTTGTGAACCATAAGTGTCGTAAATGCCGAGGTGACCAAGGCAGATAACGATATCTGCTTTCTTTCTAAGTTCTGGAACAAGCTTTTTTGCAACTTCAACTTCATCTTCTATTATAAGATCACCAACTATCTTAGGATTTCCAACAATTTTAGTTTCACTGGTAGTTAAACCAAAAATGGCAACCTTAACACCATTAATCTCTTTGATTATATAGGGTTTAGCAAGATAAGAACCATCTTTATTTTTAATATTTGCACAAAGAAAAGGAAAAGTTGCATCTTTCATCTGTTTTTGTAAAACAGTAAGAGGGTTATCAAACTCATGGTTACCAAGAGCCATGGCGTCATAACCTATATAGTTGTAGCCTACTATATCTGTTTCAGCGTTGAAGAAAAATGACTCTGGTTCCCCTGTGTTAATATCACCGGCATCAAGGACAAGAACATTGTCATATTGAGCTTTAATTTCATTAACATAAGTAGCTCTAGCCGGGAGTCCAGCAACATTTTTTCCTGGAGAATACTCAAAAGCAAGAGGGTGGCCATGGTGATCATTTGTATGCAAAACGACCAGTTGAAAAGGACCACTGCTCTGGCTGACACTAACCGTTGCACAGCTAGCAAAAAAAAGCATAATAATAGAAATAAAAACAATAGCATAAATCTTTCGCATCATATACCTCCTTCAATCCTGTATTTTAAATATAGAATATATTGTATAACTTTCAAGAAAATTAAGCAAAAAAAAATAAATTTTTGCTTGAAAAAATACGAAATTCATACGGATAAGATTTATAATTAAAAATTTAGTATTATAATTAAAATGCAACGGATAAATTTAATTTAATTAAATTTTTAGAAAGTTTTTAGACATTTTCTATTAAGATTGGTCAATATTAGTAAATTAATTAAGGAAAAAATATGAAAGTAACATTTTATGGAGTAAGAGGAAGTCATCCAGTTCCAGGTCCATATACTGTTAGATATGGCGGTAATACCACCTGTGTGACTGTCACAAAAAATATAGAAGGAAAAACCATAAGGATAATCCTTGATTCAGGATCAGGGATAGTAAATCTTGGTGTAGATATAATGAAAAACTGGAAAAACGAGGTGCAGCCTTTGACCATGCTTTTTACACATCTTCATCCAGATCATACGATGGAATTTCCTTTTTTTGCACCTAACTATAGACCAGATACCATCTTAAATCTTTACGGAATGCAGGCTTTGAAGATGCATGTCGGAAAAATACTTGAAAGAAATATGCTTCCACCTAATTTTCCAATAGAATATAAAGATTTAAAAAGTGAAAGGATCCATCATATAATAAAGGATAATTCAACTTTTTTTGTTAAGTATGAAGATCATGATGTTTTTAAGATAATGGCGATGCAATCTTTTGCTCCTTCACATCCACAGCAGGGAGCTATTTATTATAAAATCATCGATTGTGATACAAAGGGATCACTTGCTTGTATATGGGATATTGAATCGAAAATTGGTGGTGATAAGGCAGTTATAAATTTTTCAAAAGATTGTGATATTATGATACATGACACACAATATACTAACGAAGAGTACCAATCTCAGGAACGTATAGTTCAGGGATTTGGGCACTCAACTTATGATATGGCTGTAGAAAATGCTACACAAGCTGGTATAAAAAAAATGCTTCTATGCACTCATTTTAACACAACTCATACAGACGATTTCCTTGATGCCATTCAAAAAGAGATGAATAAAAAAAAGACAGGTTTTAATATTCAACTTGCATATGAAGGCTTGTCTATAGAAGTCTAAATGCTAATGCGTGAAATCATAAAATCAGGAAAGGATTTGATTCCTGGTTAAAATCTAAAAATACCAAGCCTTGGGGTGGCATTCTTTACAAGAGATTCTAATCTTGGTATTATTGATTCCTTTTGTTCGATTATATATTGATAACCCTGCTGTATAAGACTATCTTTAAGATGGAAGGCGAACATCGGGATCTCTTCTTTGGTGGGGTTGAAGAAGAGGTCACAATTTTTTCTATCAACCGTTTGTTTAGCATATATGGCTGTATTTATTATCTGTTGGAATATTTTAAAAAGATTTGCATTTTCGTCAAAATTATCATCTGCTGGCGAGGAAACTTCCAGACCTACCCTTAAGCCAGAAGGAAATAACTCTTTTGATTCATTTGATGGTAAATTTGATATAATACCTCCATCATATAGTATCATTCCATCTTTTTTCACAGCTGGGAGAACAAAAGGTACAGCTGTGCTCGCCTGAATAGCTGTTGCTATATCTCCTTCTTGAAATATAAAAACACTTTTGCTTTTTAAATTTGTTGAAATAGCAACAAATGGGATTCTGCAATCAGAAAATGTTGCATTACCATAGATACCTTTAAAAACATTTGTTATATCTTCAAACTCAACAAGAGCATCCTCTTCAAATAGGTTAAATATCGCTTTTGTGCCCTTCAAAGTGTTACCAAGTTTTAAAGACAGGCTGTTTTTAAACTTGTCAAATTTTCTGGAAATTTTTTCTCTTTTAGAAAGGATATTAGCCGAATTTGAGTTTTTCAACCTGTGACTGCTAGAAAAATTTTTATCTAAACGGTTTAAATTATCTCCAGTATCAGCAGGACCATTTAATATATCAAGTGTAAAATATTGTTCGGAAAATTCTTTATAAATATCGCTTTCCATAAATGAATCGATCTTTTCTTTGACATGATCATATGTTCCATACAATGCCCACAAGCTTCCAAACAACGCTCCAGCTGAAGTACCTGTTATAGAGGCTGGTTTTATATCCAGCTGTTCAAATGCTTTTAGCATGCCAATATGATAGAATCCTTTAGCAGCGCCACCACTTAAAACAAAATGTATCGGAACATTTTTAACACGACTTTTCATTTTTTGTTCCTTTCAAACTTTTCTTGAATTATAAATAAAAAAGGGATACTGGATTGGAACCAATAATAAAATTTACTTTGATCTCATCAAATCACCAAAAGTCTTTGGAGCATTAGATGGTTTATTTTTATTATTGTTGCCATAATTTTGATACTGATTGTTCCCCAATGTTTTATTATGTGTATCAGTTGAAGTTTGCTTTTCTTTAGCAGAGTTTTTTTGATCACTCTGTTTTTTCATAGATAGAGAAACTCTACCACGAATTTTATCTATTTCGATAACCTTAACTTCAACTATCTGTCCAACATGAACCACACTATGTGGGTCACTGATGAACTTATCGGATAACTCAGATATATGTACAAGGCCATCATTTTTAATACCAATATCCACAAAGGCTCCAAAATCAGTAACATTTCTAACAGTTCCCTTCAATATCATACCAACCTGTAAATCTTCTATTGAAAGGATATCATCCTTGAGAAAGGATTCATCTATATTTTCTCGTGGATCTCTACCTGGTTTTTTAAAATCTTCAAGAATATCATCAACTGTTTCTTTACTTTTGCCATACTTTTCTGCAATTTTTATAGCAAGATCAGAAGTTAACTGTTGACCGGACTCGATGATTTTAAGAAGTTCTTCGGCAATAGGGTAAGATTCAGGGTGAATCCAGCTGTTATCCAATTTGTTTGATGATTCAGGGATACGTAAAAAACCAGCAGCCTGTGTGAAAACCTTTTCACCAACACCTGGAACTTTTAATAAATCAAACCTGTTTTTAAATGGGCCATGTTCTTTTCTATATTCCACTATACTTTTAGCCACACGAGAACTTATACCACTGACATGTGAGAGAAGCTGAATGGATGCTGTGTTTAAAAAAACGCCAACTTTGTTAACGGCATCTTCAACGACCTCATCGAGTGTTTTAACAAGTTCTTTCTGGTTCACATCATGCTGGTATTGGCCAACTCCAAGTGATTTTGGATCTATTTTAACATATTCTGTAAGTGGATCCAATACTCGTCTTCCGATAGATATAGCACCTCTAACTGTAACATCAAGGTCTGGAAATTCTTCTCTCGCTACATCAGAGGCTGAATAGACGGAAGCTCCAGTTTCTGGAACAAGCAAAAATTTGCACTTGAGTTCCTTTTCAGATATTGCTTTTGCTACGAGTTTTTCAACATCTCGAGAAGCTGTTCCGTTTCCTATGGCGATTAATTCTACTCTATATTTATTTACAAGTTTTGCCAATGTCTCTATAGCGTTTTCTTCATCTTCTTGATAGATTTTAGTTTCATCAAGAAAATTGCCAAATTCATCAAGAACGGCTATCTTCGAACCAGTTCTTATACCAGGATCTATGGCTAAAACTCTTCTATTTTTTAGTGGTGGTGTCAACAGGAGGTTATAAAGATTTTTGGCAAATATCTCAATTGCCTCTTTTTCAGCCTGAGATGTAAGCTGCTGACGGATGTCGTTAACAATAGAGTTAAATAAAAGTCTTTTATATCCATCAAGACAGGCATCTTTTAAAAAATCATTTTCAATACATTCGTTCTTTTCCACAAAAAGTTTATAGCAAGCATTAAAACTAAGTTCTTCATCCACTGTTATCTTAACAATAAGTTTATCTTTGCTTTCACCACGGTTTATGGCAAGGATTCTATGGTTTTTTATGGTTTTTACAGGTTCACTATAGGACTTATACATGTCAAACTCATCTACTTCTTCAGGATCCCTCTTTTTAACTTCAAATATGCCAGTTTCCATAATCATCGAACGAAGTAAATTTCTTACCTCGAAAAATTCGGCAAACTCTTCAGCTATTATGTCCATAGCACCAGATAAAGCTTCCTGTTCATTATTGACACCTTTTTCAGGATTAACAAAGTTGATAGCCTGAAGTTCGGGATTTTTGGATTTTTTTAAAATATCGGCCAATGGTGCAAGACCTTTTTCTATAGCTTTTGCTGCGCGTGTTTTCTTTTTAGGTTTATAAGGCAGATAAAGTTCTTCAACTTCGGATATCTTGTTGGATTCAAGTATTTTTGTTTCAAGTTCTTTAGTGAGCTTCCCCTGGCTGAGAATCGAGGATAAGACTTCTTTTTTTCGCTCATATAGATTACGATCGTAAGTTATCATCTTTTCTATCTGTCTTATCTGGACTTCATCAAGGCTACCGGTCATCTCCTTTCTGTATCTTGCAATAAAAGGGACTGTATTTTCATCATCTAAAAGTTTAACTGTATTTGAAACCTGTTCTCGTCTTATATTTAACCTTTCAGCAATAACTGCGGCATAGTCAGGTTCTAAAAGATCGTATTGAAGGTCAGAGACCTCTTCATCTTTATCTGTATCTGATTTTTTCTTAGATTTTGTCTTAATTTCATTGTTTTGAGCATTTTTAACCTTTTTTTCATTTTTATCTTTTTCATGCGATACAACAGTTTCTCTACTCTGATTTTTCAACTTATCTGTTTTTTTATTTTTATTTTGCAACCTGGCTGTTTCTTTATTTTCTATTTGTAAGTCATCTGGAGTTTTATTTTCACTGGTTAACGAATCAATATTTTCATCGGATAGTGCATGTTTTCTTATCTTAATAACAAATTTTTTCTTTTCACTCATCTTAAGAACCTCTTAAAATCGTTTCATTTTCAGTTTTTAAATAAGATTTAACCGGTAAATTGTTATTTATTACTAAACTTTCCACTTTAGATTGATATAAACATAGGCAAACGTATTTTTTAATAATCAAGCGCTTATCTGATAAACGAGCGTTTAAATACAATGCTATATGGGTTATTCTTTTAAATTTTAAAATGCTCATCAACAGTAATTACCTTAAATAATCACAACAAATATGTATTGTCAAGAAAGATTAAGTTAAAATTAATTTAAATTTACACTTTATTTCAAGAGCACCATTAATCAATTTTAATGACCTGATA
>Ga0116193_1003362_pt1 | contig 11574 bp, 8 predicted proteins | sample AD_UKC115_MetaG_FD_89892 | JGI IMG/M metagenome (GOLD analysis project Ga0116193, IMG submission 89892) | Active sludge microbial communities of municipal wastewater-treating anaerobic digesters from Hong Kong - AD_UKC115_MetaG | ecosystem: Engineered > Bioreactor > Anaerobic > Digestate | place...
GGAATCTCGCCGTCGGCCAGGTCCGTCTTGTTGATCAGCACCACATCGGCCATCCTGACCTGGTGATTGATCCTTTGCTGCATCCTGAGGTGTTTTCTGAAATGAACGGCATCCACCACGCACCAATTGGCTGCCAGGTATATCTTCCCCAATAGAAGGGGATGTGAGAGGATCTCCGCAATGGATGTGGTATCCGAAAGTCCCGAAGCTTCCAGGATAATCAGATCGGGAGAATGACAATCAATGAATTCATTCAGGGAGGTAACGAAATCACCCAGCAGACATACACAGAAAACCGATCCGTTGTTGATTTCAAGCAAACGGAAATTTTTTCCGCTGCTATTAAGCTCTGCCCCATCCACGTTAACAGGTGCAAATTCATTCTGGATAATCCCAGTTTTCTGGTCTTCAGGAAGCTGAGAAAGAATTTCTTTCATGAACGTGGTCTTGCCGCTTCCCAGAAATCCGGAAACAATATGGAACGGTATGGCTGAGTAATATGTCATCATTAATTTTCCTACTGCAAAGGTTAAATTAATTTAGATCGATTCTTCTTTTTCTTTTCAATTCCATTCCGCACTTTTGCAAAAAAATACTCAACAAGGGATCAATTATGAGCGGATTTTTCGGAAGCACAGGTAAGTCAAACTGTGTATATGATGTATTTTACGGGACGGATTATCATTCACATCTTGGCACCAAAAGAGCAGGTCTGGCTTTTTACAACGCTTTTCTGGGTTTTCAGCGGGCCATACACAGCATAGAAAATGACTATTTCAGAAGCAAGTTTACGGAAGACATCAAAGGATTTGCAGCCAATAGCGGTATCGGAGTGATCAGCGACATGGAGGCGCAACCTATTGTGGTCAATTCTCATCTGGGAAAATTTGCCATAACCACGGTAAGCAAGATCATCAACCTGGAAGAGTTGGAATCCCGCTTGCTGAAAAAGCGGCAGCATTTTGCCGAAACCAGCCAGGGAGGAGCCAATCCGACTGAACTGGTGGCCATGTTGATCTGCGAAGCCGACGATTTTGTGTCTGGCATTGAAAATGTATACGACCTGGTCAAAGGATCTTGTTCCATGTTGTTACTGACTGAAACGGGAATAATTGCCGCGCGCGACAAGCTGGGCCGCACCCCTGTGGTTTTAGGGAAAAAAGAGGATACTTGGGCGGCAGCAACCGAATCCTGTTCCTTCTTCAACCTGGGATATCAGACGGTCAGGGACTTGGGACCCGGTGAAATCGTCAGAATAACGGCCGACGGAGTTGAAGTGATGAGGAAAGCCAATGAAAAAATGCAGATCTGTGCTTTTCTGTGGGTATATTACGGATATCCCCCCTCATTCTATGAAGGGATCAATGTAGAAGAGTGTCGCTATCGTTGCGGGGCTTCGTTAGCCCGCCGGGATCAAATCCAGGCCGATTTTGTATCAGGAATTCCTGATTCGGGCGTCGCCCATGCTGTGGGATACAGCAACGAAAGCCGGATCCCTTACATGCGGCCGTATGCCAAATACACCCCTACATGGCCCCGCAGTTTCATGCCTTTTAACCAGGAAATCAGAGATCTGGTAGCTAAAATGAAACTGATACCCAACCGTTCACTGGTAGGGGACAAATCAGGCATTTTCTGTGATGATTCCATTGTCAGGGGAACCCAGTTGATCGGCAATACCCATGATCTTTACGAAGCCGGAATCCGGGAGATCCATATGCGGATCGCCTGCCCGCCGCTGCTCTTTTCCTGCGATTTTCTCAATTTCTCGCGGTCGAAAAAGGCGATGGAACTGGCCACCCGGAAAGCCATCCGAAAACTGGAAGGGGACAAAGAGGTCGATCTGCATGAATATGCCGTTCCCGACCATCCCAAATACGCCGAAATGGTGGATGTGGTCAGAAAAAGCCTTAACCTGACCAGCCTTTCCTTTCAGCGGCTTGATGACCTGGTGGCGGCCATCGGTCTTCCGAAGGAGAAAATTTGCACCCATTGCTGGGACAACAGCAGCTATGTTTAATCACAAAACATGTCTTAATCAAAAGCGGGGAGTTGCAGCAACAACTCCCCGCTTTTGATTTGCCGGCCAATCTCAACCCAGTTTTTCCACTGCTGTCCGGATGCGCCGGATGGTCTCCTCTTTGCCGAGCAGTTCACAGATCCGGAAAAGATCGGGTCCCAGATTTCCACCCACCAAACAAATTCGGAGTGCATTCATCACACCCCCGAAATTCCATCCCTTTTCGTTCATGAAAGATGAAAACTGCTCTTTCATAAGAGGGGCTTCCCAGTTTTCGACTGTTTCAAACAATCCAGCGATGGCGTTCATCTCTGCCGGTGTTTCGGCTTTCCACCGTTTTGCAACCGATTTTTCATCGTAACTTTCAGGAGCGGTAAAGAAATAGTGACCCTGTTCCCAGAAATCACTGATGAAATCACACCGGTCTTTGATTTCATCCACAACCAGCACCACTTTGGCCAGGGTGGTATCGATATTTTTGGAATAGAGCAGGGGAACCAGAATACGGGCCAGTTCCTGGGCTGACTTTTTCTGCAGGTACTGGCGGTTGAACCAACGGGCTTTTTCAGGATCGAAACGCGATCCGGCCTTTACCACCCTTTCCAGACTGAAATTTTCCACCAGCTCGGGAAGGGAGAAGATCTCCTGTTCGGTACCGGAATTCCAGCCCAGCATGGCCAGCAGGTTCAGGAAAGCTTCCGGAAAGTATCCGTCTTCGCGGTAACCCCTGTAATTTTCACCGGTCTCGGGATCTTTCCACAGCAGTGGAAATACCGGGAATCCCATTTGATCTCCATCTCGCTTGCTCAGTTTCCCTTTTCCGTGGGGCTTGAGGATCAAAGGCAGATGAGAGAAACGTGGACGTTTATCCTCCCAGCCGAAAGCCCTGTAAAGCAATATATGCAAAGGAAGAGAAGGAAGCCATTCCTCTCCCCGGATGACGTGGGTGATCTCCATCAGGTAGTCATCCACCACATTGGCCAGGTGATAGGTTGGCATGCCATCCGATTTGAACAGCACTTTGTCATCCAGTTCCCGCGTATTAAAAGTGACCGATCCCCGGATCAGATCTTCCTCGGTGACATCAGTAGCTTCAGGCATCTTAAAACGGATGGCATAGGGTTGGCCTTCACCGATCCGCCTCTGCACCTCATCAGCGGAGAGGGAAAGAGAGTTACAAAGCTGTGCCCGGGTATGCTGATCGTAGGAAAATGTCTTTCCTGCCGCTTCTGCCTCAGCCCTGAGGCGGTCAAGTTCTTCGGGAGTGTCGAAGGAATAGTAAGCCCAGCCTGATTCAACCAACTTCCGGGCATACCCCTCATAGATCCCCTTCCGCTCACTTTGCCGGTAAGGCCCGAATTCTCCTCCGAAACCGGGACCTTCATCCGGTATTAAACCGCACCATTTCAGGCTTTCCACAATATATTCCTCCGCGCCTGGTACATAACGCACCTGATCGGTGTCTTCAATGCGCAACAGGAAATCTCCCCCGTGCTTCCGTGCAAACAGGTAGTTAAACAAAGCTGTACGGACGCCTCCCATGTGCAGCGGACCGGTTGGACTGGGGGCAAAACGGACCCTCACTCTTCTTTCACTCATATTTCTGAATTTGCGGCAAAGATAAGGAAAACGGGAAAATTTGCGGAGGGGGAGATACCGTTCAACCTTCCACCTTAATGAAAACTTTGGTTAGAGCCTGTTGAATAAATATTTTTTATTTTTATTCCCGCATTGTCCGAAATGTCATTACTAATTATCATGTCAAAACCAAAAACTAAAAACCAAACCGGTAAGCCTGTTCAAAAATCCGTTTCATCTGGATCATGGAAAACCCGTATCTCGTTACTGGTGGTCTTAATGGTTACCGCTTTCCTGTACTATCCGACAGTCCATTATGAATTTGTGAACTGGGACGATGATGTCAATGTAACACAAAATCCAAATGTGCAGCAATTGACCCGGGAAAACGTAAGAAATATGTTCACCGAAACGGTTATTGGAGGTTACACTCCACTGACCACCCTCACCTTTGCCGTGGAAAAGCATTTTTTCGGACTTAATCCCAAACCTTTCCATATCGATAACCTGATCCTGCATCTGTTATGCACTGCCCTGGTTTTCATTTTTATGAAACTTATGGGTATAAACCTGTTTGTCAGTTTTATTGTGGCCATGCTATTCGGCATTCATCCCATGCGCACAGAATCGGTGGCATGGGTAACCGAAAGGAAAGATGTGTTGTACACGCTGTTTTATTTGCTTTCCGTAATTTTTTACATCCATTTCAGAAAGTCGGGCCATTCTCTCTTGTATCTGCTTTCAATGGGATCATTCATCCTTTCCCTTTTATCGAAGATACAGGCTGTGTCCCTGCCGTTGGCGCTGATCATGGTTGATTATTACCTGGAGAAGAGGTTTTCCTTCAAACAAATCCCAGATAAGATTCCTTTTTTCATTTTATCTCTGGTTACCGGGGTGGCGGGGATTTATTTTCTGAAACAGACGGGAAGCCTAGAAACCGGGACAATTTTACCCTTTTTCCAACGGTTTTTTATCGGGAGCTACTCACTTTGCGTCTATATCGTGAAAGCAGTTATTCCCTTTGAGATGACGGCCATTTATCCCTTTCCGTCGAAACTGACCCTTCTCCATTATCTCAGCATGCCTGCCGTTCTGGCGATAGCCTGGATCGTCTGGAGAGCAGGCAAGTCACATCCTGAGATTATTTTCGGGAGTTTGTTTTTCTTCGTCAATGTGGTGTTCATGTTGCAGGTGGTCGGAGCCGGACAGGGCTTTATTGCCGACCGGTTCACCTATGTTCCATACATAGGTCTGTTTTTCATCCTGGCCTTTCTGGCCGACCGGCTGGCAACCGGGAACCTGAGATATGCCGTTATGGCCGGAGGCACTGCCTATCTCCTGGTATTAACCGTAGCTACCCATAACCGGATGAAAGTCTGGCAGAATTCCGAAACGCTTTTTGCCGACGTGATCCGCAAGTATCCGAAGGTAGCAGTGGCTCACAATAACCTGGGCAAATATTACCGCGAGCACAAACAATATGACAAAGCCATCGCTTCGTACAACATAGCCCTTGAAATCAAACCCGACGGATATGCCACCTGGAGCAACCGGGGAAAAGCCTATTATGACACCGGCCGCACAGAGGAAGCCCTTGCCGACTTTAACAAATCGATTGAGATCAACGGAGAATACGCAGAAGCCAGGAGCAACCGGGGAGCCGCTCTGGCCACGAAGGGATTGTTCAAAGAATCACTCTCCGATTTTGATAAAGCCATTCAACTGGAGCCCCGCAACAAAGCGGCCTGGTCAAATCGTTCCCTGGCCCATTATTCCCTGAAAGAATTCAGGAAGGCAGCCGATGATGTCACAGCCTATCTCCGAATAGAACCGGATGATCCCGACATGCTGAACCTCAGGGGCCTTTGCTACAGCCAGTTAAACAACCACAAGGAAGCATTGGCCGACTTTGACCAGGCCATCCGGTTGAGACCCTCCCAGGGCGTTTTCTGGCAGAACCGCTCTTTCTTTTACTTTAAATCAGGAGATAAAGCAAGTGCGCTGAGGGATATTCAAAAGGCACAGGAACTCGGGATAAAAGTTAATCCCGAATATTTGCGAACACTGGAAAAGTAACAATTTCTTCATACCACAGTGCAGAATAACCGGACGACCTAACCACTAAGACGGTTCGGTAACAGGGATAATCCGATTACCCCCCCACACGACCCTGCCTGTGTTGAGTCAGGTCACCCCTGGTTATTTTATGTCATATATCATCCAATTTTTCACAACGATTTTGTTAATTTGTCCCATAAAAATTACGATTATGTACGGGAAAATGAAGCAGGAAATGCAGAAAACCCTTGAAACACTGAAAGAGCAGGGATTATATAAAACTGAAAGAATCATCACTTCAGCTCAGGGTGCCGAGATCACATTGAATACCGGTGAAAAGGCGCTGAATTTCTGTGCCAATAACTATCTTGGTTTGGCCGGTCACCCGGAAATAGTGAAGGCTGCCCAGGATATCATGAATGAGTGGGGATTCGGGCTTTCTTCGGTAAGGTTTATCTGCGGAACCCAGGAGATCCATAAGAAACTGGAACAGAAGGTATCCGAATTCTTAGGCACCGAAGACACCATATTATACTGTGCGGCATTTGATGCCAACGGGGGAGTTTTTGAACCCCTTCTGGGGGAGGACAGCGCCATTATTTCCGATGAGCTGAATCACGCATCGATCATCGACGGGGTTAGATTATGCAAAGCCCAGCGTCTCCGGTATAAACATTCCGACATGGCTGAACTTGAAAAGTGTCTTCAGGAGGCTCAACCCGCCAGATTCAGGATAGTGGTGACCGACGGCGTGTTCTCCATGGACGGGGATATCTGCAAACTGCCTGAAATTGTAAGGCTGTGTGAAAAATACGATTCCCTGGTAATGATCGACGACTCTCATGCCACCGGCTATATCGGACCGACCGGCCGGGGTACTGCCGAGCATTACGGACTGATGGGGAGAGTCGACATCATCACCACCACATTCGGAAAAGCCATGGGAGGTGGCAACGGCGGCTGCACTTCCGGTAGGAAGGAGATCATTGAATTGCTCAGGCAGCGTTCCCGCCCTTATCTTTTTTCCAACACGCTGGCCCCTGCCACGGTAGGAGCAACCCTGAAAGCCATCGGAATACTTGAAAGCAGTTCAGCGCTTCCAAACAGTGTGATGGATAAAGCCAACCGCTTCCGGACTCAAATGGAAGCTGCCGGTTTTGACCTGGTAAAAGGAAATACAGCCATCATTCCGGTCATGATCTACGATGAACCCAAGGCCATCCGCTTTGCTGATGAATTACTGAAGGAAGGGGTATATGTGATCGGATTTGTCTTCCCTGTGGTTCCCCGCGGGAAAGCCCGCATCCGGGTTCAGATATCGGCCGCCCACACTGAGGAACAGATCGACAAGGCTGTCGCAGCTTTTATTAAAGCAGGGAAAAAGCTGGGGATCATTCACTGATTCCACGTCACATCCTCATAAGCCTGATTCCGGTACCGCGGAGTGAAGCCGGCATCGCGGATAGCCTGCTGAATGCCGGCGGCATCCATCTTGTAACAAGCTCCGGCAGCTGACACCACGTTTTCTTCCATCATGACCGACCCAAAGTCATTGGCACCCCCGTGAAGGCAAAGTTGCCCTGTGAGGGCCCCCACGGTAAGCCAGGAAGCCTGAATATTCGTGACATTATGCAGCATTAACCTGCTGATGGCAATCAGCCGCAGATAATCTTCCGCGGTGGTTCGGTTAAAAATACCCTGTTTTTGAAGCGCTGTTCCCTGGTCCATGAAAGGCCAGGGAATAAAAGTGACGAAACCATGCGCTCCCTCCGGCTTCTCACTCTGAACCTGCCTGATGTGATCCAGGTGTTCGATTCTTTCCCTCAGAGTTTCCATGTGGCCGAACATCATGGTGGCCGAGGTCACCAGGTTCATCCGGTGAGCCTCCCGCATCACATCGAGCCACTCCTTGGTCCTGCATTTCCCCGGTGAAATGATTTTTCTCACCCGGTCCGACAAAATCTCCGCCCCCGCACCGGGAAGACTGTCCATTCCCGCTTCTACCAGCGATTCAAGCACATAGCGGGTTGATTTCCGCTCCTTCTTTGAAATAAAGACAATTTCAGGGGGACCCAATGCATGGAGTTTCAGCAATGGGAAATGACTCTTCAGCCGATGGAACAGATCGCGGTAAAAATCGAGTCCCAGGTCGGGATGCATGCCTCCCTGTAATAACACCTGGTCTCCGCCGGCCCTGAAAAGTTCCTCAATCTTCGGAATATATTCCTCCAGGGTGGTGATATACGCATTCGGGCTCCCTTTTTTGCAGTGAAAGTTGCAGAATTTGCACCCGGAAACACACACGTTGGTGATATTGATATTCCGGTCGATGATCCAGCCTACGTGATCACCAGGAACCTTCCGGCGACGACACTCATCGGCTGCAGCCATCAGCTCATGCGTGGGCGCCATTTCATAGAGTAATTCTCCCTCCTCCGGGGTCAACGGTTTAAAAGAGAGCGCTTTGTGAAATATATGATCCAGCTTTTCCATTCTCTGTCTTAATGAATGTTCAGCAAAAGTCAACTTCCATCCGGCTAAATTGTTATTTTTAGGAATTTTTCCGGCGGACAGATCCCCGTTGAGAACTATTTACAACTGTTCATTTTAAAATTATGCGATGAAAACAAAACTGTCAAAAATAACGGATATTCCTGAAAAAATCTCCATGGCGCTGCTTTTCAGTGACGCCAGCCGTATAGAGGTTCAGCTCAGTCAGGAAGAATCAGCATTATGGAAAAGAAAACCTGAAAAGACCGATACGTTGCTTATTCAAAGACTGCCCTGCTTCCTCTTCCTGGCAAGTCCGGTTTTAACACATCCGGCCAACAGGGTGCTGGAGAATTTCAGGAAAGCCGGGGCCTCCTGGATGGAAGTGGTCAGGAAAGAAAAGCTGGAGAACATTGTGGTATGCAGTTTTACTGAGACTGCATATACCAAAGCATTTATCGAAGGAATGCTGTTGTCGGGGTACTCATTTTCGAAATACAAAAAAGAGAAGGAGAATTTCCTTCCTGAGGTGTTAGGAGTATGGGATTCCGGCTTAACGGAAGGAGATCTGACCGAATTGGAGTGGATTACCGACGCGGTCAGCTGGGCGCGCGACCTGGTCAACGAACCGCTTTCATCCCTGAATGCCAGGCAGTTGGCCAAAGAATTCAGCCAGAAAGGGGAAGAGTCCGGATTTTCGGTAGAAGTATTCCACAAGCAGAAGATCGAAACCCTCAAGATGGGTGGGTTGCTGGCAGTGAACCAGGGGAGTATTGATCCCCCCACCTTTACCATCATGGAGTGGAAGCCGGAAAATCCGGTAAACAGTCAGCCTGTAGTTCTGGTAGGGAAAGGAGTTGTTTTTGACACGGGTGGATTAAGCCTGAAGCCGACTCCCAAATCAATGGACTACATGAAATCGGACATGGCCGGGGCCGCGGTGGTGGCAGCCACTCTCCAGGCTGTCAGCAGGGCGCGGTTACCGGTTCACGTGGTAGGACTGGTTCCGGCAACAGATAACCGCCCCAACGGAAATGCGATGGCTCCGGGTGATGTGATCACCATTTCTGATGGCACCACGGTCGAAGTACTCAACACCGACGCCGAAGGACGGCTTATTCTTGCCGATGCACTCTGTTACGCCCGAAAATACAATCCCCTGCTGGTCATCGACCTGGCCACGCTCACCGGTGCAGCCTCGATCATCGCCGGGAATCAGGGCATCCTGGCCATGTCAAACAGTGCGGAACACCTCCATTCTTTAATGAAGAGCGGAGAAGAAGTGTATGAGCGAATAATCGAACTTCCGTTGTGGGAGGAATTCGCCACCCCGCTCAAATCGGATGTGGCAGACATGACCAACCTCGGAGGCCGCGAAGGCCAAACCATAGTAGCTGCTAAGTTTCTGGAACATTTCACCCACTTTCCCTGGATTCACCTTGATATTGCCGGCACTGCCTTTGTCTTTGAAAAAGAGGGTTATAAGTGCAAAGGAGCCACTGGAAGCGGAGTGCGCCTGCTCTTTAACTTTTTGAAATATCTTAAATAAAAACGTAAATTTGCCAGCTCTTCTGGGATTAATTAATAACCGACAACGATATGGTATACAACTCTAAAATAAAAGTGGGCATTTCCCACGGAGATATAAATGGAATTGGCTATGAAGTGATCATTAAGACACTGGCCGACAGTCACATACTTGAAATGTGCACTCCCATTGTGTATGGCTCTCCCAAGGTGGCAGCCTATCACCGGAAAGCCCTGAACATGGAAAATGTGAGTTTCAACCATGTCAGGGGAGCACAGGAAGCTTCTCCCAACAAAGCCAATATTATCAATTGTATCGACGAGAATATCCGCGTAGAACTGGGAAAATCCACCCCTTCAGCCGGAGAATCCTCCTTTTTGGCATTGGAGAAGGCTGTCAGTGACCTTCAGAAGGGCCTGATTGATGTTTTGATCACCGCTCCAATCAATAAGCATAATATTCAGAGCGAGCATTTCAAGTTTCCGGGACACACGGAATATCTGTGCCGCCAGTTCAATGCCGAAGATTGCGTAATGCTGATGGTCAGTGAAAACCTGAGGGTCGGAGTGGCTACGGGCCATGTACCGCTCAGCGAAGTTCCTCGGCTGTTGACAAAGAAAAAGATACTTTCCAAGCTGAGGATCATACAGCGCAGCCTGATTCAGGATTTTGCCGTCACCAATCCCCGGATTGCAGTGCTGAGTCTGAATCCTCATGCCGGTGACAACGGCCTGATCGGGAAAGAAGACCAGGAAATCATTATTCCGGCAATCGATCAGGCGCGCGATGAAGGCATTACAGCCCTGGGACCCTACCCTGCCGACGGTTTCTTTGGTTCGGGTGATTATGCCCGGTTTGATGCGGTCCTGGCCATGTATCACGATCAGGGGATGGTTCCATTCAAACTGATTTCGTTTGACCGGGGCGTAAATTACACCGCCGGCCTTTCGGCTGTCAGGACATCCCCCGCACATGGTACAGCTTACGACATTGCCGGAGAGGATAAAGCATCACCCGATTCCTTCAGGGAAGCACTTTATCTCGCCATCGACATATATAAAAACAGGCAGATTTACAGGGAAATTTCACACGACCCGCTGAAGAAGTTTGACATCAACCCCAACCAGGTGGATGAGAACATCGATATCGAAGCCGAGGAAGATTCACTCTAATTCCCTGCTGCCATGTATGAGTTTGTACAGGGTGACGTTGTCGAGTTAAACCCGGCATATGTTGTGATTCAGGCCGGAGGGATCGGTTATTCTGTCCATATTTCTTTGAATACTTTCTCTCTCTTTCAGGGACAAAAGCAGGTTAAAGTCTATACCCAGCTTATTGTAAGGGAAGATGCGCACCTGTTGTTTGGATTTGCCACCCTGTCGGAAAGGGAGCTGTTCAGAAACCTCCTTTCGGTAAACGGGGTAGGGGCTGCCACTGCACTGATGATGCTTTCCTCTCTCACGCCCGATGAGATCATCTCAGCCATTGCTTCTGAAAATACTGCCCTGCTGAAATCAGTAAAAGGAATCGGCTTAAAAACTGCCCAAAGGATTATTATCGACCTGAAAGATAAAATGGGCAAAGTGGCATCGGTGGAACAATTTTTAATTCCGGAAAACAATACCATCAGGAATGAAGCGTTATCAGCATTGGTTATGCTGGGTTTTGCCAGAAAAGAAGCCGATGCGGCACTGGGAAAAGTTTTAAAGGAAAATCCCGGGGCCAACGTGGAGAAAGTGATCAAGCTTACATTAAAAAGGTTATAACAGTTGATGAGATTGCACAGGTCCGTTAGAAATATTTTCACCTTTACCATCATGATTTCCCTGTTTACCCCCGGAGGAGGTTTCCTTTCCCGGGCGGAAATAAACGAATGGGATGAAAATCATACTGAAGA
>Ga0116193_1003364_pt1 | contig 11570 bp, 14 predicted proteins | sample AD_UKC115_MetaG_FD_89892 | JGI IMG/M metagenome (GOLD analysis project Ga0116193, IMG submission 89892) | Active sludge microbial communities of municipal wastewater-treating anaerobic digesters from Hong Kong - AD_UKC115_MetaG | ecosystem: Engineered > Bioreactor > Anaerobic > Digestate...
ATGCAACAAGTCATTGTAAGTTACTTCTTTCCCGCCTGAGTCGAGGTAGGCCAGCGGGTCATCGAGGTTGTCCAGCTTGTCGTCCAGGATTTTACGCATCTGGCACTCAACTCCCAGTCCAAGCCGCTTTCCCACGTTAAACTTGAAGCCAACTCCGAAAGGAATTGCCGGCGCAATGACCGAGTTCTTTTTTTCCGCGGTCCCTTTGTTGTGCCGCTGGTTAAACTGATAAATGGCCGCCGGATCAAGTTCGTAGCGGTAATACATTACCCCTAAACCTGCAGTTATATACGACGAAAATGACGCTTTACTGGATCCTAACATGTAGCGAAGATAATTGATTTCCGCTTGAATCGTCAAATCCTGCACACCTTTGCTGAATTCCCAGGGCTGTTCCTGGATAACTCCCTCGCCGGCAATGTTTCCGGTCAGAAGCATTCCTCTGGCGCTTATCCGCGGATTGAAATTGTATCTGAAATAGGCCCCAAAAAACGGATTGGGTGACTGAAAGAAAGTATTTCCTTCAATGTCGCCCAAATAACCCGATGTTCCTCCCCAGATGCCGATATCGGCAGTCTTTGATTGGGAAAAGCCTGAAACAGAAAAAAAACATCCCAAAATCGCAACAAACAATTTCTTCATTGGGTCAAGAGTTTTTATTCGTATTTATAAGTTTCAGGTATTCCTTTGTATTTCATTCAAATTCAATTAGGTAAGCTATAAAATCAGAAAAAATCTCCGGCCTGTTCTTCCTCTTTCCAACGAGGTCAAACAGCGCTGGTTTTTTAATTTGATTTTTTGTAACTCACAGTAAATCAATGAACTCTTGTTGGTTTTTTGAACATAAACGTTTTCAAGAGCTACAAAAGTAATACAATTTGAAAAAATACATACCTGAATGCTCTTATAAAACCCAAACAGAGGTTAAAAATTGTTAAGCTCCGGGATTTTTCAATTGCGGCGGTCAATGCCCCACATGAGCTTATTTCGCAGGGTATTAAAGAAGGATTGATCGGGCAGATGAAGGGTTTTCAGCTTAAATCCTGCCTTGCGGATGGAGAGGGTGGTGGCGAGTTCCACATTTACCGAACGGGAGTCGAGCGAAGTGAGGAACTGGCTGCCGCGGCCCTCTACCCGGAGGGTGAGCAGGTGGCGGTCGGGGACTACAATCGGCCGGATGGTTAAGTTGTGCGGAGCGATGGGGGTGATGACGAAATTTTCGGAATCGGGGGTCAGAATGGGGCCGCCCACACTGAGCGAATAGGCCGTTGAACCGGTCGGAGTGGCAATGATCAGTCCGTCGGCCCAGTACGAATTGAGGAATTCGCCGTTGATGCTGACATGAACGTTAATCATCGACGAACTGTCGGTTTTGAGCACGGTCATTTCGTTGAGGGCGTAATTGAAGTCGAAGTCGGGCGCTCCGTGCAGGTTTACCTCGAGCAGGGTGCGCTCGGTGATTTCATAATGGTTATTAAGGATATCGGTAAGTCCCGAAATGATCTGCTCCTGTGAAATGTCGGCCAGAAACCCGAGCCGGCCGCTGTTGATCCCCACCACCGGAATGTCGAAATTCCGGATGGTCAGGAACGACTGCAGAAAAGTGCCGTCGCCGCCCACACTGAAGATAAAAGCAACCTCTTCGTCAAAATCGCTATGCGAATAGAAAAAGTCGCAGCAGCAGGGTTGGTATCCCAGCTGTTTCGAGAGGTATTCGTAAAACGGATGGTAAAGATGGACTTCGACGTTGTTTTTTTTCATAAACTGGAAAAAGTTGTGCAGAACAGGCACAAAATCGTGCTGGATCGAAGTTCCGAAAATGGCTACCTTCATAACGGTACTTTTTTAAATATCCATATAACGTAAAAACTGGTCCATCCGGTCCTGGTACAGGTCGCCCAGCATCGAATCGTCGGTGTACACGGCCGAGATGTTGTAATCGTACCGCATAAAGGTTTGAATGATGGGGGATAGATCCAATTTGTCGAGTTTGAGGGTTACATTCAGGTTGTCGGAATCCTGAATTTTGTTGACAAACAGGCTGAGGATCCGCATGTCGTTTCCTTCGGCAATTTGTCCGATCTGGCTGAGGGAGTAGTTGTGCATGCTCACTTCGAGAATGATAACCCCGCCCGGTTCCTGCAACGAGAAGAGCTGCGCAAACTTGCGGGCCAGTTCATACAGGGTGATCACTCCGAGGTAGGTGTGCTCGTCGTCGACAACAGGCACCACGCTCAGCTTGAGTTTGTACATGATGGAAGCCACTTCGAATACGTGCTGGCTTTTGTGTACATGCGGGGTGTGCAGTTGCATCATCTGCTTTTCAATCGGCGAGTCGAGCAGGTTCAGATCATAAATAAACTTGTCTGAAATCAGTCCGAGATATTCCTTCTCCTTCACCACCGGAAGGTGCGATACCCTGAAAACGTCCATCCAGTTGAGCGCCTGCTGCCCGGTGTCGGTCAGGCGCAGGGCGGGTACAACGTCTGATATGAGATTTTCTGCCAGCAATGTTTTTTATTTTTTTGTTTTCACGGCCTGTCCATTTTCCTGAAATGGCTCTGCAAATTTAAGGAAAAATGAAGAGAGCTGTTTCCGTTTGACATTCAACAGGTTGTTTTTGCCGGTGTGTTTCGCCCTGTAAAAACTAACCGTCGTTTTTTGCGCCATTCAAAATCTTAATAGTAACTTGCAGTCCAATTTTAAGGATATGACCAGACTCAGTGTAAATATAAACAAAATAGCAACACTGCGTAATTCGCGGGGAGGAAACGTCCCCAACGTAGTGCAGGCAGCGGTGGCTTGCCAGAAATTCGGCGCACAGGGAATCACGGTGCATCCGCGGCCCGACGAACGGCACATCCGCCGGCAGGATGTTTATGACCTGAAACCTGTTATTACTACCGAATTTAATATCGAAGGGTATCCCAGCGAAGATTTTTTGCAACTGGTTACCGCAGTCAAGGCTGATCAGGCTACACTGGTTCCCGACCGGCCGGGACAGCTCACCAGCGATCATGGCTGGAAAACCCACAAAAACCTCTCTTTTCTGAAAGAGGTGGTTGCCCGGTTGCAGGAGAATGGCATCCGTGTTTCGCTGTTTGTCGACCCGGAAGTGGACGATGTGGAGGGCGCTGCCCTGGCAGGAGCCAACCGGGTTGAGCTCTACACCGAACCGTATGCAACGCTCTTTCCGGTCGACCGCGAAAAAGCGGTGGCTCCTTTTGTGCAGGCAGCCGAAGCAGCCCGCCAGCTTGGCCTGGAGTTAAATGCCGGGCACGACCTCAGTCTGCAAAACCTGAATTTCCTCTTCACACGCATTCCTTACCTGAAAGAGGTTTCTATCGGGCACGCCCTGATTTCCGATGCCCTTTACTTCGGATTGGAAACGACCATTCAGCAATACCTGGCCTGTTTGAAGTAATTATGAAGCTTTTTTTCCGGAAAGAAGGTACGGGCATTCCGTTGGTGATTCTTCACGGGTTGTACGGATCATCGGACAACTGGCTGACCATCGGAAAAAAACTGGCTGAACGGTACACCGTTTACCTGGTCGATCAGCGCAATCACGGGCATTCGCCGCACGCTGCCGAACACACGTTTGAGGCCATGAAAAACGACCTCGCCCTCTTTTTCGACGAGCAGCAGCTGGAACAGGCTGTTTTGCTGGGGCACAGCATGGGGGGAAAAACAGCCATGTATTTTGCAGCGGACTATCCCGAACGGGTGAAAAAACTGGTGGTGGCCGATATCGCCCCGAAAGATTACCTGCTGGAAGAGGAGAACCAGTACCACCTGCACCGGCAGATTTTGCTGGCGATGCTCGAAATGGATTTCCTAAAGGTAAAAACCCGGCAGGAGGTGGAGGAGCGGTTGAACGAAAAAATTGACGACCCCCGTATCTGTAAATTTCTGATGAAAAATGTGGAAACCGACCGGAAAAATCACCGGCTGAAATGGCGTCTCAACGTGCCTGTTTTGTACGATTTCCTCGAAGAAATTGTGAGCGGGGTCAGCCTGCATTGGCTCGACGACCGGATTCCGATTACGGCCTATCCGGTGGTTTTTATCCGCGGACTTCAATCTGATTACATTCGCGATCAGGATATCCCGGGCATTTTGAAAATATATCCCGAAGCCCGGATTGTTGATATCCCCGATGCCGGCCACTGGCTTCACGCCGAGCAGCCGCAGCTTTTTCTTGAAGCAGTTCTGCAATGTTGTTGAATGATGTCGGGTTTTATACCACATATTAATGGTCCGGAGAAAAGTTCAGCAGGCGTTTGGACAGCAGGTTGGATCAATGGCTTCATCTGATTTTTTGAAAAATGAGAGAATATACGCTTGACGCAGCAGGTTATCCCTACCGGATCCGGGAAGAAGGAGCTGGTTTTCCGGTGATCTGGCTGCATGGAATGTTTCACTCGCTGGAGGTGGAGGAGCAGTTTGCCGTGGTGGATTTTTCCAGGCTGGCAGCCCGTTTTCGCCTCATCCGCATCGAACTTCCGGCACATGGCGACTCGCCGGTGGCCGCGGGTGCCGTGCGGCTGACCTGGCCCAGCCTGTCCGGTGACCTGATTAACCTGGCCGGACAACTGCAGCTGGAACGGTTTTTTATCGGCGGATTCTCGCAGGGAGCTGCCATTGCCACCCATGTTGCACTGAAAATGCCAGACCGCGTTGCAGGGCTGATTCTGGCCATGCTGCCCAAAATCTGGGACTCGCGTCCCGAAGTCCGGAAAACCTATTCGAAAGTGCTGGGCCGGCTGCACGACGGAAATTACCGGCAGGTGTTGTCGCGCCTGTTTTCGCTCAATAAATATCCGCCGGCTTTTTTGGGAGAAGAGGCGACAGGCGTGCAGCAGGCGATCATCCAGAAGATGCTGAACCGGCCTTGTGAAGCGTTCTGCCAGATTTTGAAAGGAGCTGTTGAAAGCGATTTTTCCGGTCGGGCCGAAGTGGCCTGCCTGCCGCTCCCGGCCTTTATGCTTGCCTGGGAAAATGACGCCAATCATCCCATCGAAAGTTCGCTGGAAGTGAGGGCGGTGCTGCCGCGTGCGGAATTAACCGTTTTGACAGAAAAAGAAGCATTTTTGCGTGCGTCGGAGCGGTTGGAGGCTTTTATTTTTAATAATCTGTAAACAAACAGACTATTTTTCTTCCACTTTGTATGATCGGGTATTTGCTTCTGGAAAAATTTCTAACTTGCAGTCGGAATACAAAAAATAACAGCAAACTGATATGGATATGAACAGAGTCGCAGACCGAATTGACCGCCTTTCCGAATCGGCAACCCTGGCCGTGGCGCAAAAAAGCAGGGAACTGAAAGCGCAGGGAATTGATGTGATCAGCCTGGGAGTCGGGGAGCCCGATTTCAATACGCCTGATTTTATCAAAGAAGCTGCCAAGAAGGCCATTGACGACAACTATTCGCACTATTCGCCGGTGCCGGGTTATCCCGAGTTACTCACTGCCATTGTCAACAAACTGAAGCGCGACAACAACCTGGATTACCAGCCGGCCCAGATTGTGGTTTCAAACGGCGCCAAACACTCCCTGGCCAACGTGCTGCAGGTGGTGGTCGACAAAGGCGACGAGGTGATCGTTCCGGCGCCTTACTGGGTAACTTACGTTGACCTGGTCAAATATTCCGAAGGCGAAAACGTGATCATTGAAACTTCGGTGGAAAACGATTTTAAGATTACGCCCCAGCAACTGGAAGCGGCTATTACACCCAAAACCAGGGCCTTTTTATTCAGCAGTCCCAGCAATCCGACCGGCAGTGTTTACACGCGCGAAGAGTTGCAGGCTTTTGCGGCCATTTTTGCCAAACATCCCAATATCATCGTCATCTCCGACGAAATTTACGAACACATCATCTACGGGAAGAAGTTCGAGTCGATTGCACAGTTCCCCGAAATCAAAGACCGCGTGGTCATTGTCAACGGCGTGTCGAAAGCGTATGCCATGACCGGTTACCGGATTGGATTTATTGCCGCGCCGCTGTGGATTGCCAAAGCGTGCAACAAATTGCAGGGACAGTTTACTTCGGGACCCAATTCGGTGGCACAGATCGCGTCGGTGGCTGCCTTTAATCACGATGGCAGCGAAGTGAAGAAAATGGTGGCGCGTTTTGAACAGCGCCGCGACCTGGTGATGTCGTTGCTGGCCGAAATTCCGGGCCTGAAAACCAGCAAACCCGACGGCGCCTTTTATGTCTTCCCCGACGCTTCTTCCTATTTCGGAAAGAGTAATGGGGAAATGACCATCCACAATGCCGACGATCTCTGTTTCTACATCCTGAGCAAAGCTTATGTGGGCGTGGTGTCGGGCGATGCCTTTGGCGCCCCCAACTGTTTCCGGATTAGTTATGCCGCGTCGGAAGAGGAGTTGGTCCTGGCGTTGTCGCGGATCAAAGAGGCGCTGGCCAAATTGAAGTAACCAAACCTTTTCAGATAATTCAACAGGAACCTGGCGGCAAAAGCAGTCAGGTTTCGTTTTTTTGGTAGATGAGCTGCACCATCGATCCGGAGAGAAGCTCTGTTTTTTGCAGGGAGAAACGCGAATAACCGGAGAAATCGCCAAATAGCCGGATGCCGCTGCCCAAAACTGCCGGCACGTAGGTCAGGATCATCTGGTCGATCAAACCGGCTTCGAGTAACAGCCCATTGATTTGTCCGCCCCCAACCAGCCAGATATCCCGGCCCGGTTGCTGTTTCAGTTGTCCGACAAAGGCAGGGAGGTCGCCCGAAATAAAACGAACGGGGTTTCCGTCTGCCGGATGGTCTTTTCTGCTGAAGACAAAATTTTCTTTTCCGGTGTAAGGAAACGGCTCGCCCATCGCGAGGATGATCCGGTAAGTTTTATAGCCCATCAGGGTGGTGTCGATGGTCTCCAGAAAATCGAGGTATCCGTATTCGTTGGGGTCGGGATTGGGATTTTCGGGATCGGTCAGCCAGTTCAGGTCGTCATCTGGTCCGGCAATAAAACCATCGAGGCTTACGGCCGTGTAGAGGATTACTTTTCGCATAAAACGGTTGTTTGAGCTTTTTCCTGTTAACAACTGAAGAAATCCTTTGTTAAGGCCGGGGAGAAAAAAGTTCAGGGCACTATCCTTTGATGCTGATCTCCTCCAGCCGTTTGGGATCGGTGATGACGATATCTTTTCCGTCCAGCAGAATGATCTCCTCTTTTTCGAACTCTTTCAGAAATTTCACCGCACTTTCGGTTGAAATGGAAGCGAAGTCGGCAATGTCCTGCCGGGTAAGATGACAGAAAACCTCTTCGGCAAGAAACCCCGGCTGCGAGAGGTAGAGCAGGGCCGAGGCCAGTTTTCCGCGCATCTGTTTGTAGGATAGGTTTTTGATTATTTCAAGCAGAAAGGTTTCGTGCCTGAAATTTTTGGATGTGATACGAAGCGCAAAACCAACATTTTCTTTCAGCAACCCCAGCAACGCCTCCTTGTCGATCATGCACACGGCGGAGTCTTTCAAGGCGACGGCCGAGTAGGCGTAAATATTTTCGTCGAAGAGTACCGGAAAGGCCAGAAAATCGCCGCGCCGCGCCAGCCTGATGTTGATCTGCCGGTTGGCGCCGGTTTGCAGATACAGCTTTACCAGCCCGTCAACCACATACATTACATACGGCGCAAAAGCTCCCTGTTTGAACAGGTTTTCGCCCTTCAGGTAAAGAAGTTGCGTCTTTTTTTTCTCGATCAGTTTTAGCTCTTCGGGATCCAGTTCCCGGAAACATTCCGGCGAATGGCCGGCCGGGGACTTGCGGTCCTGGTTTTCATTCTCCAACATGATTGTTTTGCTGAAATTTTTCCAAAAATAAAGAATAGCCGGCAAATTGTTGCAATAAATGTGGGCGCCGTAGCCGAATCAACCGGTTGCTTTTATTGAGGTTATCCACGCCAGAAGAAGTTTTTTTGCGATCCGGTTTTGTCTGGCAACAGGAAAAAAGCTGTCAAATTTCAATTTTGGCGTTGTGATCCTTCAACCCCGGAAAGTTGCGGCAGCCGGCCAGCCGGTTTAATTTTGCCGCAGATTATCATTACCAATGAAAAGAGTTGCCATACCGGTTTTGGACGGAAAGCTGAGCGAAGATTTCGGAGCATGCACGCACGTCGAAGTTTTTGATCTGGAGAGGCAGGCGGTTAGGAAACACCAAATTTTAACGCCGCCCTGCCGTGAAAGCAGCCTGCTGCTTGCGTGGATCGCCCGTCAGGGAATAACCGATGTTATTGCCAACCATGTCGACCCGGAAATTGCCGCGCTGTTTTCAATGGAAAAAATTAGTCTGTTCGTTGGTGTCGTGCCCCGCTCACCCGATCTGCTGGTGGCAGATTATCTGAACGGGACACTCACGTCGGACCGGGAGATGATTCGAAAAATAATCTCCTGAACCAGATTGAATCGCAACATTAAAATCAGAATATTATGAAAATGTTACAGACAAGTCTGCACGAGATTGAATCGGCAGCAGAGCTTCAGAAAGTGTTATCAGAAAATGAGAATGTGATGGTTTGCTGTGGCCGGATGGGCCCCATGTGTATCCCGGTTTATGAGGTGATGGAAGAGATCGGGGACGATTATGACCATGTGAAATTTGCCGTGATGGCGTTCGACAGCCCCGAAGCCGGTGTCATCCGCAACGCCCCTGAATGCCGGGGTTTTATGGGACTGCCATTTACGATGTACTACAAAAACGGACAGGTGGTGAAGGCTACTTCGAGCATTCAAAGTATGCAGCAGGTCACCTCGATCCTTGACGAACAGTTCTCAAAAGCATAACTATTCAGTTGGCCGGCGCCTGTGTTGAACAGGTTCCGGCCATTAATTCCGACAAGCTATGAACGATATTTACGATGTAATGATCCTGGGAGCCGGGGCCGCCGGACTCACTGCCGGCATTTATGCTTCGCGCGCCAGGCTCAAAACGCTGATCCTGAACGAAGGCGCCGTGGGCGGACAGATGGTGCTTACCAACGAAATCGCCAACTATCCGGGCGTGGAGACCACCAACGGATATGCGCTGGCCAACGTTATGAAAAAACAGGCCCGCGATTTTGGCTGTACCATCCGCTCGAACGTAAAAATTGCCCGTTACGCCCTTGCTGGCGAAATTAAACAGGTGGAGCTCGAAGACGGCCGGGTTTTTTCGGCCCGGACCGTGATTCTGGCGCCGGGTGGAAAACCGCGGATGCTCAACATTCCGGGCGAAGAGACTTTTAAAGGAAGGGGGATTTCCTATTGTGCAACCTGCGACGGCGATTTTTTCACCGGCAAGGAGTTGATTGTGGTTGGCGGCGGAAATTCGGCACTCGAAGAGGCGGTGACGCTTACCAACTTTGCCTCGAAAGTGACCATCGTCCACCAGTTTGATCAGTTTCAGGCGTTTGCCCACGCCATCGAAGAGGCCCGCAAAAATCCGAAGATCAACTTTGTGATGGAATCCGAACTGCGGGCTTTCAGCGGAAACGGGACCCTCGCAAAGGTTACGGTGGAGCACCTGCCAACCGGCGCTCTTATGGAAAAAACTGTCGACGGTGTTTTTATCTTTATTGGCTATCTTCCCAATACTGCTGCGCTGCAGGGGGTGATCCGGCTTAACGAACGCCAGGAAATTGTGGTGGATGCCGACATGAAAACCAATCTTCCCGGGGTATTTGCCGCCGGAGATTGTATCGTGAAAAAATACCGGCAGGTGACCACCGCCGTTGCCGAAGGAACCATCGCGGCCCTCAGTGCCGCGGAATATTTGAGGAAATAATTCGGACGAAAAAAATATCTACTTTCGACCTGAATAAAAAGTAAAACAGCAGATGAGTACCATGTTTATTATTATTGCAGCCGTCGCCCTTCTTTTTATCGGCTGGATCGTTTATTCGTACCAGCGGATGAAAAAGATGCCGGCTGTTGCCGACAACCCCAATGTAAAAACGTTAACACAGAATAATTTCAGGCAGCAGGTGCAGGCCGGACTGATTCTGGTCGATTTTTGGGCGCCCTGGTGCGGTCCCTGTAAAATAATCGCACCGGTGCTGAATGAGATTGCCGAAGAGCATTCGCCCAAGCTGCGGATCGGAAAGGTAAATGTTGACCATCAGCAGCAGCTGGCTGCCAAATACAAGGTTCGCAACATTCCTACGCTCGTTCTCTTTAAAAATGGTAAAGAGGTAAAGCGGTTTGTAGGTGTCAAATCGAAAAAGGTGTTGATGGCCGAGGTGGCTGAATATCTGGGGTAATTCCTGAAAAAAAGAGCTGAAGAAGAAATCCCCCGACGGAATTTTCTTCTTCAGCTTTTTGGCTCAGGCAGCCGTCAGACGAGGCTGTTCTGGTATTTGTGGCGCGAATTGAGAAATTTGTCGAGCACCACCAGCAGCGAAGCCGAAAGCAGAATGCCGGCAAAAGTTAGCGGCAGCGAACCAAACAGGTCGAGTATTCTTTGATACATTCCTTCCATTTTGGTCAGGTCGGGCGAGGGCAGTTTGTCGAGCAGTCCTTCGGCGGCCGTTATTTCGGCTGAATTGCCCACCGGAGCGCCACTGCCAGATAAAATCAGGGCGGCAGCAGCAACTGCCAGAAACAGCAGGACAAAAATCCAGAACCTCTTGCCCAGGATCGGCTCGGTGGTGAAAGCCGGTCTTTTTTCAGCTTCGGCCAGCACACCAGCCATCACTTTCATCGAAAAGTCGTTACCGGGCGATTCAAGCCTGATATTTTTCATCACTCTCCGCAATTCCTGGTCTTCGTCTATCCTTTTCATAGCAGTGAATATTCTTCTTTTTTCATCAAATCATTCATCATCGTATAGAGCTTTTTTCGCGACCGGTGAAGTCTGATCTTCACATTGCTCTCTCCCAATCCGGTGATCCGGCAAATGTCGTCGATGCTCTGGTCTTCGTAATAGTACCACACCATCAGCAGGTAGTCATCCTCGGGGAGCTGTTTCATCGCCAGTTCCAGGTATTTGGAGCGGTTCTCCTCCGGAATTTCGTCCCAGGCTGCGTTGGTGGTCTCTTCCGGCAGCTGGATATTGTCAATCGGGGTGGTGTCGAACTTCTGTTTTCGCACGTGGGTGATGCAGGTGTTGTAGGTGATACGGTACAGCCACGTCGAAAATTTGGCTCTTCCCTGAAACGAACCGATGGAGCGGTAAGCTTTGATAAAAGCCTCCTGCGCCATCTCTTCCGCCTCCTCCCGATTTTTCAGAACTTTCAGCGCAATCGAAAAGACAACATGCTGGTATTTTTCAACCAGATACGAAAAGGCATTGGCGTTACCCTGTTGAACCTTTTCAATGATGCGTTGCTCTTCGGTCTGCGTCATAACACCCCTATGACGTTGTTTTTTTTAATCGGTTACCAAAATTCGGAATTTTTTTTGATTTTTTGCTGATGATGGTCTGGCCTGTTCCGATTTTTGCCTGCATACTATTATCGGGTGATTTTTGTTTTCCGGTGTAACCCGTAAAAAGTTGATCCAGTCAATAACTCTCCATTAATTTCTGAGGAAGGTCAAATGTTTTCTGAAAAGAAAGAGATAATTCTTTTGGAAAAAAACCGG
>Ga0116193_1003367_pt1 | contig 11564 bp, 9 predicted proteins | sample AD_UKC115_MetaG_FD_89892 | JGI IMG/M metagenome (GOLD analysis project Ga0116193, IMG submission 89892) | Active sludge microbial communities of municipal wastewater-treating anaerobic digesters from Hong Kong - AD_UKC115_MetaG | ecosystem: Engineered > Bioreactor > Anaerobic > Digestate | place...
ATATTATTTTAAACTATTTTATTCATTATTTTCTATTCAAATTAATATTAAACAGTTTTAATATATACGAATTATGTTCCTTTTTAATAAAATAAAGAATAATAATAACAAAATAAAATTTTACTTAAAAAAAAATATACAAAATAGACCATTTTAAATTAAAATAAAATACTTTAATAATGGAAATATTAATAAAAAAAACTTAAATTTAAATATTTTTAATCCTAAAATTATATTAAAACAAAATAACATAGTAAGTTTAGCCCTAAACTTATAAAATAAAAGAAATTAATTAATACCTTAACGAACTATTTTAAATTTTATTAAAACATTTAACAAATCTACAACAAAATGATACAAAAAGTATATATTTTAAAAGAATTATATATCAAACAATGTTTAAAACATTATAAAAAAAATTACGGGGAGGTAAAAAAAGATGGAATTTACAATAATCACAGTTGAAACAGACAAAAAACATTTACATGTTATAGTTGAAGAATTACAACCAAAAACTGTTATATTCATCAGCCCCCACGCAGAAGATCAAAAAGTTAAAGAAGCAATAAACTACTTATCCAATACATTTGGAAGACACCTACTACTTAAAAAATACAACATAGATAAATTAGATGTAGTAAAAAACACTAAAGAAATCACAGACCTAATAGATAAAGAATCCTCATTAGGAAATCAAGTAATAATCTACATAACAGAACATAGAGAATACAGTTTCTGTTTATCATACGGAGCATACTCCCGATCCAAAGATATAAAACGAATAGTTGAAGTGAATCGTAAAGGAGACATAGTAGACTTACCAGTACTCAGATATCATTTATCAACCAATAAAATCAAACTATTAAAACAATTAAACGAAAAAGAACAAACATTACAATCTCTTTCAGAAAATTTAAACTTATCCGAAGGAATGATATATCACCATATAAGAGAACTACGAAACATAAACCTAATAAAAAAAGACGAACTAGACATTACCACAGCTGGAAGATTAGCTATAATTTAAAACAAAAATATAAAGTTTTAAATAATTAGTTCACATATATAATAAAAGAAACTTAAAAAAAAGATGAATTAAAAATTTATATATGGAGATAATAATGTCACAAACACAAATTATATCATGGAATACTAATGGATTAAGAACACGATTCAAAAATGGAGAATTACAAACAATACTTGAAAAAAATCCCGACATAATACTATTTGAAGAAACAAGAACCCATTTTGAACAACTTGATTCTAAATTAAAAGAAAATGAAGATTACAATATTAACTGCATACCTGGTGAAACAAATAGATCTGCAGGTATAAGTTTATTCAGCAAAAATAGTCCAACTAGTATTAAAAAATATATTTATAAACCAAAAGATGCTCCAATTGGAAGATTTGCAAATATTAAATACTCTAATTTTAATATAATACAAGTTTATGGACCAACAGGCGCCGGAAATAAAGCTAAAATGGATGAAAAATTAGAATTCCTAGATGAAATCCTAAAATTAGCTGAAAAATTACAAAACAAAAACATTATAATAATTGGTGACTTTAACATCGCACATGATGAAATTGACACCACAATAGCAGGTAAAAAAGCAGGATTTACTGATGCAGAACGTGAATTCTTTAATAAGCTTGAAACATATGGATACATCGACACATATCGTGAAAAAAATCCTGAAACTGTAGCTTACACTAATTGGAAAACTGCAAAAGCTAGAGAAGAAAACACTGGAAACCGATTTGATTATGCTTATGTAAGTAAATCATTAAAAGACAAAGTTGAATCTAGTGAAATCTTAAATGATATTACCTCAACTAAAAATGCACCAATACAATTAATATTAAATTTATAAAATTTTTTTCCCACCTACTTTTTTTAATAAAATAAAACAAAAAAAAGGTTTTTTATGGTTAAAATAACTTGGAAATTAAAATTAGGAATCATTCTAATTATAATAAGCATATCCATTTACACCATAACTTTTTTACTTTTTCACAACTTAAATGAGATGTTCTTCCACTTTTTATTAGAATTTGGAGTAATTCCCATAGATTTATTAATAATTACACTAATTTTTGAAGATGAACTTGAATTAAAGAAAAGTGAACATAGAACAGAAAAATTAGATATGTTAATGGGAACTTTTTATTCACAAGTTGGAAACCAATTAATGGAAACAATCTATAAACAAAATAATATGCAGAATAATATTTGTGATAACTTAAATCAAATAGTTAATTGGAATGAAAATGATTTTCAAAAGAATATTGAATTATTCTTAAACAATCCTCCAATTTTTAAAACTAAATTTAACTCTCAAAAAGATTTAGATAATTTTTTAACTGAATTAAAAATTATTTTATCTAAAAACCGTTTATTTGTAGCTGATTTAATAAATAACCCATCACTTTTTCAAAAAGAAGATTTTAGCGACATGTTATTAAACATACTTCATTTAGATGAAGAATTAAATAGAAAAAGATTAATTACTTTAACAGAAGAAGATTATAAACATTTAATGGACAATATTAGTCGCACATATAATAAAATAATTATTCAATGGATTAAATATGTTAATTTCACTTATAAGAATTATCCTTATATGAAAGAGTTGATTTTCAGAACTAATCCATTTGATAAAGATTGCACCATATATGTAAAAGAATAAAAAAAAATTATTGTTTGTTACTTTTAATTATTTCAGATAACTTTACATGAGGATTTAAAAATCTTTCATCACTTAACTCCCCTTTAATATGTAATGCTAAAGTAGGACAGTGATGTATACATGCCATACACCATTCACAATGATGATTAAATATTGGAAAACCATCTTCTAACTGGATATTATTAACTGGACAAACCTTAGAACAGATTTCACAACTATTACAGAGTCCCTCATATAAGATATAATTTTTATCAACAATATTTAAATGATCATCATCAGTAAAATTATAATAAGGTAAAGATTCATAATCTGGAATCGGAGTATCCACATTAAAATCTTTTTTATTATAAATATCATTTTTAATTTGAGTTATTTGCTGATTTATCATTTCCTCAGTTTTAACTTGTTGTTCATAAGCCATTTCATATACTGGAAGAAAATTATCAACCATAAGAATCTTATTCAAGTAGTAATGTTTAAAACCCTTTTCTCTCAATAAATTTTCAATTATAGTCATTGCAGCTACAACTATACTACCATAAGTTAAGATTACAAAAACATAATCAGCATTAATATTTGCTTTTTTAATATATTCTTCTACAAGTCTAGGCATAGTATAATAGTAACATGGAATCACTAATCCCACAACATCATCAGTAATAGTGTATTGATTGTTTTTAATTAATTGTGGAATACTTAATAATTCTCCACCAATTTTTTTAGCTACATATAAACTATTACCCGTCCCAGTAAAATATAAAATTTTCATTACAAATCACCAAAATTTATTGTTTATTACTTTGTATTAATTCTAATAGTTTAATATTTTGGTTACGATAATGTTCATTATTTGTTTCACCTTTATCATGAATTGCACCTCTTGGACAATTATGATAACAGCCAAAACAATATTCACAATTTTTTCCAATAACTGGACCTTCATCCGTCATTATTATATTGCCTCTTGGACATATATCCCTACATATGTTACAATTATTACAAATATTTGTATTTATGTATAAACGTACTATGTGGGATAATATAACTTTATAAATAATGTCATAACCTATTTCTATAACTTTATTTTTTAAATTTGCTGGTATGTGATATTCATTTCTTCTAAGAATGTCATTTTTAATATTTTCAATTTTTTGATCAATTAAACGATTATCATGTTTTTCTTTTTCTTTTTTAATGTCATGAATTGGTGGAAAATTATCTGTCATTAAAACAACATTAGAATAATTAACATATAATCCTTTTTTAGTAAGTAATCTTTTTATTGGTTCAAGACAACCATAAAATTCTGTTCCATATGTCATTACTACAAATAGATAGTTAGCACTTATTTCCACTTTTTGTAAGTATTCTTTTACAATATTTGGCATTGTCATACAATACACAGGACAAACTATACCTACAATATCATCTTCTATGTTATACTGATTATTTTTAATTAATTGTGGAATACTTAATAGGTCACCACCAATCTTTTTGGCAACATATAAACTATTACCCGTTCCAGTAAAATATAAAATTTTCATAGTTTATTAGTTTATAATTCATTTTTTAAAAGTTTTTTCATGAAAAAAAAGTTATTAATATAAATTTAATGAATTTTTAATTAGGGTATGGTCATTTCATCAGATTTATGTTTATCACAGAAAGTTTTAAAATCACATGCATTACATGTTCTTTCATCTGCTTCGGCTTTCCAAGCATGTTTTATCCCCAATCCAGTTAATTCACTTATAGTACTTTTTTCTATATCCCCAACAACCTTATCAAACTCTTTTAAAGCATTATTTATTGATTTATTTTCAATATTCACTACTCGAACACAACGATCCATCATAAATTCACGTGATAATTTTGGATACTTTTTGTCATGATCCCATTCAAATATTAATTTTTCATCACGAGGATGATTTAATACATCAGTTTCTTCATTAATTAAATCTTCTTTTATAAGACTTAAATCTTCTTCAGATGGGACTAATTCATTTAAATAAAATATTATTCCCGCAACTACAGGTTTACTTCCCTCTTGCATTCTACGTAACCATGCATATGTTTGAATTTGCCAATTATGACGTGCCCAATTTTTACTACCATATGAAGGACGTTTCATCCCTTTATAATCTATAATAATTTCATATTCATCTGATTCATAACTTTGAATATGTTCTTTGAAGTTTTCATCTTTAAGTAAATATTGTATGATTTTATTCGAATTTTCTGAACTTTGATTGGTTTCAATAGTTTGTTCTATCTTTATACTACTTAAAACATCTATTACTCCATTTATACTGTAATAATTACTTCTACTGTACCCTTCACGGTAATCTGGCATATCTCGAATTCCTTTTAATAAAACTTCAGCATTATCTATTAATGGGAATAAATCTGGTCCTAAAACATTTATTGCTGTTTCTGCACGATTACTGTATAATAGTTTATGAGGATGTTGTGTTGATGGACATTGTGCTTGATTATTATTTGGTTTATTATAGTGACAATAATAATCTTCTGGAGGATATAATCCTCTTACTTGTAATCTTTTATCTATCATTTCTTCTAATGGCCTTATATCACGTTTCCAATCCCATGGAAAAGGTTTATGTTCATTTGCATATTTTAAATATGCTTCTTCCATCATCCCATGAATGAATTCCCCAAACCATAATTGGACAGGTTTACTTGGAGGTAATGTTCCCTTGTTTTGATAACGATATTGTAAGTTACATGTTAAAAAACTTAATAAATCACCAGTTAAATTATATTCAGGCATAATAAATGCTTTGCTTCTACTTGATAATTCCATAATTAATAATCCTCCCCTAAAATTTTTTTTTAGATTAAGTATACCTCTTCAAATCCTATGTACTCCTCATCTCGGTTCCAACCTACTGCTACATTAGGTATGTTTTTATGATTGTTTTTTGACATATATCCATCAATATTTGGATATAAACCAATAAGGAGTAGTACATCTTCTGCTCGTGAGAATGCTACAAAATATAATCTTGTTAAATCATCAAAATCCCTGTCTGTTACTTTACGTTCTGATTCTCCTAGGCTACTGTAACTGCGTATTTTATCTTCTAAGTTTAAATTTTTAGATTCTTTTTTAGGGAATCTTAAAATACTAGTGCTAGCTTGGTTTTTATTAAATCGTGACCCTACATCTACAATTACTAATGGGAATTCTAGTCCTTTTGATTGATGTATACTCATTATATTTAATCGATTTTCTGGTAGAGTGTATAATAATGATTCATCAATACTCACTCCTCCATTTGCTATAGGTATAAAAATGTTCCATATTGCTTCGTTTATACTTTTTCTTTCCATTTCTCCTTTGGAATCAAATACAATATGTGCACTGAATTCATTGAAAAAACCTGTTTGACTAATTGTTTTAGTTATAGCTTCTAAGTATACAAGTCCTTCTATATCATCTTGTAATTCGGGTACCCAAGTAATTAATTTGTATGCAAGGTCTACTAAACTAACTCTTTTAGGCCACTTATCTAATTTTAATGGTACTCTAGCTTGCCAATGTTCCATGAAATCTTTAAGTGAAATTGGTTTAGTTGGTTCAGGAGACTCTTCAATATATGCAAGAGCATGTTTTCTCCATTTTTTCATATAATGGTCTGCAAGAATTGGAATTTTATGATTACCTTTCTGCACTTTAGCTCCAGGATCTATACATTCAAGCATTAAACCACAAAACGCACTAACAGCTGGAACACTCTGTAAATCTTGTCCTCGAGGATTAAAAACCTCAATAGGATTACTACCTCGAGCTAATTGTTGTTTTAAATAATAAGGGAAAAGATAACCATTACGATTTTTTTCTTTTGGAGAATAAGTTAACATAGCAATATCAGAAGGAGAACCATTTTCAGGGTCTAATTGTAAAACAATTCTATCTTTTTCATCTGCTAAATCTATATCTAATTTTCGACTATTCAACACTACATCAACATTATCACTACTAGTTCTTTTTGCAGATTCTTTGGTTAATACTCGTTTAACTTTCATATTAACCTCTTTACCATTAACTAAATTACGAATAAGTTTACTTAAATCATTAGCTAATGTTTCAGGATTATTACGAAACATCCCTAAAACTGGAATATTCTTTTTCTCACTACGCGCATATTCAATTTCAGGCTTTTCTTTTACACGAGCCTCTTGATAATGTGGATCTAATTCCACAAAATGATTACATAAATCCACAATACCTTTACTTGATCGATAATTGTTTTTTAAATTGATTTCAGTAATTTTAACTCCTAAATTTTCCTCTGCACGTTCCATATAATTTGTAAAAAGATCTACAGTTGCTCCCCTGAATCTGTATAATGATTGATCATCATCACCAACAACAGTAATATTTCCTCCATTATTTATAGCATTTTTAGCTATTTTAAAGTATATTTTCTCTTGTAAAAGGTTAGTATCCTGATATTCATCTACAAGAACAATTTTAATACCATTTAAAAAGATTTGTAACTTTTCATCATTTAATTTTTCAAGGAAACGATATTCTAACATTGGAAAATCAAGCATGTTACGTTTTTCTAATTCCATCACATAATTTTCTATACAATCTAATGCTATTTGTGCTCCTTTACTATCTTCATCTTTTCTTATATCTTCCCATTGAACAAGATCATAGTATAATCTATCTTTAATATTTAGAAGAAATTCTGCCATTTTATTTGGGTTGGTTAATATTTTTGTAGGATTATCTGAAACTTCTCCATTTACAATGCTTGTTAAGTAATTCTGTAATTCCTTATTCTGATATATATTATCTTTAAATAAACCTACATTAATCATTGCACTTCGTGTTATGAATTCTTCTATAACTATTGGTTGATTTGTTCCAGGATCCCTATGCACTCTCATTAATTCCTCGGACACACTATCAAGTGTTCCTGTTAATACTTGATTTAAATCTAAACGGAATAATTTACGTAAATCCTCTTCATCAGAGACAATATGATCATTAAGTATTACATCTTTGATTTCTTGACCCCAACTAAGCATACGTGATGTTAATTCATCTGCTGCTTTTTTAGTGAAAGTGGTTGCAATTATTTCTTCAGGTTTTACATTATCTACATAAATAAATTTTAATATTTTAAGCACCATTACTGTAGTCTTCCCACTACCGGGTCCTGCTACTAAAAAAAGAGAATCCTCCATTTTGGAGCTTATTGCTTGATTTTGTTCATTGTTTGAAGATATATCTCTACCAAGTTTTTCCACAACTATATTTTTGAATTGATCATAAGTTATCATGAGCTAATTTTCCCCCAGAAAAAAAATAGTTTTAATTGAAAATGTTTTCTTTATTATAATAATTATTAGTATGTTTTTTTAAATAATATTTTTTCCCCTTATATTATTTATATTCTATCTAAGAGCATTTGAAAAATAATATTTAAGGTAATTAATACTTTAAATTCTAGCTTATAAAGAAAATATTAATATATATTAAAATTAAGATATACTATTATTATAAAATTATAAGTTAAAAATTTAGAACTTTTAAAATTAAATTTAAAAAAATATTAATTGATTATTATGTCTGAATCACCTGTTGATAAATTTAAAGAAGATATTCGTTTCAGAGACAAAATAGCCCATATTGAAACAATACCTGGTAAAAAAGCAGAATATACTAAAGTAAGCGATTTAGACCCTAAATTTATTGAATACTTAGACAATAAAGGAATTAAACTTTATAAACACCAAGCAGAAAGTATTAACAGTATTCGGAATAATGAAAATATTATTATCACAACACCAACAGCATCAGGTAAAACTTTAGCTTTTAATATTCCAGTACTTGAAACATTAAATGAGGATAGTAAAGCTACAGCTTTATATATTTACCCCGCAAAAGCATTAAGTTATGATCAATTAGATGTTCTTAAAAAATTAGAAGAAGGTTTAAAAATTGACATTAAACCTGCAACCTATGATGGTGACACACCTAAAAGTTCTCGGTATAACATTAGACAAAAATCACGTATTGTTTTAACAAATCCTTATCAATTACATCATATTTTAGCATGGCATCATCAATGGAAACGGTTTTACAGTAATCTTAAATATATTATTATAGATGAATCCCATTATTATAAAGGAATATTTGGATCTAATGTATCATTTCTTATTAGACGTTTGAAAAGAATTTGTAACTTTTACGGTTCTCACCCACAATTCATATTAAGTAGTGCTACCCTTGCAAATCCACTTGAACTTGCTGAACGTTTAACTGGTGAAAAATTCACACTTATAAACAACGATACATCTCCTAGTGGAGATAAAGACTTCATACTTTATAACCCTTACCAAAAAAAGACCAAAAAAAATAGTAAAGATACTCCAAGTATCCATCAAGAAACAGAATACATTTTCCTTTTTTTACTTTTAAAAGATGTTCAGACTTTATGTTTCACAGTATCACGGAAAATTGCAGAACTTATTGCAATGTGGGCTAAAAATGACATGTTACAATATAAAAGACAATTAACACATAGAATTACTGCTTATAGAGCAGGATATTTAGCTAAAGAACGTAGAGAAATAGAAGAAGGATTAAAAAATCGTAAATATTTAGGAGTCACTTGCACTAATGCATTGGAACTCGGAATAAACATTGGAACATTAGATGCTGTGATAATTAGTGGATATCCTGGAACCATGATAAGTGTTTGGCAACAAGGAGGAAGAGCTGGAAGAGGAACAAGCAAATCCCTTGTAATCCTTGTAGCTTTTGAAAACCAATTAGATCAATATTTTATGAAAAATCCAACCTTCTTTTTTGATAAACCCCATGAAAACGTGGTAATTGATTTAAACAATCCAATATTAATAAAATCCCATTTAATATGTGCAGCAAATGAATTACCTTATACTATAAACGAAGCAAAAGAATATTTCAATGCAAACAGTAGCATATTAAATGAACTTGTAAGTAAAAAAGAAATAACCGTTTCCAACGAACTATACACCTACCCTTATGATGATAGTCCAAGTTTTACTCATTCCTTAGATCAGTTAAGTAACGATTTATTTAAAGTAATGAATAAAAATAACTTATTAGAAATTATGGAACGTTCACAAATGTATCGTGAAGCTCACCCCGGAGCAGTTTTAATTAATAAAGGTGAAACTTACATTGTAGATAATGTTAATCTTAAAAGCCATTACATTAATGTTATTAAACATAAAGTAAATTATCATACCACTGTTTTAAAAAATGTTGACATTAATATCATAAGTAAAATCCGTAAAGAGAGATTTGGCGATTTCCTTGTTCATTTTGGAGAATTAGAAGTTTCTGAAGATTATCATCGTTACAAAAAAATTCAATTCAGTAAAACTGTAGGTTCATATATTCTAGATTTACCTCCACTTAATTTCAGAACTAAAGGATTATGGTTTACAATTCCTGAGAGTGTTAAAGATAAATTAGAAGACCTTTATGAAGATGATGATGTTTTTGCTGGAGGATTACATGGAACAGAACATGCACTTATAGGATTATTCCCATTACATGTAATGTGTGATCGTTTTGATATTGGAGGATTAAGTACAAACTATCATAAAGATACACAAGAAGCTACAATTTTTATTTATGATGCATATGAAGGTGGAATAGGTATTACTGAAAAGGCAATGGAAGTTTTCATTGATTTAGTTAAAAGTACAAGAAACTTACTAGATAATTGTGAATGTGAAGATGGTTGTCCGTCCTGTATTTACTCCCCAAAATGTGGTAATGATAATAAACCATTACATAAAAAAGCAACCCAATATATTCTTCATTATATGTGTGATTTAATACAACATAATCAAAAAGAGGATGAAGAAATAGTTAAAGAACTAATGGAATCTGAATTTAATCCAGAGAAAAAAACACAGCATAAACGAATTTACAATAATGATTACATCATAAAAGAAGAAAAAAATGATGATTTTAATGATAATAAATTCAGTGAGGCATTAAACTTTTATGATAGTGGAAATTTAACTTATGCTAAAGAGATTTGTAATGAATTACTAAATGAAAATAAGACTAATGCTAATGCATTATATTTAATAGGAGCTATTTTAAACAAACAAGAAGATAAACATGGAGCAGTTAGTTTTCTTAAAAAAGCAATTAAAATAAACCCTGCACATATTGAAGCTAACGAATTACTTATAGAACTTGAAAAATAAGTATTAATACTCTTTTTATTAAAAAATTAAATAAATTATTAGAAAAGTATTAAATTTAACAAGAAAATATAAGAACATATAAAAAATTATATATTTAATTAAAAAAAAATTAGTAATTAATATAGAATTTTTTTGAATAAAATGTAAAATAAAGTTGAGGATACTGAGAAAATGAAAAATACTATTTTAATGGATTCTGAAAAAAACTTTTTAGAAAAAAAATTTATTAAAGATGACTTTATCAAATGGGATATAAAAGAAGAAAAATTTGAAAGTGAAGATTTTTCCGAAACAATCGACTTATTTAAAAAATTAAATTATGAAATTGACATACTTAAATATAATGAAAAAACTGACGACTTCATAATGATTTATACCGAAAACTTAAGTAACCTAATAGCATTCCTTTTAAATGAAAACAAACCCCCTGCTTATATTAATAAGTACATAATTAATCGTGAACTCGATAAAGTATTTCCAACTTTTAAATACAGCTACTATCGTGACTTAATTAACAGAACCCAAAACGATGAAAACTTTAATGTATTTCTCAACATGTATGAAGATAAAAAATTAATATACAGATTTAATCAGAAATTTACATTTTATAAAAATCAT
>Ga0116193_1003368_pt1 | contig 11563 bp, 10 predicted proteins | sample AD_UKC115_MetaG_FD_89892 | JGI IMG/M metagenome (GOLD analysis project Ga0116193, IMG submission 89892) | Active sludge microbial communities of municipal wastewater-treating anaerobic digesters from Hong Kong - AD_UKC115_MetaG | ecosystem: Engineered > Bioreactor > Anaerobic > Digestate...
ATAACCCATGCCTATTGCTTTGTTTAATGATGGAGCTTGTGTTCCGCTGGTTACTTTGCCAATTGTATTTCCTGCTGCATCTTTAATTAAATAATCGTGGCGTGGAATACCACGGTCTATCATTTCAAAACCAATTAATTTCCTTTTTATACCTTCTGCTTTTTGTTTTTCAATAATTGCTTTTGCAGTAAATTCTTTTGAGAATTTTGTAATCCATCCTAAGCCTGCTTCTAACGGATTTGTGGTATCATCAATATCATTTCCATATAAACAATAACCCATTTCTAAACGTAGTGTATCTCTTGCTGCCAAGCCAATTGGTTTTATGCCAAGTTGTGCAAGTATTTCCCAAATTTTGTTGGCATTATTGTTTTTATCTTCAAAATAAATTTCTACGCCGCCTGCACCTGTGTAACCTGTTGCACTAATTATTACATTATCAACTTCTGCAAAATTACCTTTTACAAAAGTGTAATATTTTAAATTCATAATATCCATTTCGGTTAATGGTTGCAATAGTTTGGTAGCATTGGGACCTTGTATGGCAAGTAAACAAGTTTTATTGCTTATGTTGTGCATTTCAACATTTTTGGTATTGAATTGCATAATCCAATTCCAATCTTTTTCAATATTACTTGCATTTACTACTAACATGTAAGTTTTATTTTCTTCAATGCAATACACTAATAAATCATCTACAATTCCGCCATTATTATTGGGCAAGCAACTGTATTGTGCTTTACCGTTGGTAAGTTTTGATGCATCATTAGTAGTAACACGCTGAATTAAATCTAACGCATGTTCTCCTTTCAAAATAAATTCGCCCATGTGGCTTACATCAAACACGCCGGCATTGTTTCTTACTGTGCTGTGTTCATCGTTAATACTTGTATAACTAATGGGCATATTATAACCAGCAAAGGCAGCCATTTTAGCACCTAATTCAATATGTTTTTGTGTAAACGGAGTATTTAACATGTGAGTTTTTTATTAAATTTTTTTATAATTGAAGATTACTGTTTTGGCAAAAATAAGTGATGCAGTTTCTTTAAAAGAAAAAGCACTCAATAAATTTATTGAATGCTTTAAAAATAGAATTAACGTAAGCGGTTAATGTAAACTTACTACTCTCGATATCTTCCAACCTGCATTGGTTTTATGCCAAATTATAATAAACTTACTTCCTTCTTTTTGTTGGTTTGCCTCAGGCTCTTGGTTGTTATGAAATTTATGTAAACCTATTTCAACAGCACCAAAATTATTTATAGGATATACTTCAATGCTACCGTTAATTAATATGCGTGTTACTTTGCCACATATATTTTTTTTAGTGGTTTCTAAAAGATATTTTTTAGAAGTTGATAAACCACCTTTATCGTGATAAAATTCTATACTATCTGCATAAATTGATGCTTGCTTTTCAATATCGCAATTATTATAGGCTGCAAAGAAAATGCTATCCATTTTTACAATTTCTTTATACAATTCTTTTTCTGAATTTTTTTGTTGCGAAAACACTGATGTAGTAAATACAAAACTTAATAGTATAATGATGTAAGGTTTTTTCATAATTAATTTTTTAAAGGGAAGTACCTTCTATTGAGAACAACAAAAGGTACTTATATTCCCAACTTCAACTATTTATATAACTCTTGCTAACAAAAGGTTTGGTGCAATAAATAAAAAACTCATATTCATTTTTTTTATTGAAAGCAATGCTGTTTGTTTAGATTGTGGTTTTTGTGGTTTGGCAGGTTGATAACGGTATTTGCTACTATCGGTTTGGTTGAGTTGTTTATCAATTTCATTCAACTCTTTTATTTTTTGTTCTCTTTGTTTTTGAATTTCTTCCCTCGATTTTTTGTAGTTTTCTATTGCATTATTTTCTGCATCATTGTCATCGGTGTTATTAGTATTGTTGTTATCGTTATCATCAATATTATCTACACGTTTTAATTTTCCTTCGGTGCTCATTACATACCAAACATTATGACGCCAGTTTGTAACTACACCATCTTCATCATCCCAATTCCAATCACTGTTTCCAAAACCAACATATACATGATCGTCCCATCCTAAATTATCGTTTAATTTTATTTTTTTACCAACCGGAACAGCAATAGTTATAATGACGTGTTGGTTACGAAATTTATCTTTTCTGTTAATTGCAATTCCTTTTCCTAAGGTTAATACAGAATCTGTTTGTGTAATATTAAAGTCAACTTTAGAAGCGTTGTTGTTAGCAATATTTCTGTTTTTTCCGTTAGCTAATTTTACAATTTTAACAGAAAAACTATCTGTTTTAGATTTTGTAATTCTTATTCTAACATTGCGTACATAAGCTGTGTCTTCATCTAAAGAAGCAAAAGGTTGTAAGCGATACCATTCTTCATCATAATATTTTATATTATCCATTTTTACTTCTAATTGTTTTACTGCCGGCGTGGTTAAAACAATATTTTCTTCTGAAGGAATATTTCTATATCCAAAATCTTTACTAAGTGATGCTATTAAAAGAATAATGCAAATCCAACCTACTGTCCATAAACTTCCAAATGCAAATCCTAATGTTTTACTATTTCTTTTTTTGCCGGCAAGTTTTCTAATTATCCAAGTAACAATACCAATTACAGGTACCCAAACAAATAATACTAATGTACCCCATGCTAAAATTGTTTGCCATCCGTCTGCAATTATAAAACTCCATGCAGGTATTAATCCGGTTACTACTACGCCTACGGCAAATAGGGCACATACAATTGCAAACAAAATGCTTCCAAAAATAAAATAAAAGAATATTTTAAAAATTAATACTATAAAATCTCCTAATCGGCTACCATGTTTTCGTGGAATGGCAGATGCTTCTGTTGCAAATTGTTTTCCTTTTTCGGTTGCTTCTGTGCTAAATTGTTTTGCTTTTTGAGAAAAATCTTTTCCCATTTCTGAAGCTTGTTTAGATAAATCTTCTCCCCATTTTTTTGCTCTGCTTCCTATTCCTTCCAAATCACTTTGAATAGTATTTTTAATAGAATTTAAATCAACTTTTTCTCCTTTCATTTCTAACTTATCGGCAGTGCTTTTTGCTTCGGGTAATACCAACCAAAGAACTATATAAATAAAAGCAGAACCGGGACTGAATGATATTCTCATAAAATCTGGAAAATTCCAAAAATGCCATCTTCCAAAATTTAATACAAATGAAAAGAAGGGAATTAAAAACAATAATCTTGGAACCCAAACACTTACATGAAAGTATTGAGCTAAACCGCTACATACGCCGGCAATTACTTTATCTTCGGTATCTCTAAAAAGGCGTTTGCGTTGTGAGCCTATAACTTTTGTTGCAGAACTTGGTATTACTACCCATAATATTATGTATGGTAAAAAAACTGCTCCAAAAAATATTACGGCTAAAATGCGAATAATGGTTGGGTCTATATTAAAATGATTGGCAATACCACTGCATATACCAGCTACTACTTTATTGTTTTCATCTCTATACAATCTTTTATCTCCTTCGTTGGTATATGTTTGTTGAGAAGATGTGTTGCTGTTACTTTCTGTTTGCTTTTTTTCTCCGCCTAATTGAGATTTTACGTTTGCTTCTTCATCATCAAAATCTTCGGGGCGGCCAATGCTTGCAATAATTGTGTTTACATCATCATCGGCAATGCAAGTGCTTCCTTTTTTAAGTGTTTCTCCAAACAATTCTGCAATGCGTCCTTCAATATCATTAATAATTTCATCTCTTCCTTCTTCGTTTGCAAAAAAGTTTCTAAGGCTTTCAATATATTTTTTAAGTATATCGTAAGCACTTTCTTCAATAGGTACCACTCTTCCTTGAAAATTTATATTAATAACTTTTTTCATAAAATTATTTTTGTTTCGGTTAAAGTTGGGTTTGGTTTTCTGTGGTATTTGAATTATTATTTGTTTGTGTTATGGCATTAACGGCATCGGCAAGTTCATTCCATGTTCTTGCTAATTCTTCATAAAATGCTAATCCGGTGTCCGTCATTACAAAATACTTTCGTGGCGGTCCGCTGTTGCTTTCAACCCATCGGTAAGTTAGTAAGCCTGCATTTTTTAATCTGGTAAGCAAAGGGTATAAAGTGCCTTCTAAAATATGCAGGTTAGCGTTTTTCATTTGCTCTACAATATCACTGGGGTACACTTCTCCTTTTTTTATTATGCTTAAAATGCAAAACTCAAGAACTCCTTTTCGCATTTGGCTTTGTGTATTTTGAATATCCATTGTAAAAATTTTCCGTTTAGTAAATCAAGTTACCAAGTGTTTCTGTTTTGTTTATGCTAAATGCCTTCTTAAAACTCTTGCTTTTGCAGAGCGTTGAATGTTCCATAAATCTGCACAGCTAAAAATTTTGTTATGGTTTTTAATTTCTGTAGCTAATGTTTCTGCGGTTACTTCTGTTAATTCAGAAATTTCGGCAACATTTAATTTGTTTAAAAGATTTGTGTTTTTAGTTTTCATGATTTTTATTTTAATGTTTTAAGTAATGTTTTTTATTGTTGTTTTTTACATTGACAACACAAAGATGGGATGTTTTTAAGTACTATGCAACACATAGTACCAAGTTTATTTTAGTAATTGGTTGAAAAAAGTAGTCAATAAACACATAAAATTCAATACCCGTAAGACTTTTGTGAGATTTATACTTTTTAAAGAATAATTTGAAAATTGGATGAACGGCAAAATAACATGATGAAAATTTGATGATTTTGACCATTTAAAGGCTTAAAAAGAGAAAATTTAATTTTTATTCCATCTATTAATACCATAATTCAGCACTAAAAATTTTACAGATAAAGCAAAAATTAATTAGTAAAATTCAATCTTTGTAAACTACTCTTAAATACTACCTTAATAATAATTGCCATAGTTTTTATTTTTTTAAACAAAAAGAGTAACTTTAAAACGTAAGTTATTTAATAAAAAAAATTATGCTACTATGAGAGGTGTAAATAAAGTAATGCTAATTGGTAATTTAGGTAAAGATCCAGATGTTCAATATTTAGAAGGCAATATTGCAGTTGCAAAATTTCCGTTGGCAACTACCGAAACCTATAAAGACCGTAATGGAAAATTAGTTTCACAAACAGAATGGCATACACTTGTATTATGGCGTGGTTTAGCAGAATTAGCACAAAAATTTTTACACAAAGGAAGCCTTGTATATATAGAAGGACGTTTACGTACCAGAAGTTGGGAAGATAAAGAAGGAAATAAAAAATTTGCTACCGAAGTTGTTGGAGATAATTTAATTATGTTAGATAAAAGAGGCGATGGGCACGGAACACAAGATAATATTGAAGGATTTAGCGGAGATATTCCACCTATAACCGATTCAAGTGAAACTCTTCCTTTTTAATTGCAAGTTTTAAAATACATTTGAATTAAATAAGCAATAAAATTGCTATTGTTAACTAAATTTTTTCCAGTTGGATTATCACTCGGTATTGCTTAATGCTATTACAGCAACCATTAACCCACAAGGTACTACAATTTTGTTTGTGCTATTATTAGGTTTGTTATTCTCTTCGTTTGTAGTAAGCGGAGCCGAAGTAGCATTTTTCTCACTTACTTATAAAGATATTAATTTAATAAAAACCAAACAGCAACAACCTTATAAAAGAATTTTGCGTTTGTTAGAAGAACCCAAAATTTTATTAGGCTCTTTATTAATTGCCAATAGTTTTATTAATATAGCTATTATTATTATTTCTAATATATTAATTGATGACCTATTTGCTTTTGCTGCAAGTTTTACATGGGTTGAGTTTATAATTAAAGTAATTGCTGTAACATCTTTACTTGTTTTATTTGCAGAAGTAATGCCCAAAGTATTGGCAACACAAAACAATATTCGCTTTGCAAAAGAAATGGGACCCTTGGTAGATTTCTTACAATATCTTTTTAAAGGAATGAGTAAAAGCCTTGTAACTTATAGCGATGTAATTGAAAGAAAATTATCAAAAAAATCGGGCAACGCCATAACTAACGAAGAACTGTATCATGCAATTGATATTACAGATAACGGCTCTAACGAAAACGAAAAAAATATATTAAAAGGAATTTTATCTTTTGGAGATATTACTGCCAAACAAATAATGAAAGCAAGATTAGATGTACACGGAATAGATTATAACGCTACCTACAATGAAGTACTAACACAAGTAAAAGAATTGCATTATAGTCGTATTCCGGTTTATTCTGAAGATTTAGATGATATAAAAGGTTTATTACACACAAAAGATTTAATTCCGTTTATAAACGAAAACAATTCTTTTAATTGGCATTCATTAATTCGCCCACCTTACTTTGTTCACGAACAAAAAATGATTGAAGATTTATTAAGAGAATTTCAAAACAAACATATTCACTTTGCATTTGTAGTAGATGAATTTGGTGGAACAAGCGGAATTATAACATTAGAAGATATTTTAGAAGAAGTAATTGGAGATATTAAAGATGAGTTTGATGAAGAAGAATTAGGATTTAAAAAAATTGACGATAACAATTATGTATTTGAAGGAAGAACAATGATTAATGATGTATGCAAAATAATGAGTTTAAATACAGATACGTTTGATACAGTTAAAGGAGAAAGCGATTCATTAGCAGGATTGGTTTTAGAAATTGCAGGAAAAATTCCGGAAGTAAATGAAATTATTTCTATTGGAGATTTTGAATTTACTGTATTAGATGTAGAACGCACACGCATTAATAAAATTAAAGTAACTATTAAACCGCAAACAGAAGAATAGATAATGAAGAGAATGCAAAAAACAGAATATAGAATACCGAATATAAAAAATAGAAGGAAGTTTTTATGCGGTAATTTTTTTTTTAAAAACAACCTTGTTTTAAAATTGTTTTTCATTTTCTATTTCCTATCTCCTATCTCCTTCATTTCATGCAATAGTCCTTTTACAGCCAAACCAAAAGGTTATTTTAATATACCGTTTCCACAAAAAAAATATCAACTATTTAATAAAGAAGGTTACCCATATACTTTTGAATATCCGGTATATGCCAATGTAATAAAAGATTCGAGTTTTTTTGGAGAAAGCCCCGAAAACCCTTGGTGGATAAATATTAACTTCCCTCAATTTAACGGAAGAATATATATTAGTTATAATATAATTGGCGGAAAGGCTACTTATAAAACTAAAAACACAGCAGGAAAATATATTGATAGTTTTGCTGTTAATACTTTTCAGCATTTGTTAAACGATTCTTATCAACTCACCTACAAACACAGCAGCAACGCCACTTCTATTAACGATAGCATTTTTACAACAACCAATAATATTCATGGTACGGCATTTAAAATTGGAGGCAATGCAGCAACTGCTAATCAATTTTTATTAACCGATTCTGTTAAACATTTTTTACGCGGTGCTTTATATTTTGATGCAACGCCTAATGAAGATTCTTTAAAACCCGTAAATAATTTTTTAAAAGAAGATATGCAACATTTAATAAACACATTTAAGTGGAAGAATTAAATTTTGCTAATAGCTTTGCAATATGATTTCTATAGATAATACATTAATAAGCAACGAAGTAATTGAAGAGCAATTTGTATGCGATTTAAGCAAATGCAAAGGAGCTTGTTGCGAAGATGGAGATGCTGGTGCACCACTATCAACCGAAGAATTAGATTTGGTTTTAAAATATTACGAAACCGTTAAACCTTATATGACGGATGAAGGAATAAAAGAAACCGAAAAACAAGGCAAATACGTTTACGATAAAGAATTTGGATGGGTTACTCCAACCATTAACGGCGGCATTTGTGCTTATGGTTATAGAGATAGCAAAGGAGTTATACTATGTGCATTTGAGCAAGCTTATAACGAAGGAAAAACAAAATGGAAAAAACCAATCAGTTGCCATTTATTTCCTATAAAAATTTCAAAAAGTAAACAAACAAAAGATTTAGAATTTGTAAACTACGAACCAAGAGAAGATTTATGCAAAGCAGCGTGCAGTTTAGGTAAAAAATTAAAAATACCTGCTTATGTTTTTTTAAAAGAAGCTTTAATAAGAAAATATGGAGAAGCGTTTTACGAAACTTTGGAAGCAACTGCAAAGCATATAAAAGAAACTAAATAAGAACGTAGTATATAAATTTAAAAATAAATTAATATAATTTTTACAATCATAGTTTCATTATTAAATTATGAGTAACGCATCAACTTTTATAGCAAAAAGCACCATTAAAGCCGGCGATTTAGACCATCGCAGAAAAATAAACTTTAATATTTCCAAATACAATGCTGCCGTGCCTTTGGGCAAACAACAGTTTGGTAATGTTATGCTTGCAAGAGAGCGTGCAAAAAATGCAAAATGGCGTGCTATAGAAAATTTAGATAAAAATTTAGAACAGTTTGAAAAATTAATTACAGCTCGCGGAGCAAAAGTTATTTGGGCAGAAAACGAAGAACAAGCATTAGCAGAAGTTGGTAAAATATGCAAAGAAAAAAATTGCAAAACCTTGGTAAAAAGTAAAAGTATGGTTACAGAAGAAATTCATTTAAATCATTACTTAGAGCAACAAGGAATTGAAAGTATTGAAACAGATTTGGGAGAATATATACAACAATTAGATAATGAACCACCTTACCATATTGTTACACCTGCCATGCACAAAAGCAAAGAAGATATTGCACGTTTGTTTGCCGATAAATTAGGAGTACCCGGCGGATTAACACCCGAAGAATTAACATTGGTTGCACGTAAAACATTACGAGAAAAATATATAGAAGCAGAAGTTGGTGTTACAGGGGCTAATTTTATTTTATGCGATGTTGGTGGAATTGCTATTACAGAAAATGAAGGCAATGCAAGGTTAAGTTGTGCGTGGCCTAAAACACATATTGCAATTGTAGGAATAGAAAAAGTACTTCCATCAATTAATGATTTGGCTTTGTTTTGGCCGCTATTGTCAACTTACGGAACAGGCCAACAAATAACATCATACAACACTATTGTTTTAGGTCCTAAACAAGCAACAGAAACAGATGGTCCCGAAGATATGTATGTAATATTATTAGATAACGGAAGAACAAATTTGTTAGCCAACACAACCGTACGTGAGGCTTTGTATTGCATACGTTGTGGTGCCTGTTTAAATGCTTGCCCTGTTTATAAAAATATTGGTGGGCATAGTTATGGTACAACTTATAGCGGGCCTATTGGTAAAGTAATTACACCGCATTTGCGTGGTATGAATGAATATAAACATTTAAGTTATGCATCATCTCTTTGCGGTAATTGCACAGAAGTTTGTCCGGTAAGAATTAATTTGCATGAATTACTTTTAGAAAACAGACATGAGGCTGTTACAGAAGGCGATAGCACTTTAGCAGAACGCATTGCATGGAAGGCATGGAAAACAGCAAGCCTTAACAGAAAAATGATGAACATGGGTAATGGTAAAATGAAAAACTTTATTGTAAATAATGTTTTTAAAGGATGGGCAACACATAGAGCCAACTTAAACTTTAGCCAAAAAACATTTAACCAAATGTGGCAAGAAAAAAATTAATGCTTGTTGATTGATTATTTTTTCAACACATATTACCAAACGGCTTCAATACATTGTAAATACATTGTTTGAAGCCGATGTTGTTTTAACCGATAATATTCATCTATACAAAGCTTTAACGTCATTCAAAATAAATTATTCATCTCAAAAAATAATAGATGATGAGTTATGGATTACACCACACACTTTATTATTTCAAACAAATATTCAACCGCAAATTATTAATTGTTTTAAGTGGAATGAATTAACCGTATTTTTTAAAACTGAAGGAACAATACCTTTTGATGTATTGGCTGCATCGTTTTTTTTAATTAGCAGGTATGAGGAATATTTACCATGTGAAAAAGATGAACATGAAAGATACAATTACACCAATAGTATTGCATATAAAAATAATTTTTTGCATTTGCCTTTAGTTGATTTATGGTTGAAAAAATTGAAAGAAAAATTTTCGCAGCTTACAATTCACAATTCACAATTCACGTTCATACCTACTTACGATGTTGATATTGCTTACCAATGCTTGCATCATTCTATTATAAAAAATGTTTTTTTATTTTATAAAGAATTATTCAAAGGAAATTTTAATAAAGTAATTGAACAAGGAAATGTTTTTAGCGGAAGGAAAAAAGATTCTTTTGATGTTTTTAATTGGTTAGATGAATTACATGAAAAACACAAATTGCAACCTATTTATTTTTTACTAACACTATTAAATAAAAGCAAGTATGATGTTAATGTATTGGCATCATCAAAAGCAATGAAAAAATTATACAAACAATTATCTGAAAAATATTTAGTTGGCTTGCATCCTTCTTATAAAAGTAGTGAAGATGAAAACGGAGAATTATTAGTTGCAGAAAAAAATATGTTATCAAACATTATTCAAAAAAAAATAACTGTTTCACGCAATCATTATTTAAAACTTACTATTCCACAAACTTATAGAACACTTACACAGAAAGGGTTTACAAATGATTACTCAATGGCTTTTGCAAGTATAAACGGATTTAGAGCAGCCACAAGCAAATCATTTTTTTGGTTTGATGTTGAGAAGAATGAAACAACAGTATTACAAATTCATCCTTTTAGTTTTATGGATGCAGCTTCATTTTTTCATCAAAAAAATTCTCCGCAACAAGCATATAACGAATTGTTGCAGCATTATGAAATAATTAAATATGTTGAAGGAACTTTTATTACTTTATTTCACAATCATTTTTTAACCGAACAACCAGAATGGATTGAATGGAGAAAAATGTATGAAAAATTTTTAGCAACAATTAATGTTTAAAATGCCTTAATCCTGTTATAACCATTGCCAATTTATTTTCAACACAATAATCAATACTATCTTTATCTTTTATAGAACCGCCGGGTTGTATAAACGCTTCAATGCCTGCTGTGTGTGCTATTTGCACACAATCGTTAAACGGAAAAAAAGCATCGCTTGCCAACACAGCACCTTTTAAATTAAAATTAAATTGCTTTGCTTTTTCAATTGCTTGTCGCAAAGAATCTATACGCGAAGTTTGCCCGCAACCTTTGCCAACCAATTGTTTGTTTTTTATTAATGCAATGGCATTACTTTTTAAATGTTTGCAAACCAAATTGGCAAAAGTTAAATCATCTTTTTCTGTTGCAGTTGTTTCTCTTCCTCCAACTTCTTTCCATTCTAAAAAATTTCCATTATCAATATCTTGCACCAACACACCATTTAATAACGATTTATTTTGACGATTATTAATTAATGATTGATGATGAATAGTTTGAAGTAGTATTCTGTTTTTCTTACTTTTTAAAATTTGTAACGCATCTTCATTAAAAGACGGAGCAATTAAAACTTCAAAAAATATTTCGTTAATAGCTTCTGCAGTTGCTTTATCAATTGTTCCGTTAGTAACTAAAACACCACCAAATGCACTTTCAGGATCTCCTGCCAAAGCTGTATCCCAAGCGGTTTTTACACTATTACGTTGTGCAATACC
>Ga0116193_1003375_pt1 | contig 11552 bp, 13 predicted proteins | sample AD_UKC115_MetaG_FD_89892 | JGI IMG/M metagenome (GOLD analysis project Ga0116193, IMG submission 89892) | Active sludge microbial communities of municipal wastewater-treating anaerobic digesters from Hong Kong - AD_UKC115_MetaG | ecosystem: Engineered > Bioreactor > Anaerobic > Digestate...
AAAGCCGGTTCCTGGTTCCTGACCTATAAAGAGAAGATGGACCCGGAATTGATTGAAACAATTCATGGGCTGATTTTCGAAAAATGGGAAGTAAAACAGCGGATGGCTATTGACCCGAAACCCTATCACGCAACCTATTTGCGCGAACTTGATATTGCCCTGGCTAAACTTCGCAGCGTGGCCGTTTACTACCGTGAATGGTCCAGCATCGAGAACTTAGAATTATTAGGTGAGCGATATATTAAGCAAATGAAAAGGGATTTGCCACCGCTTGTATTTCAAACATCGATACTTTGCAAGAAAATTAACAATCAGCGGGATAACTTCTATGCTGCAATGCAGGAGCAGATTCACTATTATGATGCTTTTGACAACAGCTACTTGGATAGCTTAGATTTCAAATACACTGACAAAAATGATAACTGCCTGCAGGATGGAGATCTGAATAAAGATAAGCCCATCTGTATTGCTTTTGACTACAATGCAAACATTAACTGGCTGGTTTGCGGTCAACGAGAAGGAATAAAGATGAAGACGCTCAAGAGCTTCTATGTGAAGTACGAGCGAAAGGTCAGAGAGCTGGTGCAAGATTTCTGCAGTTACTATCGCCACCACAACAAACGTGAGGTTATATATTATTACGACAACACAGCCCTGGGAACCAACTATGCTGTTGGTGAGGATGACTTTGCATCCGTGATTTGCTCCGAGTTTGAGCGACTGGATTGGTCCGTTAACCGGGTGCACATTGGCAATCCAATGCCCCACAAGGATAAACACATGATGATATTCCAGGCGATGAAAGGTCAGCGATGGTTGTTTCCTTTATTCAATAAGCCTAACAATGAAGCTCTTCTGTTAGCCATGGAAAACACTGGAATACGAATAGGAGCTGAAGGATTCAAAAAAGATAAATCAGGAGAGAAGTTGGCTGAGTCGGAAGAAGACCTACTCCAACATCGCACTGATGGTACTGATGCATGGGATACGCTATTCATCGGCATGAATAAGTTTGCTATTAATGACGAATACGATGATTCAATCGTGAGTATCTTCCGGTAATTACCTGCCTACATACGATCCTCCGCACCGCGCCCGCTGTTTAGAATTTTTCTAAATACCGTGGCATATTACGGGTGATCTGGGGTCGGTAATGAGTGAAAGCGGCTCAGGGCGGTGCGGGGTACGTAGTACGATGTCAAAACTTTTTAAAAGTTTTGCAAATCTTTTTTTTTGACACTCAAAATGATAGGTTTTATAACCCCGGAAATCAACTAAAAAAGGGTCTGGATTCATTTTTGATTAAAAATATTTTTTCGCTCAGCTATTCGCTTCGAACACATTAATAAACTTGCGAAAAGTTATAACTGACTGTTTTGGTGTATTTTGTGTTTTGCAATTGTTTGTTTTTTTAGTAAATTAGTATAACGAAATGAGAGGGGAAACCTTTAGTTTCAGAATGTATAACAATAAATTTTTAAATTATGTCATCAAAAACTAATGCAGAAAAGCAAGCGGGGGAAGGTGCACCCGTTATGGAAGTAAAAAAAGTAGACACCGCCGAAGTAAAAGCTATCACCCAGGGAGCGACAAAGCAACCAAGCGTTGAAGAACTTCAAAGAAAGGTTGAAGAACTTACAGCCAGGTTAAACGGAATTCCGCAGGACCTTAATAGCCGGATCGAGTATTTCAACCACAAAAAAGAGTTGATCCGTAAGCTTTCGAAACTGGAAGCAAACGCCCAGAACCTTAGTCAGCATCTTGATAAAATTGCAGAGGTAGCAGCTAAAAATGAGTTTGAAACAGAAGATTTTGTTTTGAGCATTGAAGCCGGCAACAAGTATAACAAAACGCAGGTTTTTGCGCTGCAAAATCCGGTTTTGATTGGCGATATAATTAGTTACTTACTTGGTAAGGTGGAGACGAAAATTGAGGAACTGAAAAAGAAGATTGCAGCCTGAAAAGAAAAAAGCGGGGAACCTCATTCCCCGCTTTCCAAAAATTCAAAATGCCTAACATTTTAAATTATTGTCATCATGAACAAAGATAAACAAAAGAGCCGGAAAGAACAATATATCCAGAACCGCAAAACTCTGATTGCATTAAGTCAGGTGATCCGGCTGGCAGTCAAAGACGGAATTTACGACACAGTAAACGAAGGTTTGCGTGAAACCTACGAGGAAGGCAATGAGGAAATTTCAGAGTTTAACACGTTCAACCAGTGGAAAGCCCAGGGATACACCATAAAAAAGGGGAGTAAAGCATTTTTATTTTGGGGACAGCCCCGCAAAGTTTCGCAAGTGCCGGAAGGCAGCACAGAGCCGGAAGAGTTTAAATATTGGCCTATTTGTTACCTTTTTGCAGACACACAGGTAATTAAGCCGAAACAAACCGAACTGCACCCTGAACCACGCCGCCAGCCGGTTGGTGTGGAAGAATTTGAAGAAAGTTTGATTTAATTTTTTTTGTGCACATATAAGGCTTAGTTTTTTTCGCAATGTTTTTTGAGAAATAGCCGTTAATCTGAAAAAACAAAGGGTTTGGAAGTTGTACCGCAACAACTCCGCAGGATAGCTTTGCGCTATTCTCGCGCCCCGACATGGTGTTCCGCGATTATTTGTGTTTTACACAACCTTCATTGCATTTCAGGCAAATTTCTTATCATCATTTGCAATCGCTCTATCGGGTTTATTGTTTCATTTTTGCCGGTTCTCCTGCTGTCGATCCCTTACAAAAAAAATTGTACCTTGTACGCGATTAACCATAAAACCAAAAATTATGAAAAAACTACTCTTCTTTGCATTCTTCCTATCTGCTCTGTTTTGTTCATCACAGAAATATTCGGAGGTTGTTGAAATACCCGGCAAAACAGCAGACCAGCTATATGCTAAGGCAAATGAATGGTTTGCCTTAACATTTAAATCAGCAAATGATGTGATTCAGTTGAATGATCCGGCCGAAAAGAAAATAATTAGAAAAGGCGTAAAGCGCATTTCGTATCCTGATGGACGAAATCAGTCTGAGTTGCAATTGAACATGTATTTTACTCTTATGGTTCAATTTAAAGATGGCAAATACCGATACGAAATACAATCCTCTGAATTTAGTCCGTTGTTAGGATCCGAAAAATATTCCTATGAGATGCTGCAATACATGACAACGCCTGAGGGAGTCACCGAGAATCTAAAAAATAAAGGTGTTGTACCTTGGGGTATTAGCAAAAAACAGATTGAACTAGCAGCTAAATCCAATAAAAATGCAACAATTGAAGCTGAAAATCAACTGCATAATATTATCTCTGATTTAACAGCATCCCTGGGCCAAAAAGCGGAGGATAATAATTGGTAAGAATAATCTGCAAACGCAGATTATTCAACAAAACGCCCGGTTAACCCGCTGGTTTTTTTTTGTTGAAAATCTATATCTTTACATCGCACAACACTTATTAAATACTTCTGGCGGACAGAAGGGGCAAATACGGGCCCTTTCTGTCTTATATACATTTTTCCGCCAGGAGAGTGTTGTGCAAAATAAGATGGGAGGGGCCTTTTATGAATAGCAAACAATACCAGGAGAAAATAGAGAAACTCCTTAAAAAACTCGAAACCGAACTTCCGGAAGCAGAGCGCCTTTTAATAATAGCTGAAATAAGGTCTTTGCTTTCGGATTTTTTTCCCGATTAACCTTTTGTCCTTTCCCCTCCCCACCACCGCAGCTATCTTTCAATCAAATAATAATTAATCATTCATCAATTATAATTTGATTAATATGCTGCACCTGGCTAATGCACGGAAAATCATTGAGAGCGGCCAGCCTTTCAACTGCCGGTTCTGGAAAAAGAACGGCGAGGTTGTAACGGCCGAAAACGTGGTTTGCACCAGCTCGTATTTCCACGGAAACACTTTTAACCTCAAATTCCTGAATTCCGATCAATTCCGGAAGGTTAAAGCCGTGCTCATTTTCGAGGTCAGCGGGGAGGAGGTTTACTTATGACAAGGAAAATGCCAGCTTATCCGAATCCACCGGCGCCACCATCATCTTCCCGGAGCCAGGAAAATGATAGTGATTTTGTTTCCTTTGGCGTTCAAACCATTCATGGACAAAACGAGGCATTTACTGCCCTGTTTATTGAAGAAAGCAAACGGATTTTCGATTATGAGGATGTTAAGCCTGTTGAAGTAAAAGAAGGTTACCGCGGTTATGTCCCCTGGGGAAGCGATAACGAACAGCCGTACCAGGTAATCGAAAAAATCCGCACCGACGAAGTGATGTCATCAAACATGTGGTTTAACATATCGTGTGCCTATGGCCGGGGTTTCCAGGTTACCGACGATGATATTCCGGTGCTAAGCAAAGAGTACAAGAACCAGGAGGTTAAAAAATTCTTCAGGCGCAATAACCTGGTAAAATTCTGGGCCGAACAATTCACCGATATCAAACACTTTTTGTTTTCGGTTTTGGTGGTGATTGTTGATGCTGAAGGCAATAAAATTGTGCAGATCCGCCACAAGGAAGCCATCAACTGCCGGTTCGAAACCTGCAACGACGATGGCGATATCGAACATGTTTTCTATGCCAACTGGAAAAAAAAGCCAAAAGATAATGAAGTGGAAGCCATCCCGCTGCTCGACCTCGACGACCCGGTGGGTGACCTGATGGTGCGCCTGGGAAAGGAAGAGGACCCGGCAACCGGCCAAAAGCGTGAGGCAACCACCGATCGTATGTTTGCTATCGTCAATAAAATTCCGACTGCAGGCGAAAAATACTATCCTTTCCCTTACTATGCTGCCACTTTTAATTCTGGATGGTTCGATATCAAACAGATGATCCCGACAGCCAAAAAAGCGAAAATGCGTAATGGGATGTTCCTCCGGTTTATTGTGTATTTGCACAAAGATTATTTCTCTAAACTTTTCGCTGCCGAAAAAATAAACGATCCGCAAGAACAAAAAAAGCGACAGACGAAGGAAGTGAACAACATCAAAAACTTCCTGGCTAACGAGGAAAATGCCGGCAAGCAATGGATATCGAGCTACTACATCGACCCGAACGGCAAGGAAGTGCAGATGGTAAGAATCGAGCGCACTGAAAAAGACAAAGAGGGCGGCGACTGGATTGAAGACTCTGAGGAAGCCGCCAACATTGTGAGTTATGGCATGAGCGTTCACCCGTCGTTGATCGGATCCAGTCCTGGTAAAGGGAAATCGATTAACGGAACTGAAGCCCGTGAACTGTTCACCATGAAACAGGCGCTTGAAAAACTCACGCGCGACATCATGATTCAGCCTTTCTACATGCTGAATGATGTTAACGGCTGGGAGTTGGAGTACGATATCCCCGACCTGATGCTCACTACGCTTGATCAGAAAACCGACGCCAAAGAAGTTTCACAAAAAAAACCTGCTGAAGATGATACTCAAAACGCTTGAACAGTTTCAGAAAGCCTTACCAACCGCGGTGGGCATCGAAAATTTTTCGGATGTTGAACCTTATATTCAGAGTGCCGAAATTTGGATTAAAAGCCAGGTATTGGGCAAAGATTTGTACGACCTGGTAAACGCTGAAAATTTCGCCGATGAAGATCTTCTGCGGTTATGCCGGTCGGTTATCGGGAACCAGGCATTCTGGGAGGCTATTCCTTTTCTCGACCTAGTTTTGACCAACAACGGGTTTGCTGTAATTTCGGCACAAAATAAAGTGCCGGCAAGCAAAGAGCGCGTCGATCGGCTTAGGGAACAATGCCTTGTACGCCGGGATTCGGAAACTGAATTGCTGATCTATTTTCTGGAAGCGCACACCGATTACCACGATGAATGGAAAGGATCACCTGCCTATTCGGTAATGACTGACTGCCTGATCCGTACTGCCACCGAGCTGCAGCAGTATGGTAATTGGGAAGGCACCCGGCGCGATTTTCTGAAACTGCGCCCGAAACTGATCCATGAAACGATGATCCGACTGGAACCGGTTTTCTCGAAAGATTACCTGGAAGAACTGCTCGAAAAACAACGCGATGCCGATGTTACCGCTGGCGACCGGAAGGTGATAACCCTGCTGAAATATGCACTTGGCTGCCTGGTGAACGGAAACACCGAAGCTGCAGAAAAAATTGCCGGCGACGCCCTGCGCTATATCGATGCACACCAGGCCGATTTCCCGACCTACTTTGCCAGCAGCGAATACCTGGCGCGTGCCACTGCCGGTTATGTAAACATTATCGAGGATCCGATTTTTAACAGCATTTGGTAATGAAAAATGAACTCAGAATTACCATCCCCATAAAGCTCGGCGAACTTTCGGCCAACCAGTTGAAATATATTGCGCTGTTGTACCTGCAGGAATATCCTAAAGATGAATTTTTGCTGAAAGCCTTGCTGAAAATTACCGGGCTGAAACTGCTGAAAGAAGTAAAAGATGAACCCGGAGCATGGTGGTTCCGGCACAAGTCGGTTAAGCGGCCCTTTATTTTGTATGCCGATCAACTGGCTGAAATGAACAAAAAAGTGGATTTCCTGCTTAATCCGGACGAGGTTCACCCGCTGCGGTGGATAGGTTTAGCAAAAGCACGGCATTTCAGGTTATATAACGCTACATTCGAGGAGTACCTGATGTCCGAAAACTATTACTTTGCCTATGTTCAAACAAAGGATGAACAGCACCTCGACAACCTTATTGCCTGCCTGTACCGCGCCCCGTGGAAACGCTGGGATGCCGAAAAAATTCAAAGCCGGGCAAAACGGTTCAGCAGGGTGCGCCCCGAAATGAAATATACGGTATTCCTGTGGTATATCGGGTTCAGGGCGTATGTTCCGAAACGCTGTAAAGCGCTTTTCTCCGGGAAAAAGTCAACCCGGCCGTTTAATGTGCGCGAATACATCAACGGCATGATTCATCAGCTTAACAACGGCGATATTACGTTGAAACCCGTTCTGTTGCGTCGTCCCGTGTGGGATGCCCTCGACGAGCTGGAGCAACGCGCCATCGAAGCCGATTTGTATACACCAAAAAATTAAAATTATGGGACTTGATTTTGGACCGGCTTGGTTCTGGAAATTATTAGGATTTCTTGCTGTTGCAGGATTGATTAGCTGTATAATTTGGATAATTAAAGGAATTATCTGGTTGTGTAATCACATTCAATTTGTATGAGCCATGTTCGATCCGATTCAATATATGTCAGACCTTCACGGGAAGCTGAAACTCACAAAAGAAAAGTACCGGTTTGAAAAGGTAAGCGGCACTTCTGCTCTTGAAGGAGTCCTGGAAAATTTCAAAAGGAATAAATTCTTTTTTGCCATCGACGACAGCCAGGATGGTATCACGTTTCGTTCCGGAGGAGCTTATTTTGAGCGACGCCCTTACACGGTTTACATCATTGGCCGTGCCGATTACGGCAACATGGAGCAGCGCGAAGAGATACTGTCCGAAGCAAAAACCATCTTCCGCAGCATCCTGTCGAAATTGATTAAAGACAAGCTCAGTATCCCGGTGCTGAACATGGAGCAAATCCGTTTTTTTGAAGTTCCACCGGCTTTTGCTTTCGGAACTTCCGGCCTGTACTTCATTTTCACTGTCGAAAATCCCGTAAACCTGGTGTACAATGCAGCCGAATGGGAAGGTTGACATAAACGATACCATCAATGCTTGGGCCGATATTGTCCTGGAAAAATGGCACGCCAAAATTACTGAGCTGAAGGTTTACTATAGGGGACTTCTAAATGATTCGCTTTTAAACGAAATGTTGGTAAATGCCGGCAATGATATCGACAAAATTGAGTTTTCTTTTAAATTGTACGGAATTTTTGTCGATATGGGTGTCGGCCGGGAGATGTCGAAAGGTAATTCCGGAGATTTAGGATTTACCCCAACCCGGCAGCCGAAGGAATGGTATTCAAAAAAATATTACGGACAGGTGATGCGCCTGCGGGAAATTTTGATGGAGCAATATGCAAAAGCAATCACCTTTTCTATGATTAACACCCTGCAGGACGATTTCGATCAGCGCTATTCATCGCTCGGATATGCAAAAACAGTTACAAACCTCCGCACAGTAATGTACAGGCAGCAAAGCAACGCCCGCACTGCCCGGAATTATGCCCAACGCCGCCAGCAATTCGGCCGCTGGACCAACGATCATAAAACCTGGAAAACTGATTAAAATAATTTAAAAAAATGTATCAAATTTGATACGACGTATTGATTTTTTATTTATCTTTGGATTATCAATAACAAAGAAACCTGGCGGCAACAGGACAATGCGGCAAACGAAAAATGAAAACTTTAAGTTTTAAAACATCAACTTCAGTTGTTAACCCAACCGGAAACTGGAACACTGCAAAGAATTTTTTTCCGGTAATCAACGTAGATCAAAAAACAGGTGAAATTACTGTTGAGCTTTTTGAGTCAATCGGACGACAAAACAAAGCATCAGTAGCCACCGAGTGGGTAGATTTTTCCATTTCAAAAAATCAACAGGCTTTGTATTTAAGAGGCGAAGTTTCCTGTACAAACTGGATACACAGAAAACTTTCAGGTAATCAAAAATTTTGCTATGCAATTTTTGTTGGAGACAGCGGACATATTTATATTCATCGTGCTCCCGCTTCAAAAGGATGGATGAATGGAGATCCAGACAAAATTTTATCGCGGCTAAGAAAACTGGGTATTGGAGTTGAAAATCCTGCGTACCAGCAGGGCGATTTTCTACTGAAGAATGCAAATGGTAACAGCTATCCGGATAACGCATTTGTTCACGAAACAATGGGCGCTGGACATCATAAATTTGTAGCTCCTGTTTTATATGCCGACGGCGAAAACGGTAGGCAATATTTAGTTAAAGATGAACCTGTTCTGCTTGTACACCACGCAGTTGACGGCATTCAACATCCTGATGTAATTGTCTATCCTGGAAAATATATTGTCGGGACAACAGCAAGTCAGTTAAAACATAGCAATTTAAGAGATTAAAAAAAAAACTCCGGTTGAAAAATAACCGGAGTTTTCTAAAATCGTAGCGCTTACATCTTTAGAATAAGCTTACTACATTTTTATGAGTTTCAATTCCACTTTGGTGCGATTATGAGATAAAAATAATATATTTGATATAATAAAAAAAACAATGGCTGGAAAAATTGAATTTGAGGAAAACAAAGCAATCCAATTGATTCAAAAATACGGATTGTCAAAGAATACTCTAAAGGTATGGAAAACAAGGGGATACATTCCGGCAAAATATCTTGATGATAATTATTTGCCGGGCACAGAAGCAAGTAAAGCAGAACATGTGATTGCAAACAGAATTATCGAGATTCTTAATCAAAATTTTTTTCAGGCAAATGTAATTTGCGAAACTGCCGGTGTTAAACCGCAGAAATTTTTTGACGTAAGGCGTGGAAATGTTTCTGCATTCAGCGCAGAGGAAACAATTGCGCTAAAAAAAGAAATTGCAAAACTAAGAATATCAATAGTGAAAACTTTCGAAAAAAAATCAGCAGTAGCCTTACGTTCGTTGTTGAGTAACCCTGAACTAAACCTGCTTCCAATTTTGAAAGTTGTAAATGCTGATAAAAACGATTATGACCGTGTATCACGCTTTAAGCGCAGGATAATTGAAATTGATGCAATAAATTATGATCTTGTAAAAGATGCCTTTATCAGTGCCGCAATGCACTTGGTAGTCTAACAATCGAAAATAAATAAGATGGACAATGAAACTATCAATCCGCACCAAAAAACTTGGAAAGCCCTGGTGCTTTTCGTTGCTGAAATAGCTAAGCAAAAAGGTTTAACGCACGAAAAACTTGGCGAAATAACCGGCCTGCAACGCTCTAATGTTAGCCGTATGTTTGCCCTAAAATACTGCCCAAGCCTCGAAAACTGGCTGAAAATACTTAAAGCTGTAGATGTCAACATATCTTTTGAAGACCGAAACAGCAAAACCGATCTAAACCAACTTTTCGAAAAAGCCATGGAAGAACTTGGGCGACGACCGTATAAACTTCCAAAAAATTAATTATGGAATACATTATTTTATTTTTGATCCTGTTTTTTATAATCGCCCTTCTCGGGGGATTGTTGAGTAAAAAATAATCACCGTACAAATAACAGATACAAGCCCTGACCATTAGCGTCCGGGCTTTTTTGTGTCCTTTTACATCCTTATTCCGGGTGATACATTAGCCGAAAAAGCTGATGTAATGGCCAACATAAACGAAGAAGCCCGGATTCCGGTATACATAAACGACGAGCAGGCTAAAAGCGCACTGAAAAACCTTACTGCAGAAGCTGACAAGTGGCGTCGTAAAATGTACGAAGCCATGTCTTCGGGCGATCTGAAAGGCATGAAGGATGCCGAACGTGAACTAAAGAACGTCAATAAACAGGTTTCGCAGCTCAAGCGCGAGGCATTCGATGTGAATAAAATCCTGTCGAATATGTCGTCTGCTTCTGCTAGAGATTTGGAAAAAGCCATCCAAGCCCTGAACCGTGAGATGAAGGGCCTTAACCGGAATACGAAGGAATATACTGACAAAAAAGCACAACTGCAGCAGCTCAGATCTGAACTCTATGGCGTGAACAGAGAAATCCGCGAACAGCGTGGATTATTCAGCAAAACAGCTGATTTTGTTAACCGCTACTGGAGTGTCATTTCGGGCGCTGCTCTTACCTTGGTGGGCATAAAAGCAAGCATAGACCAGGCGACACAGGCGTTTGGAAATTTTGAGGAACGGGTCGATAACCTGTCATCGTTAACCGGGTTGGCAGGCGAAGATCTCGAATGGCTGCAGCAGCAAGCTAAAGATTTGTCGGTTTCCACACTCGAAGGAGGTATCCGCGTTAAACAAGGTGCACAGGATATCATTGATGCTTTCACTAAAACTGGTTCTGCCCGCTCTGAACTTTTAAAAAATAAGGAAGCCCTCGTTGATGTGACGAAAGAAGCAATTATTCTGAGCAACGCATCAAAAGAAGAACTGCAGCCTTCAATCGAAGCACTCACGATGGTGCTCAACCAGTACAACGAAAAAGCCACTGAATCCCGCCGAATTGTCAATGCCCTGGCTGCCGGTTCTCTCGAAGGTGCCGGAGAAATTCCATACCTTACAACAGGTATTGAAAAATCCGGAACGGTGGCCGCTGACGCCGACATCAAAATTGAAACCCTGGTTGCTACGCTCGAAACCCTTGCTCCACGTATTTCTCAGGCCGAAATTGCCGGTCGCTCGCTCAAAGGCGTTATTCTCGACATGCAAACCGGCGCTGATGATATCAATCCAAAAATTGTTGGCTGGACTACAGCGCTTGAAAACCTCGCAAAGAAAAACCTTTCGGTTACACAGCTTACAAAAATATTTGGTACCGAGAATATTACAACAGCCAAAATTCTTCTTAACAACATTGAAGAACTTAAAAAATATGAAGCTGCGGTTACCGGCACAAACACCGCTGTTGAGCAGGCAAACATCAATACCGACAACCGGAATGCTAAACTGGCACAGGCAAAAAACAAGCTCGAAAATGTGCGTATAGAACTGGGCGAAAAGCTGGCCCCG